>Ga0307509_10003229_pt1 | contig 25166 bp, 21 predicted proteins | sample 10_EM_MG_FD_202245 | JGI IMG/M metagenome (GOLD analysis project Ga0307509, IMG submission 202245) | Populus trichocarpa ectomycorrhiza microbial communities from riparian zone in the Pacific Northwest, United States - 10_EM | ecosystem: Host-associated > Plants > Roots > Unclassified | place... | reverse complement strand
GCGTCAGGTTGCGTCAGATGCGTGGTGTGGTAGGGTGGTTGCGTCCTGAATCGCGATTTGCGTTTCAGCGTCAGGTGCGTCAGATGCACTGAACGCACTGAACGCAAGGTATTATTTTTGCTGATGTAGTATCCTTCAAGACAACCAAGCAAGTCCCGTACTATCTGAAGAGATACTACTACCTTCCTACTCCTTGGTGCAGGAACACAAGACTCACTTATGCAGGAGACAACCGTCATTGCCTATTACATACCTGCTCAACAATAGGATTGTTACACTAAAGCTCTATCACAAAGTATTATTTTACCCTAAGTTTCACAGTAAGAGCAATTTCATTGAATTTATACTTCAGTCTGCTAAATAGTATATATAATATTATTATAGTTATAGTATTAAAAGCCTTCAGCATCCTGTTCCTAAAACTTTAGCTTCTATTAGTAGATAGCATATTTAGAAATATTTTCATAAAGGTGAAGCATATCTTGATTGCATATAGCAAGAGTCTATATTCTAGTTCTGAAAACTATATTAAATCAGTAAAGTATAAATACAAACTATATTAATACATGTTGAATACTGTTAACAAACTCTCTTAGGGGCTGTTTGGCAGGCCGTTGTTTGAAAAATTCTTGATTTCAAAACATGTTTTAGGCCAAATCATGTGTTATAACAACGATTGAGTTTGGCAGGGCATTGTTTGTACACACAACAAATCGTTGTTTCAACACATGTGTTGAAACAATCTGGAAATTGTCTACTAAGATTACTAAAATTTTAATTCTACAATTAATACATAATATTATTTGAATTTATATACTAGATATTAAGAAGACATAAATATTTTTATATCAACTATTAAATGAAAAGTAATATAATAATATAACTTGTCTATCTTATTCTTCAATGTCGATAGTGCGCGCCTACCTTCAATGGCAATGGCCGCAACTTGCAATACATTGCTAATTTTGTTCTAAACATAATCTGCAGACATACTGGGGTTGTAGTTTGCTGAAATTCGTTTCTGTTCTCGTACTGATAATTGTGGTTGAGAATTGTGTTTACACTGGCAGATTTTCCTGAGTTATAATATTAATTATTCATTTATTTCATTTATCTACACGTTGCTTGTCTTGGGAAGTAATAGGAATTATAAATTAATTGGACTAAACACAGTTAACAAAACATTGATTTGAAAACGCGTTTAGAAACGACGGTTGTGTTTGGCACACTCATGTATTCAAATAATGGTTATTGGTTGTTTGTACACGTGTTTACAAAACATGTTTTGAAATCAACAATTTTTCAAACAATGGCCTGCCAAACAGCCCCTTAGCTTCTATATAAATCTATCAAATATGTACTTCATTCTTCTATATTATTTTCTTGTATATCCTATAATTTAGTTTATTAATACCTAAGTTACACTCAATCCCTGGCATATCCAAGCCAGTCAATAAATACCAACTTACTACTACTTCTTCAAGATATACAGTACTTCTTAAGACTTAATTATTTCTTAATTCAATAATAATAATATTGGTATACAGCTACAGGCAAAATTAATAAACTGTAGGTATAGATGATCACAGGACTATACGAATTCCTAGATCATAGATATATTAATTTATATTTGCATAACATCTCCAAGCAGGTACTGCTCTTCAAAACTCTAAGTATGAGATATACTAAAGCAGTACAAATACTGTTCTGAGTCTAATGAGTGTTAATCTCAAGCAATCTTATAATAAAATAAAAAGACTATTTGGTAGATTATCAATGGGGGTAATTATGAAGCTATTAGCTATTTGTTATTAAAGAATAATATCAGTCAAAATATTAACTATTTACAAAGTGCTATATTTCTCTTAACTGCTACTACATTCTAAAAAGTGTAACTAGTTTAGCAACTATTGGAAAGAAATATAACTAAGGCAAATATTGGAATAAATCTGAGATAACAGGTGTGGGGTAAAGTCATATCATAGGGTAGTTTCATGGTCACATTGAGAATTTTCTCAACCTGTAACTTACTTATTCTGTATATAGTGCAGTGTGCATCCTTCTCTCTCTCTGAGTAAGACAACAACAGCAACAACAATCCATAGACAATAATACCTGAGCAATCAACCGATAGAAATCGTTTCCTTTCTATTCCAATTGGGTTCAGTACTTTCTCTTTTGTTCTATCTCTATCCAGGCCTTTAGGCAATTTATCGTCTTGTCAATTCCCCACTGATTTATTGTTAGGTTTGCCAGGAGGTCACAGCTATGCTCAGAAGGAATACTTCAGTACCTGTGACACACTATCCAACTCAATAGGTCTTACAAATCAGCATAACATAGATATTCAAAGTAGTTGGGCTTAAGAATCTGGCCAGCTTCAGTGTAGACTAGAGTCAACTTAAAGCTTCAAGGACCTGTCTTCCTAGACATATATATATTAGCAGATATTTGACTTCAGTTGTTATTTTTAAATATTTACTGACATCTTCAAATATCTGTAGCAATATTCAGATAACTGTAGAAGTATCAGGTATTTGCAAGTGTCTTCAGAAATCTTCAAATATCTTCAAATATCTTTTATCCTATTTTGATCTCTGGAGATATTAACTAATTAGAGTGATAATTCTCAAGGCCTTATCTAGTATGTCAAGTGGACTTCTATAAAAAATGCTTAATACTCTGGTAAAATTTTATTATTCAACTTGCTTAATCTCAACCACTCTACATACATAATGCTAAATGTAGAAATACAATTGTAAGAAAAAGAATCTTGTAATATCTACTCTTTATTCATAGTTTAGACTGGGACAAAATATATAATATAATAAATACAGAGTTATTCTTCTTCTATCATTTAGTTACGGGATACTAAGACTTTTATTGCATAAGTGTACTATACAGTTCTGTAGTCTGTAGCTATAATTCTTTTCTTTTCCTTTATTATTAAAAGTAAAAATTCACTTAAGTAACTTCAGGTAGTATTCTTGACTAAGACCTTTCACAGCCTGCCATTATTTTAAAAAATATTATTTTTCTGAAAAGAGTAGATTTTGTAAAATAGAAAGGAAAAGTCTGATTATGGAAAATATTAAATTATACACAGATAGCAAATTCTCCTCTATATATCATATATAAAAGAAGAAGTAATAAGGATCCTCACTGTTCAGCGATACTAGAAATAATAATATTGTAAAATATTATAGAATAAGACATACTATATCTTATAAGATTACTATTTTTCCTACTCCTCTACAGTGAGGCCTCATATTGCTTCTTCCTTGATACAAAGTATACAGGAAGTTATCTGCTATCAGTCTATAATTTAATATTTTTCTATATCAAATGCCCTTTTTCAGTATTAAGAAATAAGTGTTTTCAGAAAGATAGGATTTTTTTGTAAATTCTAGCAAGCCATGCCGAGTCTGATAGGAATATTCTTTAAACCCTTTTTACCAATATTTACTTGAGTCAATACAAAACTTGTAGTAGAATTAGTACAAGAAGATGATTTTGCTAGTGGAAACTCTAGGTTGCTATAGTTATACTAACTTGAATCTGATATCAGCAGATCTTGAAGTTTATTATCTATACAGAAATAGCTTAAATGACCTATAATGCTACACCTTCATAATAGATAAACTTGAACATATGTTAAAACCATAATACTCTCACTTTTTCCCAGATACAGTAGTGTAATACTTAAAGGTATCTCGCAGTAACCACCTAGGAAACTGGAAGAGTTTATATTTCTTGATAAATATTTGATTGGGGTAGTGACAAGAGAATATACTACTGCATATCTACTTGGCAATTTAAAAGTCTCCAAATACCCTGCACTTATTAATACCTATCTTGGCACAAAAGGGTCTGGACACTTTTTAAATTGCCAAGTACCTATAGCATACATGTATATCAATGTAAACTATTTTAAAAGATTGCGATTAGTACTAATTACTTTCAAGTTGTATTTGGTTAAATACTATTATTATATAGGCATTTAGCTTCATATTAAAGTGACTAATCAAAAGTCTTAGTGTTCACGTGATTTCGCTTATTGCACCATACGACGATCATTCAGCCCTAATGGTTAGGGAATTAAAGACTGAGATATGAATTGAAAAAATACATGAAGAACAGTAGCCATAAATCTGATCTGCCTCTCCAATATACTAGGATTGTGTATATCATCCCTTTGCGTCAAGCACAGCCTGTACTCGGCTTGGCATAGACCTCCATAAACTCTTGAAAAACTCTAGTGCTATCGTCTTCCATACCTCCGGAAGCACCTTTGCCAGCCGCTCCTTCACCTTTTTGGGACTGCCGAGGGTGGTGCCAATATCTGGATGCTGATCATGAAGCCGCTTTTTGAGCTCTACCCACACATGCTCTATTGGGTTTAGGTCAGAGGAGGAGGGAGGGTCATCTAGAACCTCAATACTATTTGCATCAAACCACTCAGCTATGATGCCCGCATTCTGGATTTTCGCATTATCCTATTAAAATATGACATCTCCGATTGTGTCATACACTCGCTCTATTACCCGTACCACACATGTTTCCAGAAGGCGTAGGTAGCCCTAGCTATCCACTGATTGGGCAACTAGTAGCATAAAGGTACTCCAATTTCCTTCCCAAAAGCAGCCCCACACCATCAGCGAAATCCTCTTGCCTTTTGTGACAGGCTGAACACATTCCGGATGTCACTTTTCAACTCAGTGACGGAAAAACCCACTTCTGTCAGGAATTGCGCACCCGCTTCACACTGCACTCATCGCTCCATATAATACCTTCCCAATCCTCCGGGGTCCAATCACAATACTTGATAGCTCAATTAAGTCGTTCTTTGACATATTTAGGGGTAAGCTTTGCCTGTTTTATACTGAGCAACTTCTGTATTCCTTGTTCGCGAAGAACCCTATTGATTATGCTGAGTGAAACATGTAGGGCACATCATTCATGCAACTACCGCCAAGACCAGTCACAATTCTTGCAAGATTCCCTGACAATCGCACGATAATCTCGCTTGCTCAGCTTCGAAGGGTGCCTTGACTGGGCCAAATTATCCGTACTACACCGTTGCAGGACCCGGGCAAGGAAATTGCTTACCGTTGAACATGGTCGGTTAACCAATTGGACCACTATGTAAATCTTCTGAAAAGTCCAGAAGAAGACAATTAGCATGCCTTTCTCCACATCAGAGAGCTGGCAGCGAAAGCTAGACTTTGTTTTGCTGAATTTAGGAGACTTGATTGTTGCTAAATTCACAAAGTATACTTTACCAATCCCTCATGGTCTACTCTTTCCATACTGGCTGACTAAGCTATCACCAAGACTTTTGATTACTTACTTTAATATTATTATAAGGTTTCTTATTATAAAGAGATCAAAAGCTATCTACTGGGAAAGTAGAAACACTCTCGAAGAAAATAAGGGTCAATAACACTTTCCCAGTTTGAATGGAGCTGAATTGGAGCAACTATTCAGAGTCCAATAGTATTTACACTTGACTCTGACAAAAATAAAATTTAGAAAGATACTTCTTAATATAAGACACAAAAGTAGCATAAACATTACTATAAATGGGTGCATTTATGCGAAAAAGGTAAAACTCGTCAACAACACCCAAATAGGTTGAATGCCCTGGAGACTTTAATGGCATATTGAGTATCCTCTGAGCTTCTTAAAATATATTTAATGTTAAAATTGGAGTAATATTTGACCTGTAATGATTATTTTAAAAATATCTCTAAAATTGTATTTTTGCATAGAATGATAGCCTACTATGAAATCTATCTGGAAATGAAATTTCAAATATTTTCAAGTGTAAAATCTATAGTTATTATAAAGAAGATCAAAATATCTTTACGTTCTCAACATTTAACTGATATGATAAACATGTATCAGGAATACCAAATGCAACAAAAGTGAGAATTAGGGTCTAGGTATGAGTGTAATTTTGAGCATTATGGTAATATCGGGTGATTTTAATAGACAGGTAAACTAATTGTATTGAATTAAGGACTTTAAAGTATAAGCTAAATGTTGTTGATTAATGTTAAAACTTGTATTAATTCTACTGACTTAGCTCTTATAACCCCCTTTAATGTATATCATTAATAAATCATTTTATTTGAACATATTAGTTGCATTTAAATCAGAAAGCATTTATGTAGAATCCAAGAGGCAGCTTAGGCCATTATTCTCTTTTATTGACATACTATTTGCTTGATTGATGGTGATGCTATTTCAATTTCTTTGTCACAAAATGTTTCTTCCATTTTCTCAAAAGGTCATTGGTTGCTATTCAAACTAATAATGCTCCTAGCTCAAAATATGCAAAAGGCAAGTTTATCTCTTTTCCCTAAACTGCACCCAAATAGTAGATCTCTTGTTTGGGGATTGAATCATCTTCAAGTATGGTTTCGGAAGACTAGAGGTAGACTGAGTTTTCACACCAAATCCGTGACAATTTTGGGGGTAACGGCAACCATAATGCTTGGGATTTGTCTTGGCACTATAGGTTAAAGATGCCAAATCATTATTCTAGCCTGTTAAATATAGAGTTTTTGAAATATGAATTAAGATGAATAAAGCCCGAGGGATACTAAAATAAAGCTTGTATCATAGTTACAATTACCACAGGGCCTACTGAGAGGGAGATAAGAATAACATAGACTATAGAAGGAAAGAAAGCATTTAAGAAACATAATATTAAGACTTAAGAATGCGCTGGTGTAGGAAGAATAACAGGTAAAAACATGTTATGCCAAGACAAATCCCAAGCATTACGGTTGCCGTTACCCCCAAAATTGTCACGGATTTTATGTGAAAACTCAGTCTACTTCTAGTCTTCCGGAACCATAATAGAAAGAAAACCTTAACGATATAACCAGTTAATAGACAAATCATTTGAGAACCCCTATATTTCTATCAAACTTTCTATTTTCAAACTTCCTTGCTCTCTCTCTATTCTCTTCAATATTCTTAGCCTAGTCAGCTCACATTTTATACTATATTACCTACTCTATAACAGTGTAAGCCTATCTATCCTGTCTACAAAATAATAGTTATATACACTCATGACTTTGATAAATACCACTCTCTTTCAAAACCCTTTTCAGTTCCTCCTCGTTCTTGTCAACTCTTTTCTCCTTCCCTTCCTTATCATTCCTTCTCTCAAAAGATATTTCCCAAATATCTTATCCATGGTGTATTCTTCAAGGGAAAAACCCCAAATTTTCAGCTAATATACCATAGCACTAAATGGGGTCCAACATCAATAATATTGCAAAATACTCACCCCTTCACAGCCCTCATTTCGATTGACCAGATCAGATCCAAGCTATCACAGATGTCACTATGATCATAAGTTTGAACTTTTTGCGTCAAGGCTAGAAACTTCATTGTGCCCCGAATCAGTGCCTTCACATGGGGCATAGATTTCTCTACTCCGACCTTCACCCCTACAGTCGTGCAGGGATGTTCTAGTAACTGTGAGACGATTGTTGCCAAGCAACTATACGAAAACGTACCAGACACAAGTACCGGTAGACTACAATAACCGACAAAGCCAGATGCGGCAGACCTCCTGACCACTCCAAAAGAAGGAGCGCGTAACAGCGCATAAGGCGCGCAGATCCGCCCACCGTCAGCAACCGAGCGGAGTCGCAAAAGTGGACGAAGCGACATACGGCAAACTCTCTAAGCACATGAACTTGGAAAAACCCTATTTCGCCTGCGCGCACTGGCCCCGAGTATCCGCCCACGAATCACATTCCTACATTGGAAGCGCACAAACGCCATCATGCGCGCCTTGGGGCAAACTCAGGTGGACTGTGCCACCTCCTCCTCCTCCTCCGGTGCACGACGGCTTTCAGCAACAGAATTTACGAAATGACACGAGGTTAAGTTCGTTAGGTATTGGAAGTTAGGCCGGCAATCGTACGTGTTACAAAGTACCGTAGATTAGAGTCGCTATCACGCGTCACTAAACGGCAGAAATAGAGGGGGGGGTTGGAGAGAGAGAAAGGCGATTCTAATTGCCACGGTTTAGCGCGCCCTTGCATCATTCCTGACGCTCAAATTTAGTCATCCTGCACGGTCACTGTCGCTGAACAAGCCGGCTATCGTAATCAACGCAGGTCAGTCGATGACACAGCAATATACAGCAAATTCACTCAACATACCCCCTAACCTGGACTCTCCTAGTTAGCTAGCTAGCTAGACATCCATAAGGTCGAACTCTCACCTTCCAGCCAATCCCTAAGAGCATCCACTCCAATCCGATTACGGTAGGGGGTCTGTCACTCTTTCCCCCCTTCCTTTCTGAAGCATCGCATAACCCCGTCCGCCCCGTGCCGGAGATCATGAATCACCCACAGAGCTAAGGGCCTCATCGTGGCAAACCGAATTTATGAGAGAGAGGGAGAGTTAATACCGGGAACACAGACCCTAGCGCCCTAAAGAAGGAAATAGATACATCCCGTGGGTGAAGCCAAGTTCATAAATTATCACTCGTGTATTGCAGTGAGTGCCTGTTCTGCAGGCAAAGGGGGAAAGAGAAAATACGGAAACGCTCGGATACGGGCAAGGTTGGGCGAATGAACCAAGATCGGTTGGGGGGGGTAATAGTCAATGGTTCGATAGACAACGCACCGTTTCACCAGCTGTCCCCCCATGGATGTACGCACTGTGCACCACGCACCCAAATGACCCTGTGAGCGGAGCATGCAGGAGGAGTGGAGGGAGGGAGGGAGGAGGCTGAGGAAATCAAGGTGGATGTAGGATGGGTTCGCACCACGATGTGCGGAGCTCCCTTATGGTTATCCAGGAAACCTTTTTTTTCTGGTGGTGATGGTGATGGTGGTGGTGGTGGTGGGTTGAGGACATACGGCTGACGATTCCCTCAGTTTTTCATTTGATGCCGCATGCTTGCGTGCCCATATTATCGCCCATAGGCTAGCACGGTCCTCGGAGTCATGATGAGTGGAATTTCCCGTCCCGGTGTGGTTCTGTGCCGATAAAATGGGTCACCGGTGCTAGAGCAAACACTTACGAGGGGGGCTAATGATAAGGGAAACGCACCCGCGGAAGGGGGAAAAAGAAAGAAAGATCGGTTGAGGAAATATTTCTCTGCTCTACTTCTTTAAACGCAGTACCCGCTCGGCAAAAATCGGTACTGTATCTACCCCTCCCTCCATTGTCATACGTTATCGGTGCGCACAACCATTTAGAGACTGCGGATAACGGGACTGTGGGTCGTTTATTTTTCATCCGATGGGGTACCGGGTGAATAATTTTACAATCGCCCTAGCATAGCCCACACACAACCTTGTCACAGCCGGTGAAGCAGACCAATGGCGCGGTAATCTTGTACTCTCGGATCAAAGTGCATTAAGGCCTCGCCTAGTCGCTTTGGGCCGAGAGGGAATGATATGACGTAGGTCTCACTACCCCTGCCCCCGGGGAGGGGAGGGTAGGGTGCTATGACTAGACACGGTATCCAATGAGAGTTTGTCAAGTTAAGTCAAGGAGGGGGAACATTCCACACTTCGATGAGGGGTTAATAGCAAGATCTGCATGTCTTAAGTCACGGATTGTAGGGCCGGTCATGAGATTTGACTAATGAGTCTTTCATTACTATTGTGTCTTACTAAGTAGGAAAGTTAACCTGTCCCCGATCAGCGGATCCTGGAACATTTGCGTCTCACAAATCCTTCCTTCTCCTGTCTAAAGTACGGTAGTCGAGTAGACTATACAATACGATAACCTACATGGACTGATGAACGGAAGAAAAAAATCTTCACACCCAGGAGCGATCCGGTCTATCGGAGGATGGCGACACAGGACGGCCCTGAACACAAGGTTTTTTTTGATTATTATTTTTGAGCACCCGATCAGGAAGAGGAATAGGGCGATAGTAAACCACTTGAGCACCGAGTACAAGGGATGGATAACCCCACTAGTTCAATGAAGCAATCGTGAAAATCGCTCCCCTATCACCAGTAAAGTTGTCATGCCCAAGCTCGCTATCCCGAGAACAGACTTACACCACACCCACCATATTTCCCATCCGTCCGCCCTATCCACCCGACCAGGACCCAGTGTGCCTGCCTATCCTATCCTATCCAACAAAGTTCCATAACCCAATCCAAAACCCAAGAGACGGAGGAAAAGAAGTGAGGAAAGAAAAACACGGCTTCACCACTTACAGCAATGCAGAAACCACAGGGAAAACATCACCCCACATCCAGCTGGACAGTATGCAACCCAGTGCCATGCAGTCCGCTGGGTTCCCCACAAAGCTGCTCACGGCCAAGTGACACAACTCCCAGGGAAACCAGCGATCCAGCCATTTCGCCAACCACTCGATCCCTGCCCCGACGAAACAAGAAAACACCCTATTCCCACCCCCTTCAAGGTCGCTTCGAGGAAGGAAGAAAGAAAAATACCTCCCTATCGTGACCCGCCAAATCGCACTTTACTACACTGTGGAGTAGCCAAAATCCCTTCAAAAGTCGGCAAGGCACCATCCTCCCCTCCTCTCTACTACTACCGTCGCGGCAGCCTTGACTATGCAATTTCCGCCAAAGTGAGCGCTAGCGATAGATTTGCGATATGCGCTGTAAAGTAAAAATAAAAAGGCGCAAAGTACACTAGGTGGTAGGGGATTAGTACCCAGCCGTGATTCGCGAGCGCACCGGGGTCTAATCGGGCGAAACTTGGACCCAGTCAATAGGGGGCCCCGGTGGAATATTCCCAACGAAGTAGCTGTCCCACAGAAAGCGCCCCCTTGCATGAGTGATAGAGGACGAATCCGGAGGACTGGACCGCAAGGCTGAAGTTCATAAAGTATCACTCGGGCTAGGGGGTTCGGTGCAGGGGACGGGATCGTTTTGCGGGGGTGGATGGGGTAAGGGCAACATTTGTGTGTGTGAGGGAGGGGTGCGAACAAAGAAAAGGGCCGCTTGGATGAATGAACGAATGAGGAAGAGAGGTGAGGTTTTTCTCGTGGGTACTTTTGTCAAGGTCGAAAAACATCGCAGTGCCTCAGGTATCATAGGTGGTGCCCCTCTGGGCACAAATTGCCCTATATTGCCTTGCTCCCTCTTCCACTTTCCTCATGAGTCGATCGGACTACGAGGCCCCAGCCGCGCTAGCGAGTACCAATTTCCCCCTCTCCTGCTCTCCTAGCGTCACTCTCGCTTCGGGCGTTTGGGTGGCCTGAATTGACTTATGGTGTTCAGCCACTTGCTCACACTCACATCCGTTAGTACTTGTGCAGGTACTTTCTTTCTCTCTTTCTACACTTTTCCCGCACTGACACAAAAATAAAAATAAAAAGCAATAAATAGCATGTCCATACCGGTCACGCTCGCTTGCTGGAGATTTTAGCGGCCCCCATCTCTTTTGAACGAACTTCTGGTTGGCTAAGTATGCGCGTTTAAGGCCCTACCAGGATAGCCGCCCGTATTGTCGCCTTGTTCCTTTAACTTACCCCCAGCTTAGGCCCCCGAACTTAGAATCGTTCGATCGGGGGGGGGGGGGGGGTTTATATATATATATTTAATTTCATCTTATCTTGATATTTGCCCAATAGGAGCTTACTCTCATGCGATGGACCCGACCGGCTTGTTCAGATTGAATTGGTTCGGTTCTATTTGGTATTCTTCAAGGGGACTAAATGAAAGAATAGCTTCGTTTGCCAAGGGTTAATATAAAATATATTTCTTTCTTTCTTTCCACGAGGATGGGAGGGATACACTACTAGGCCGGCCTTATGACGACCCATTTCAAATGGCATAAAAAAGGTATTTGTCGACGGGTGACGTGCGAGAACGAACAGGAGGAGGAGGAGGAGGAGGAGGAGGGCTCTTGTATTGTAATCCTTAGCATCATAATATGAGAACACGCTTGTCAGCCAGAATACCAACAACCAGCAGGCTTACTGATCGCCTCGTATATACATCGAAGCCCCACTCCATGCCTGTCCTGGTAACTAAACAAAAAACGCCAAATACTACAAGAGTTTATTTTTGCGAGGTGTAACGCAGCGTAACATAACGTAACCAAAGATGCGCGATGTATAACGCGCATGCATGGTTGTCTAAGCGCCTTAACGCTCAGGGAGGTATCCGGGAAGACGGCTCTCCCGGTGCCGTAGGTTGCGCTCCTGCTTGGGGCGCGGGGTGCTTGCGGGGAATTGCAAGGGGGAGAGAGTACGGCGCGAGAAGGTTAGAAGGTGAGAAGGGCGAGTCTGCCGCCTTTGTTCACGCTATCATGAAATTCATTACCAAGGCAAGCAGGGGCCACAACTCAGATCCGCAACTCTTCAAGATTCATTGTATAGATACCGTATAATCTGGCAAAAGTCGGACTGGAGCTAAAGAGAAAACAAAGGCAACCGAGCCAACAGGAGAGCGCGAAGAAGGCGAATTCGCCACAGTTTAAACATATAGACCACGGTGTTGGACAGGTTCAAGAAAACCCTCAGTGGCGTCAATCCGGCTTTTGCCAGATTATACGGTACCGTAGCCTTTGGCGCGAGAGTCATGGTTGGGGTTTTGGCCATGATTGGTGAGCTGTTCGTGGCCAGTGGTGCCAGGCGCGAACAAAGGTGGCGGACTCACCCTTCTCACCTCCTCGCACTATGCCGATATCTTGTTACAGTGAATGACATCTGCTGGGGAAGTTAAATTAACACGGAATTGGCTGCGAGATTCCATTTGAAGGCGAAATAAGCGAGGGATCAGAGCTTATAGCATCTGTGGAGGGGCCCCCGATGACCCGGAGGTTCAAGATCCGAACTTGGATTTGGGGATGGGGTATGCCAGCCATCTCCCCAGCATGAAGGTGCCTACTATCAAACGATTCGGGAAATACTGGCTATTGGTATGGCTTCCCGGTGCACGGCGGACGGATTGTTGTAGTTTGTGGGGGTTGGAGTGGTCTTACGTGCTGTGCCCACTGGTACGTTGTGGTACCAATACCATGAGGTAGACTGCGTAACCGGACGAGACCAGGCAGATCAGGGCGAACGTGTACAAGCACCAGCACCGTACCATACAGCATCACACCGGTACCTCACAAACAGTAAACCGCGGATATTGTAACAACGCCCTACGAGTGAACCCCCATCCCATCAGAAGTCATCCGGCAGTCCAGTCAGGTTAACCGCAGACGAACCGCAGTACCGGGGCTGGGGTAAGAGAGGAGAAGGAGGCGTCAGTGCAGTACGAGTACATAATACCGGTGGCAAAGCCGCTGAAGGCTGGCCCGACGTTTCTCCACCTTCAAAAAAAAAGGAGAAGCGAGATTGCCCCCTTGTTTAGCTACACTCGCCAGATCTTGGCCAGCAAAAGGCTGGACAAGCAATCGCGCGCCCACCCCCTAAGTATGACAAATACTTGGGTAGTGCTAAACGAGCACCCATAATGAATGCACAACAAGAACCCCATTACATACCGGTACCAATACAGTGTATCACCGTCAATTCCAGCTAGCGCAGCACAAAGGCCTCATGAAAGAATGGAAGGAAGAAAAACCATTCCGAATCCCGGGCCGATTCCAAATGCTGCCTCTTCTATATATCGAGTTGGGATGCTGTATCATAGCACGCCCTACCCACTGCTCGTATGTACCCGCAGGTCAATAGGCAAACTCTAAAAGCGCCATTAGACTAGAACCTAACCCCAGAAACACTCCCACCGGAAGTACCCGGCCCGAGAATGATGGCTTCGCCGTCATATCACGGCACAGGTTGTCGGAACTGAACTGCTGGCTTGACCTGGTGGGTGCGGCACGGTACCGATGAGAAATCGTGGTGCCGTAACGCCTATTTTAGGATAGGGCTGAAGCCCCCCCCTTTTTTTTCCCTTTCCCCTTCTTCTTCGCTCCACCACTTCGCAAGTTCTGCACACTACGATAATATCATAATATGATATAATGGACCGCAGCAGAATCTCGTTCGTGTTGCTTTTTCGACAAAAGAACAAGAAGGGGGGACGCCTCGGCTGTGGGCGAGCAAGCAAGCCAGCCTGAAGCGCACCCACCCATTCATCCCCGCACAGACAGAAGATGAACAATCCATCCCTTCCTCACAATGCCTTTTACTCGAGCGGCGTTACTACTACTAGTACCGAGTGCTGACATTTTGCTTTTCTTTTCTTCTTCTTCTCCCCCTTTGTGGAAAATCCTCTCGCACAATTTGAGGCTCGGATGCCCTACCGATGCCACCTCCTTTCCTTTCCTTTCCTTTCCCTCCCCTCCCATCCCCTTTCTCACTGGGCCGTGGAACAATCGGTGGACCACGTGAGCCTGCCGGTGTGCATAGCAAAGTGAAGCTTCGCTATGATACCGTGCTTATCAGATTCGCTGTGGCAATTATGGGCAGAAGTGCGTGATGTAAACGCAAGCGACCGCAACTCTTCACCCTGGAGGGGGTCTTCCCCCCCCCTTCCCTGGTAGAATATGGTGCGGTACAGTTGAAACATGGTTACTTGAGTTGATATGCTCTGTCACTTTTTTTCCTTTTTCCCCACCCACACCTCTCTCTCTACATTCATACTGTTGCTGGCATGTGGTATACGCGCAACGACGCATGGCGGTTACGGGGGGGGGGTTTTCACAAAGGAAGAAGGATTGGTAACTAGCCGGGGGTTTAGCTAGGAAGTGAAGTTCCAGTTAGGTAGCCGTTTATCACGGGTCGCTTTGTTCTTGTGTCTGTCTGAGATTGATTGGAATTTGACTACCGGTGCCCTATTAGCTGGTTCTCTCTCTCATGTCGTGCTGGGATTTCCTGTTGCCATTTTTGTCTCCCGCGCGGAAGAGGAGGGAAGGGAATAGTCCAGTCCAGGTGAAATGGAACTGAGCGGGTGGGCGAGACGAGGTTGACTAATTAGTGGAATAACTGCCTCATTCTGCGTTGCGCTGCCAGTACCGGTAACTGGTATCTCGAAAATTTGACTGCACTTACTTTGCACGAGTACCAGTTACCATGGCTATATTAGAAAAGGCAACACACGAACCTTAGGAAGAATCCATAGACTTGCGGTAGTTTAGCTTCTATGATGTAAGAATTAGATTACGCTTTAGTTTTCTAGTGGCTTCCCTGTCCAGTCCATCTTGTTTGTGACGCTTGCTCTTGGGATTTATTATGGAAGCTTTGACTTGTCGTTAGATTTTCGACAGTCACGATACCACTCGCAACCGGTAGAATTGTTATCATATATCGATGAAGAATCGATCGGGAAAACCACCCCCATCCATAATCTAAAATTCCGGAAATAGCCTCTGCTAGTCGAGTAAATGGAAGAGGAGGAGGAGGAGGAGGGAACAAATTCTTTGTACCGGAGGAACATGGAGTGGTTCGGGACCGGATCGGATCCAATAAACTTTGTACGGTATCCGCACCTGAGGCACTAGTATGTAGTGAGTCCTATCCAAGCCTAACTTCACACCTAACTTTGATTGGCAAGTCGACGGATTCTGAATTCTTCGGCAACGGGGGTTGTGGATTCGAGTAGACTATCATATCATACTAGAGTGCACTAGTCTGCTGGGGTGAACTATGATAACCTTTGCCCTCGTCTGCCCGCATCTGCAGTGCTAGCACGGCGCGCTAGCGTTATGGAGGAGGAGGAGGAGGAGGAAAGGTATCACAGGAACAATCAGCAGGAAAGGTTTATGATACACTTCTTATCGGGCGGGTCCCGGAGGCTAATGCAGCCTTAGAAAACGTCCAGCGCCATTAGAACTTTCAGTGCTAGCCTAGTTGCCGACTATCATACAAGTAACTTACCAGGCTGTGTGTGTATGTGTATGTGTATTAGGCTATCATAATATGATATTGGTTCTTGTCGTGAATTCGCATTCTTCCATTCATTCTTGGCTTATCACGGCGTTATCACTAGAAGCTTCTTCTTCTTCTTCTTCTTCTTCTATTGTGCGTCAAGTCTTTGTCCGTTCCAACAGTTGCAGTACAATGGACCAGATTTTTTTCTTTTCTTTCCTTTATTTATTAATCATTGATAGCCATTTATTTATTTATTTATTTACTTGGTTCCCGCATGAACCGACTTTAGCGGAACCGCCGTTAAAGGCTGTGAGAACTTGACCACTTTGCGGTACTCGTCTACTCGAGTACTCGAGCACACCCACCGCGTGCAGATCACAAATCTTCTGGTTTTGGGGAAGCCCACCGCGCGCACACACGCACACCAATCCAGTTATGATATTTGCCCAAGGCTCGCGGCTGAGGAATTTTTATTATTATAATTTTTTGTTGAGGATGGAATGAATAAAATAAAATAAAATAAATCCGCGAGAGGAGCCCCACACAGCCCATGGGAGGTAGATCAGGATCAGTGGCATCCCTCCATTCATCTGTTCATCCGCCCCACAACCACAACTATGAACCAGCCGGCATCAAAAAGGCGCCATCCATCCATCCATCGAGCGATTAATCATCCCTTCCCTTCCCTCCCCTCCCCTACCCCCCAAACTCATCCGTCCATCCGTCCATCCATCCACTCACGCATCAACGATATATCCGCCGCTCGTAGCAGATACACACACGCACACACGCCCTACAAATAAATACCCACTCGCTCGATCCGGAACCCACATCGGGCGCGGCGTCAGGCGGATATCTTCCGGAAACTATGATACTCGTAAAACTTTGCTGCGTGTGCTCGCCCTTCACCTCAACTTCCTTGCTCCTTCCTTGTTCATGCAAGGTATTGCCGAGGAGGGAGGGTTGTTAACATATCATACCTTGGGAATGGTACGGTAAAAACATGAATGGTTCGGTTTTTGGAAAAAAAAGAAAGAAAGAAAGAAAAAAGTACCGGTATATACGGTAGTTTTGATGAAATAAAAGTTTATAGAAATGGTGATAATAATATAGGAAAAAACGAGATCGTGATGATAATATATTCTAGAAAGGGTTGGAAGTTATTATTTTATAAATCGGTTTGGATTATCCGAGGCCCGAGGGTGGTGGGGGGCGATGGATTGTTATCATATGGGACCGGTACTTGTTAGTATGATGGTAATGATGAGATTGAGGTCGCCTTTTTTTTATACTTTCTAGTTGCATCACTATCGCTAAAAAAGGGAGCGACGACTTCAACCTGGCGGCGTGGGTGCCCTGTATCTCGGCAGATTGGAGAGGAGAAGCAGAAGAAGAAGGAGAAGGAGAAGGAAGAGGAGGCTCTAATGATGGTTATTTTCGTCCTTCTTGGAGCTTTACTGGTGGTTAGGCCATTGCTAGCCTTAACTGTGGTAATTGGGCAGGTAGGCAGGTTCACTAAACCAAACGGTCTATTGAGTGCGCGAGTAAGGAGAGAATCAGACGCAACTCCCGAGCGGAAATCGTTCCTCGAGTTTTTCCCGGAAGAGGGCGAGAGGGAGAAAGGGGGAGAGAGGTGATGGTGGGGAGGTATGTACTCGAAGACTGTACCGTATTGTAAGGTTAGCGGTCGGTAGTGACAGAGTAAATTCCGCCTGAAGCAGATGATGCATGAGGGGGGATTTTGATTCGTGGTTGTGGTGAACCTTTCCTGTTTCCATTCCATTTTTTTACTGATTTTTGACTTTTGATCCAATGGTCCTTGTCAAATAGAGATACCCGAATTGTTACCAGAGCTGGTGGAGGGGGGGTGGGTTGCAGTGGGTGTAGGCGGAGGACCCACCCTCCCTTGATACGAATGCCGGTTGATTGATTGACTGGTTGAAATGGGGGTATGCGGATCGTGCCTGAGGGGGAAAATATGGGAAGGCAGAAAGAAGGGAACTAATCAATTCGCCAGGTGCACAAATAAACCTAAGCGCTTGCCGAATCAGACATCACAGTGGCTCTCCTACCTTGACTCGGCTGTCCACATCTCGGTTATTCCGCCTGTTAACATCACAAAGACTCTTCTTTGAAGATGATGTCCGGATCAGATCGAAAAGGAATCGCTGAGGGGTTTCACCTATTGAGGTGTTTCGTCTGTCGTCCCTTCCTCTTTCGTGGGGTTGGTAATTGTCCTATCACAACAATACTTGTTTTGTATGATATTATGTGGGCACGTACCAGTAGTAGTGGGACTAGTCGCGGGTGATGCGGGCTGAGAGCCCAAAATAGCGAGCAAGGACCATCCCTCAAACGCAGGAATTGGATCACAAGAACACTGCCCTGCGGCACCATCGCGGCGCACCCTATGAGCACGATATCGCACACTACCGAACGTACCAGCACAACTTGCGAAAGGCTTTAGATTTATTAAACTCCCCCTAAACGGCGTAAGGACTAAAGTAGGTGTTTGTCCTCTGATATTAGTTTCTCGTTACGACATGGTGGTTTTTTTTTCCAGCCCCCTCATTTTTTCGAGACTTTCAGGACACCTTACATGAATTCATATTTCTCACTCATCCTGCTGAGTATCGACCGGTATCAAGCTAATTTATTACGGTGCGGGGGGGGGGGGGGGTCCAGAGTTGGGGAGGGTGGCCGATATCCATTATAGTCGAGTATGGTATAGGTACAAGAAACGGAGGAAGCAAGTGAGGGAGATGACAGAAGAAAGGGAAGGAAGGAGGTAAGGTCGTATGGTGGTAGCGCAGGATGGACGAGGCACAGCATATCATACCGCATCTCATAATATTTCGTACATCTCGCCATGCATACCGGTGTCCATATTCGAGTGGCTGACGTGACAGCCGACTCGCGCTGCGGCGAGTAAAACAAAAGAAAACAACCGGAAGATATATCCAGTAACGGCGTCACTCCTCTGGTGTTGCGATTAGATGGCGAGCGAGAGAAGCTGAAAATCCGCCAATCCCTATTGGTTCGGTATGGCTCGCGTCTTCCAGTCCTCTTTTTGGAAAGAAAGAAAGATATGTTTTTCCCCTTCTCTTTCTTTTATCCTCCCTTTCACAAGATCAAAAATTCCCGATTTCCCTGATGAATTACGGTCCCCCCCTTTCCATCAACACATTCTCTCTCGCTCCTTGCTCTCCCCGCATCTGCCGCCGCGCCCGCCATCCATTCAAGAGAGAAAAGGGTACGGTGCCGTACTGGGCAATGAAAATAAAATAAACCGCGCAAGGTTAAATAAAGGGAAAAAATGGAAAGGAAAGGAAAAAAAAAAAAAAGAGTGAGAAAATAGTAAGCGAATAACCATCAGCATCATACTCAGCTCGGATAGGTGCCTTTTTCTGTCTCTTATTGCCTTTCGCGCAGCGCCAATGCGCATCGGGTATTTGGCCTTACATGGGTCACCTTATTCCATTTTGCCAAGAGAAATAGTGGAATTCGGGTGGGGGGAAATGAAATATGAAACGTTTTTGGCGCGAAGTGGACGGATCGGGATATCCCAGACCCCAGCCGCGTTTGGCGCACAAGAAGTATTATGGAATTTTCCACGAAGGCAGGAGCAGAGAAAAATAAGGAATGAAATAGGGAAAACGAGAAGGGAGAAAAGAAAAGAAAAAAAAGGTGAGTAGCGGAAGGCAAAATGGACCTGAATGTGGCAGCCAGACACATATACGGTGTTGGAGTCACACGCTCGCATTTGCCTTTTTTTTCCCTTCTTTTTCTTCTTCTCCGGGTTGAAGTTTATTTGGTTTTATCGTGTTTCTTAATGGCAGGACAAAAAATAAATAAAAGGAATGAAACAAGAGAAAAAGCGTCCGGTTCTTTGGCGACTGATCCTCCGCCCTACCGTTGGTGAAATTCTTGGCCTCTCCAAAATGTTTGCTTTCATTTGTTGAATGCATGGTAATGTATGATATGATACTCTGTTCTTTAGGGGGGGGGGGTTGTTTGAGGGGTTCGGTTTGGGGGGTTTTCGCTTTCTTCGCCTACCGGCAGTATTAGGTTAGTGTGACTTGGTGCGGTAACATGTACGTAGGATGGCGGTGTCGTAAACCATTGATGTATCGATCGCTGAGAGGGTTACTCTTTGCAGCATGACCCGTTTACGGTAGGCACTGTTTATACTCGCACAGTGCTACCGTATGATAGTGCCTCAGTTGAAGCCTATATACGGAATCCGTATTGTTCTTGACCTGTTTCCTCTTTTTTTCTTTTTTGGTGTGCTGAACACAAGAATAACACAATGTAACCGGTGGAATAACCGTACCCATAGTACGGTTCATAGGGCAAAGAGAGGGTTGTTGTGAGACTCACTGACTGGTCTACCGTATTCCTCCTACCCAAGAAAGGCACAAAAGACATGGAGCAGGAGAGGCACAACAGAGATCAGAGGAAGGAGAGTGCCGGTGCAACAGGGTACAGCATCAGATAATATTCCCTTGGTCCATGCTTTTTCGCCATTTCCCTGGAGTAAGGATTACCATACTGGGCTCCGGAGGTATGTATGGTGGGCGTTTTGGTTTTCTGTGGTGGCTCTGCCTCGGAGCTAGGCCGGGCTTGGGAGACTAAGGATCAGGATCAGAATCAGGCTCACGCTTTGCGCTGAGTCCCGCCACTGTACCGCGGAGCCGGAAAATTGCAAATTCTGCTGGTCCACCGCCTCACCTCTTGCGTCTTGCCTTCCTCTCCTCCAATACCAATACCCGCCCTCAGCGTCTACACCGCTTCCACTTCTACACACTCACCACTTCTCCTCTGCTCTTCCTTCCTTCACCATCCGCCCTTTAAACCATTCACATCTATCCCCACAACTCCACACGCTCCCTTATCCATCCCCCCCCCAATTCACTCTTTTCCGCTGAGCTGGATCCAACTGCCCACAACGAAAGCACCAACAACCGCCTTAGCAATTCCCTCCCTTCTTCCCTCCCTCCTTTCCTTCATCTCACTCTTCTGCTGCTCCTCGCACCCACTTCCCCACCAAGCATTTCTTTCCCGGTGCTTGCATCATCACCGTCATCCACGGATTCTGCTTCTTCTCGTGTGAGAATAGATAAACAAAAAAGAAAAGGAAAAAAGAAAAAAAAAGAAAAGCTCGTATCCCCTTCGTCTAAATACACCTGCATTTCGCGTCCCCCCCATCATCTACGCTTCTCCTTCTGCTCTCGTGGTCCCATCAGACCGGTTCTGTAGTTGACTGCGTCTTTACCAATCGCCTCGACTTTGGCTACTCCCCTCCTTCCATTTCTCTTATAACACCTAGTGCCCTCCCTCTCCTTCCCGCTCGGGGCTCTCACTCCACTGGTAGTAGCTGCTGCACACTCACATTCTATTCACAACTGTAGCTAGCGCGACTCTGCTTTTCTTTACGATGGGTGAAATGAGGAGTGATGGTGGTGGTGGTGGTGGTGGGAGAAAGCTATCTGCCGTCGAGGTTACCGAGGAATCCGGTACCCAGCACTTTACGGCTGTCAACAATTCTAACGGGAATTCGAATCACCGTTCACAGTTACCGCCGTTGTCGTCAGGACAAGCTCCTGGAGACATGAATCCGAATCCGGGTTCTGCGACATCTACGATTGAGTCACCACGATATCCCTTAAAAGGAGACGAACATTGGCAGCATAACCGCCCCCCGGACGTAGATATGAATGGGGTGCCACAGAAGCGAAAGAGGTCACCAGAGATTGAGAATCAACGGGCCGTCACCCCTACCACACAAACAACACATCACCATCTGGCTGCCCACGAAGCGGCTCTGGGCGCGGAGGAACAGGGCGGGATGAATAATCACCAACGCAAACGTCAGCATGCGGAAGTGAATGAAAGGCACGGTGGAAATTATGCGGCGGATGATGAAAAGTTGAACGACGGCGATGGCACAAGGGCTGGGGCATTGGAGGGGGGTTCACCGCAACCCGGGTCGCAACAAGGGCAGGGCAAACGGAAGAGGGTGTTTAGCAATAGGACCAAGACTGGCTGTATTACCTGCAGGAGGAGGAAGAAGAAATGTGATGAGGGAAAACCTGAATGTTTGTTCACAGTCCCTCCCCCCCTGCGTCTATCCCGACGGCTGTCCAATGAGTTATTTCTCCCCAAACTTTCTTATTCCTTTTCCCAAGTGATGTTCTTGTTTTCAGCCTCGGTGATTTTTCGATAGCTCTTGCCATAATACACGTACATGAGTGAGGCATACAGTTTTTAACTGAATGGGACTAACTTTCTAGCAGGTAGCAATTGCAAACGTGGTGGATTTGTCTGTGAAGGGTATTCCGGAAAGATCAACTGGCAGAAGCCACCTGGCAGGAGTACCACCACGGCCGGAGCGCCAGTAAGCATCCAATCCAAGATAGAGCAATCAGGCTCGGCCTCCGCGTCCCCCTCGCCTGTCGTTGTGCAGAAGCCATCTCAAACTCACCGGCTGGACGAGGTAGTCCAACATCAGTCACCACAAACGAGGGTGGTCCAGTACCCTTACGTTACGACACCCATAGTGATTCCGGAGAAGCAAATCTCGGAGGAGTCCACCTCGCCCAACACTGTCGAGCTCCCAACTCCCCATCCCCCCCTAAGGGCGCAGATACCCCAACCACCCGCGCTTCCGGCGTTTGTGTCAGTTGTGCCGCAACAAGTAACGCCCACCAACAATACTGTTGCCAGCCACCGTGCCTCGGTCTCGCAGGCTGCTATAACAGCCGCCAGCGGGTCTTCTGTGCCTCGCGAACGCTCGGAGAAGGACAAGATGATACATTCTGAACTATATTTCGCTAATTCTCCCGAGCTGGTCCAGGAACGGGAGAGATGCAAGGCTGCGTGCTGGCGCTTCAATAACGCTGCTACAAACCCTGATCTAGGAATCTCGAAGGCTGAAAAGGGAAGGTTACTGCACCAGATTCTACGACCAGGGAGGACGTGGGAGGCCACGCGGGTTAATGGCCTTGCGGAGGTATCTTACATTAACGATGCAGGCACGCCTAGCGATATCGTGGATGTTCATGTTGATGCACCATTCAATTGTAGCTATGGTTATAACATCCGGTTAGGGAAGGATGTTTTAATTGAGGCTGGGTGCACGATCTTGGATAGTTGCTCTGTGAGTTCATCATTTATTGACGGGTAAATGTAAAAAAACTAACCGGTCTAGGTAACCATCAAAGCACGGACCATTCTCTCACCTGATGTGAGCATCTATTCAGCCACCCACCCAATAGATCCCCGAAAGCGGAATGGCTCTAAAGGCCCAGAGATCGCAAAGCCGGTAACTATTGAAGAAGACTGTTGGTTGGGCGGCAATGTCATTGTCCTGTATGCTCCCCCCGTAAATGTTCCGGACGGCCGATGGAGCAAGTCGAGAGACTGACAAAATAGTGGCGGGATTTCAATAGGCAAGGGGTCAGTGGTAGGTGCCGGAAGTGTGGTTACAAGGGTTCGTACTTTGTCCCCCCTAATACATCTGCCCGGTGGCTCATGACTAACAACCAACTAGGATGTTCCGCCTTATACAGTAGTAGCCGGAAACCCTGCCCGAGTAATTCGTGGGATATATCGCAACGACAGCACAGATATGTGAAGCCACTTCACAACTATAGGATGTGTCGAATAACTCAAGTTTTACAACAATGGTTGACTGGCGGCGATCGTGCATCGCATGCTCAATTTTCTAGGCCGTAAATCGTGAGCCTGCTAGCCATCACTCTCCCGCCTACCTGTAACGGTTTTGTGTTGAAAAGAAAATGAGATAAACCTTTTTGCTCTCTTGCCTCTTTTCTCTTTTCTCAATAGCATTCTTTCTCCTAGCCTAATTTCGGGTGTATGGGTCTTTGTTTTATTGGTTGTCGGAGGGTTCTCGTTATTTTTGCCCTTGTTTTATTTCGTTTGCTGGCTTGATATAATATTTCCCCCACCCCCAATACCGTTTTTTCTCGTTTACTGTTGGCAACATTTCTTTCAGTAACCTTTTTTTCCTTCTCTTTTTCTTTTCTCTCTCCTTTGTTGAAAAAGGCGTAGATTTGAATCTTCAGGGTCTTCAATGAGGGTTATGTAAGAAACGGCTATCTTTTTCTCTTCTTCTCTTTGTTGTTTTAACAGAGGCCTTTTTTCTTTTCTATTTACCTGGGGTAGGATACAGTAGCTTTCCTCTCCAGATAGTACGGTGCGGCCATTTTTCTTGATTTCAATTTTTTTGATTGGTTGGTTCGTAGGGTGAAGATTTGGCTGGTTGGTTCGGTAGGGTTGCTGGTTGGGAGGAGTATATAGCGATTTGAATTATGCTTTTTGTTTGTTTCTCTTCCCTTTTTTGATATATTTTTAGTGCTTGCTTGTCTGGGGCTAACTAGCATATATGACGTCTTTCCTCTCTTCCTCTCTTCCTCTCTTCCTTTCTCCTTTCATTTCTCCTCTCCCCTATCCTAGAGGTGTGGGAGAGAAGGGGAGTGAATAGTCCTTTTTCTTCGTGAATGCGCCAACGTGAAATTCTAGTACATACATATATATAAAATAGATCTGATATGAGTCTAGAAATATAATCTGTCCATAATATCCAATGCCATAGATCTCCCCCCACCTCGACTTTATGAGCGAAGCCCAATCAATCTTCCCAAGCAAGTCCTTCCCCTCCCCCAACCACCGCCTCTGCCCCTTCACGTCTCCGCACTCGCGGCATTCATGTACAGTACCGACTAGGCTCCGCGCAAAAAAGCCCACTCTGGAAACCCTCCCCGATGATCCGTCTGCCCGGGGACTCGGTATATACTTTTTTTCCGCGCGCAACTGGAACATGGGCTAGCTCTGTGGCGAGGGATTCCTTATGGTGCTTTGCACATCCGGGTGGCAGAACTCAAGTCAGCGGGATCAAGGATTTGGTCTTCATTAGTATGCTAACTTATGCGGTTAACTTTCTGTTCCCTGTGATGATGGTTTTCGCCGGGAACCCGGTCGGTGGTAAAGTAGATTTTAATACTGTGTTAACTCGGTGGTTAAGGATTTGGTTTTTGTCAGGTTGGGGTGGTGGTGCTGTTGCTTGGGGGGGGGGGGGTTGGTTGCGGATAATAATGTAGCCTGAGGTTTGAAGGGGGGTTGTGACACGGATATGTTGGGCTTCTTCAGTATCGTATAATAGATGTTTCAGGCTTAGATGTGTTGTAGTAGGTAGGCTCCTTTGTTAAGTTACTCCCTAGCAAGTGATTTGATAAGCCAACTCGCGCGTCCATCGGAGGGAACGAATGCAATATAAGTAGTTTTTGTAGGCTAATATGAATCAACCGGTGGGGGGGGGGGCCCCCGCCCCCCGCCCAGCCCCCGACGC
>Ga0307509_10003228_pt1 | contig 25168 bp, 23 predicted proteins | sample 10_EM_MG_FD_202245 | JGI IMG/M metagenome (GOLD analysis project Ga0307509, IMG submission 202245) | Populus trichocarpa ectomycorrhiza microbial communities from riparian zone in the Pacific Northwest, United States - 10_EM | ecosystem: Host-associated > Plants > Roots > Unclassified | place... | reverse complement strand
TTAGTCTTGGAATAGACATTCAGCAAAATCATTTTTATCCTTTCTCTTAGATAGAATGAATTCTGGAATTAAAACTATCTAAAAGAAGGATTAGAGGGAGGGTCAATAAAGTAGTACCTCAAACAAGGTAGTACAATCATATGCAGCTTTAGACTGGTTAAAAAAGATTTTGAAGTTGCTCTTAGCAATGCCAAACTCTAGAGTTTGCATTGCTAAGAGCAATCTAGGGGGGGGGGTCACTGAAGTGTCAAACAGCACGTCAAGTTTTATTACCAGTGTCAAGGAGGTTGTTCACAACATATGATGTGTGAAAATAATGGACCAAGCATTGGATATAAAGTCCAGGGACAATATCATTAGCACCAGTGATGGATGGTCCAAAAATGAAGGAATGTATGAGTCCATAGATGGAATGGGAAAGGGTAGAAGCAGAAAGATAATACCCCCCAGTGATTATGCAGTCTTCAACAGAAATTGTCGCATAAACAGTGTTGGGCGGCAGAATGCTACAACAGTAATCTCAGCCCAATGTGATGAATAAAATGTGCAAACTTACATCTGCATTCCTGCTGTCAACAAAATAGCTTCTGGCCGAATTAATGTTGGATTGATGGCTTCCGTCTCCATGAAAATATTGATATACAAGTCAGAAGTGGCGAAAAAGTTGGGATGCAAGGGTAAAGAAGCAGGAGCAGCAATAATAATCCATTGACTGCCAGCCAGAACATCAAAGAAGACACCAAAGCCATGGGGAACCAATCGCCACCACTGGACGGCATCAACTGTAGAGAAGTCATTCCATCGCAATAGGCCAATCATAGAGTTGTCTTCCTCCTTGCAATGGGTGAGAGATCGGGTTTCTTGCAAGACCAGATGTTCGGTCGCAAAGGGAAGTTGTGGCATGAGGTCCGATGGAGCATGAATAACTCTGAGAATTTTCTGCCAACCTGCTTCGTGTTCTGTGTTTTCAACAAACTGTTGCAAGATGGCTGCTTAGCTTAGAGGCTATTCCTCAGGTTATGCTTTCGTGTGAGGGAGTCATGTGGGTAAACCATTATGGTGAGGCTTCGAGTTCGAACCCTTGGGTGAGCGAGTTCAACACTTCAACACCTTTGCAGTAAGAGTTGCCGATCCCCGTGCCATCAGGGGGGTTCTAGTGAGTATGGGGAGTCGTTGCACGCCTGGCTGTCGGCTACTTCTACGGTTCCTGCAAGTTTAAAGTAGGGCTTTGCCTGAGAAAATTTGTGAGACGGCTAAAGCCTGTAGAAAATAAACCCTAAGATAATCTCAGTCACGATAACATGGACTATATTAGGGGCAACTGTACCTAAGATAATCTACGGTACAGTTAGTGATGTGTAATGTAGGCATGATATGAGTGGCTCACCTCAGTCACGATAACATGGACTGAGGTGCTAACTAGAATGTCCATAGAATATATATATGATATATGAGACAAAGCTGGGCATAAGATAAAGAAGATGAAGAGAGAGAAAGGATGAAAGAAATAAAGGTGTGGCATGGCCACGGCTCGATCACACAATCACGGTGTGATCTCAACACTCCGCCTCACCATGATCGTACTCCTCCTCATTTGGAGTCCTGTTATCGTAAACCCCCAAAAGTTCGTAAGCGTGCGAAAGGTCCAGGGGTCAAGGCTTTGGTAAAGAGATCAGCGATGTTGTCTTTGGTGTTAATATATGTGAGCGCTAATTGTTTGCTCTGTACTCGTTCGCGTAGGAAATGATATTGGATGTCGATGTGTTTGACTTGGGAGTGCATGGCAGGATCTGATGATAAGAAGATTGCAGCCTTATTGTCACAGAGAATTGTTGTAGGTGTGGATGGGTGTATGAATTTTAATTCTGTTAGGAGGGTGCGCAGCCAGATCGCCTCCTTGGAGGCCTCAAATGTGTACTCAGCTTCGCATGATGAACTTGTGACAGTCTTCTGTTTCTTCGCATTCCAAGAGACCAATCCCGATCCTAGAGTAAAGCCAAAGCCTCCCACACTCCTCCTGGTATCTAGGCAATTAGCCCAGTCCGAGTTGGTATATCCCACAAACCTAAGATCTGTTTCACCTCCGAGAGTCAAGGTGAGGTTTCGTGTTCCCTTTAGATATCGTACAACTCAGATAGCGGCATTCCAGTGGGCGTGTGTGTAGCAGTCTAGGAATTGGGATAATTGTTGTACTGCATAAGAGATGTCAAAACGGGTTCCAACGGCCAGGTAGATTAAGCATCCGACAAGGGATCTGTAAGGGATTTTGGATAATTTTTCGCGTTCTAAGGGGGTAATGGAGTTGGGTGCTGGTCGTCGGAGCTTTAGGCCGGGATCCATGGGTGTGGAGATAGGATGCGCCTCGCCTTGTCCGAATTGAGTGACGATCCTATCAATTAAGGCAGTTTGAGAGAGAGAGACTGTCCTGTCAGTTCGGTTGCATTTTATGGCGATTCCTATGCAGAATTTTGGCTCCCTCAGACTGGATGTAATCCATTTAGTCTTCATCTGGGCTTCAAAACGCGCATTCTCCTCCTCTGAATTGGCCACGGACAGGAAATCGTCGACATGAACAACTGCTATGACGATCCCCTGCTCGTTCTGGCGGTAGTAGATGCAGGATTCGCTTGACAAGCACGTAAATCCCCATTCTACCATGGCGGCATCCATAGTTTTGTTCCATAGGCATCCTGCCTGTTTCATGCCGTAGAGTCCCCGCTGTAGCATCCACACATAGTCCTCAAATCCTTCTTCCTCCATCCCTTCCGGTTGCTCCATCCATTGGACTTCTTCGTTGGGCAGAATACTGTACAAGAATGCAGTCTTGACATCTGTCTGCTTTGTGCTCCAGTTGAGAGTGGCCGCAAGGTGAAGTAAGATTCGCCAGGACTCCATACATGCAGTAGGTGAGGTAGTGGTAGTGTAGTCTTTGCCGTAGATTTGTTCAAATCCCTTGAATACTAGCCTAACTTTGTGTCGCACAACATTTCCATTTTCGTCTCGTTTCCGAGTGAATACTGGGCAACCCTTTCGAATTTTAGCGCCTGCAGGAACAGAAGATTGGGGAACCAATTTATAGACGCCCATATCCTTGAGTGATTTCAGTTCGTCAAGATATCCCTTCTTCCACTCCTTCGCTTCCGAAGATGCCTGTGCTTCCTTCCAGGTTCTCGGTTCATCATCAAGACCGATACATGGGTCAATCCCTTCAGTATCTCCTAACGCAGAAAGGACGGCTTCGGTGATGTTGGAAGATGGTGTTTCGGTGAGTTTCAACTTTGTGAGAAGTTGTTCCAGTTCCTCGACAGTCGTTGTCTCATGCATGGGCCTCTCTTCTTCCATCCTCACCTCTTCCTCTGTTACCTCCTCTATCCTCGTCTCCCTCATCTGTCTCCTCCTTTCCTCCTTCTCTATCGCCCTCCTCTCTGCACTCGCCTTCGATTCCATAATGGCGCATTCCACTGCCGTCAATTTTGGGACTCCCGCCGCCAAGCCATTTCTGGTTGATGCGATACGGGACGATCGCCGGAATGACACATCAGGGACAGGTCCCGGTGCAGGGTTAGGTTGCGGTGCAGGGTCAGGTTGCGGGACAGGGACGTGATCAGGGATATTTGGTTCCGGCGGTAACTCCGTGGGAGGGATGAATTCATCGTCTTCCATGGGGTCAAATAGGATAGGCATAGTAACAGTGTCGTTAATGGGGGGTAAGGTCTGTGATGTGGTAGGAAGTGACTGGGTCTGTGAAAGGGTATGAGCATGACCATCCTTGCTCTCGAGGAAGCGAACATGGTAAGTGGAATATACTTTGCGGGTCTCGGGGTTGTACAAGCGGTAGGACTTGGCATTTTCATTGTAACCAATGAGGATACATTCGAGAGATCGACCATAGAGCTTCGGGTTATGTTTGTTTTGAATTAGAGCGAATGCTTTACACCCAATTTCGCGCATGTAAGAATAATCGGGTTTCCGTCCATAGTATTCTTGCCATGGTGTAGTGCCGGGGAGAGAATGGGTGGTCATCTTGTCCTGAAGATGGTTAGCGGTAACATAAAACTCGTCCCAAAGCTCAGGCAGGCATCCAGCATAGATTCGCATGGTGCGAGCCTTAGCCATTAGAGTGCGGTGCATGCGTTCGATGTGTCCAATATGAGCCGACGTGTATGGTGCTGTGAAATTTTGTTGTACGCCACGGCTCTTAAGCCATGCTTCCATCTTCTTGGATTTTAACTCCCCATTGTCGACTCTGTATGTTCCCACAGTGAAACCCGTCTCCTTCTCCCGAGCGAGTTCCCAAGCTTGAAGTTCAGGAAAAGCTTGATCTTTGCTCTTGAGGGGTATCGACCATCCCTTACTCGTGTAATCGTCCAATAAATCCATCACATATCGATTTCCATTGGCTGACGTTACAGAAATAGGTCCTATTAGATCTACCCACACCTTCTCTAGCTTTCGCGTTGCTCTATGCCCCGGACCTTCCTCACGTTTCTTCGGAACAGGAGTTTTCGTCTGTTTTCCGATAATACATGAGTCACAGTCAGGGGCAGTAGAGAAGGTGGTGGGCATACCCTCGATTAAGCGGTTGCGTGCCATATCTTTGAGCGTCTGGTAATTAGCATGGCCAAGGTGGCAGTGCCAGGTTTCAATGCTCGCAGAATCAGACGAGGCGGTAAGTGTGTGTTCGGCTTGGGGGGAATGGAGATCGAGGGTATAGAGACCCTTTGAGGGGGTGAGTGATCCATGTGCAATAAGGGCCTTGGTGGACGAATTGTCAATCCAGCAGGACGTTTCGCCAAAATGGACATGGCATGTGGAGTCGCGGGTAAGGGAACTGATGGAGATGAGACGGACGGTTGAATTCGGGATGAAGAGGACTCCGAGTAGGATTATATATGCTCCCCGCGCAATGCAAAGCTTGATGTCCCCAATCCTGGTTGCCAGAATAGATGATCCGCCAACGCCCTTGATGGCTTTCGAGGAGATGGGGCGGAGGGAGAGGAAATCCGATTGTTCTGGGGATACATGAACACTTGCCCCAGAATCAAGGAAGAATGGACAGGTGTCGAGGGAGATAACGGCGGTGCGTCGCGTCTGATGAGGGGCAGCAATCATGGTAGGGGAAACTTCAATGTTGTTGCTGTGCTCAGCCCAATCAATGCTGACCCTAGGGTCGTCGAAGCACACGAGGAATCCCTCATATTCAACAGTCTCGACTCCGGTTAAATGGGCAGCTAGATTGAGGGAAGGCGAATTGAAGTTGACGGAGGCGAGATTCGCGTGAACGGTGGACGATGTCGCAGTATTGGTGTTCATCGCAGTGATGTTGTCCGTATCGACATGGGTAATAAACGCTTGTCCGTTCGAATCCTTGAACGACAGGGCTACCTTCGGTCTAGCGTTCTTGGAATCCTTAGGTTTCTCCTGTTTTTCCCTTGAGCCTCTCCTCTTCGCTGCCTGTGCCTCTTCAATCGACTTTCCTGCCATACCTCCTCCCGTGCGAACACAAAAGTCTGCAGTATGGCCAGTCTGGTGGCAATTACTGCACTCAGGTGAAGAGCGCGTCCCGCGTTTCTGGGAGGATTGTGCAGCGAGCGCGACTGCATCTGCGGTACCAGAGCATTGTTCGTCCCCCAGAAGAAGTTGGAGGTCCTGCTCGAGGTAGAGCATGATCTGTTCGGATTTGAAGGGGACTCCTGCGGTCGCAGCCTGCATGTCGTGCTGAATCATGGCATGGAGATGTTCGTGGCCACATCCAAGGACGATGAGGAGGGTGATATTGATGAATGTTTCTGCCATGATCCCCCCCGGCATGTCGAAAGCGCGGCGAATGTCTTCACGAATCTTCCAGCAATTGGAGACTTGGTCTTTGTCATGAGCAACACGTTGGGCAAGTGCGTTCTGGATAAGATTCACTTGTTTGACAGGCCCCTCGTCAAGATGATACGTCTCGAGGGCTTTGAAACATTTGTAGGTGGTGTCGATGTCATCCAGAAGCTCGCATTCGACAGGTGCACAGTTCAGGCGGATATACATCAGGGAAAACGGAAAATGGTAATCCCATCTAATTACCTTGACCCTGGCCAAAGAACGGTAATCAATGGTATTCAGGGTAATTGCTCAGAATTAGTTACAGATACCTTGCAATTCCCTTGGATTTTCTGGAACCATGTGAATTACATTCCAATTACCTTGCAATTACCTTCTATTTCTTCAGCAGCAATTAATCGTTCATCAGTTACTTTATGTCAAATGACCTGGCAATTTCGGCAATTGACTGTGATTCCCACTGTTATAAGATGTAAATATTGCAGTTATTGAAGTCTAGTTAGTTATATGTATGTACCCATTCAATTCCAACTTGTGCCTCAGTGTCAACGAGAGCTGTCATGTACCTTGGATTACGCCTTTCTCGCGGTCGTATTCCATCTCTAGGCCTCGCCTGGTCTTGCCATCACATTCCCTCTCTCGATCTCGCAGTCATGTTCCATCTCTTGCACTCGCAGTCATATGCTTATGGAAATGGGTTCACATCCCTCTATCTAAAGGAAAGGAGCCTCGTTCTCGCTCTCGCCATCGCCGTCGCATCGTCATGGGTTCGAGATGGGTTCCAGGGATTCGTGTTGGGCTGGAGATATAATGTAGTTGCATTGAGATTGACACGTCAGAGTTGGGATCGACACGTCGGTATTGCATAACGACGTACTGGGTAGGTCTCCCCTTTTGTTCTCTTCCCTTCAAGTCATGTCAAACGTCAGCCGCACATCGCTCGGAAGAGGGAAGGGGCACGCAACGTGGTCCTGCTCGTTCGAGCTGTACGCGAGTTGTGGAAAGTTAGGGTTGTCGGTAAAGTCAAAAAAGAATACATAAATGACTTACGAGGTGTGGGTTTGGGACTAAGGCTGGAGAGGTGGTGGCGGTCGGCTTCAATGTGCTCGTGTGGGGGTCAAATGTCCGGCATGTTAGGCTCGACGTGTTGGAGGGGCATTGTCAACGACGACGTCGTAGCAACGTCGTAGATGGAGCTGACCTCAAGGAGTGAGTTGAAAGTTAGGCAACGAAAAAGAGAAGTGAAACAAGTCGTGTAGACTCGTTTCACAACACACCTCGCGGGTCTCCCACATCCTGGGCCTCCCCTCATGTTCCGTCTACCCGCAGACCCGTTCGAGAGTCCAAACGCCGGCCCCCAGCCTTCAAGTCGGAAGGGGGCACACGACGGTGCCGTTCGCATTCGTTCGTGTCATGAAGTCCTGTAAATGCACATAAGATTAGTAAAAATGAAAGAAGAGAAATAAGAAGTACTTGCCGCACGTAGTAGCCGTCGTTGAAATATACGGCGCGAATTCCATCGATGCCAGAACTAGTGAAGTCAGTTCAAACTCAGACTGACCACGTGATTGTGTTTGTTGAATGTTGAATTTCGGGTTCAACCAAACAACGCCCTATCTTCTTTCTCAACCATCACCATGCACCCACCCTGTGTAGCCTCCTGCGACGTCGATGACCTCTAGGGGAAATCCCTCAGCCTACATGTTCTATGACATGCTCTATAGCCAAGGTTCTTTGGCGGTTCTATGTTTCCGGTAATGTTGTCGCCGCTTCCTCGTTTAAGGCTTCAGAAAACTAACTCACCCCCACGTTATCTAGACCTTGCCACCTGGCATATTCTCCTCCCTCATACTGACCCCATTTAAACTCGCAGGGACACGACGGCCACCCACTACTCGTTCAGTAACACTTACGCTAAGGATCCAATGTCGCGACCACCATATCAGCAATGAAGAGTAGGTGCATCAGCACCAGCATAACCCCCGCCTTGATTACTGATGCTGCTTTTACCGTGAACAACAAGGCGGACAACCACAGAGTGGGCATTGGAGTCCCACCTCGCAGCGACAAGAATTCCCACCACTGGTGAGTATCACATTGCCTCTATCCCACTGCTCGCTAGAAAATGGCATAGATGAATCACCCGAAGATCACAACCGTGGAGGTTCTCAGGTGCGTAAACACCCCCCACCTACCCACTCACTTGTGTACTGATCACCCAGAACAGGTGAAGGAGCGCATCCCAACGTCCCTGACCCTCCAAGCCCACTGCGAATGCAAATCTAGGCCTAGACACCCACCTTGAGGTTCCAACATGAAGGTGGACCCAACACCTCCAACCCACCGAGCAAGGATGCACACTGTATAAACCTGTCGCATTCCGGTGTTCGTATCACCTCTTTCACATTATATTATGTTAATATCTTTTCAGGTTTATTCCTCGTGACATTGGATACACCTCGAATGGGATAAGGATATCTTCTCGATAATTGACCTCTAGTCTACATGTTTGAGTACTGAGTCTTGTATACTGCCGTCTATGATACCCTGTAATGAGCTGTACCTGTGTCTTCCGTTTACTAGTTTTAATACTATTTCATTGTTGAATTTGTATTATGATTCCCAATATAATCTGGTCATAGCTGCGGTAATGGACCTCAAAAAGCAGGTAATCCTAAAGTAATAATGACTGAATTACCGCTGATTACTGTAGAATTACCTGACCAACCTCCCCAAAAAGTCCCAATTGAGGTAATTTGATAATAGAGGTAATTGACGGTAATTTGGATTAATTCTTGCTATTAGACTGCTATTACCACTTTCCGTTTTCCCTGATGTATGCCCGCGCCATCCCATCGTTAGTGGTCCAATTGTCAAAAGCGATCGGTTGGACTGCAGCGTCCGGAATAATGGTGGAATCCTTTGGGAGGTCTTTGATATAGTTGCCTAGTCCGCACATAGCAAGGTTATCGCGGATCATGGAGCTCCAGACTTTCCAGTTCCCGATGGTTTTGTCGAGAGGATCGCTGGAGAAGTTGGTGCTGATGCGGGCAACAGTAATACGAGGGCAGAGCGCATCATTGGGGTCGACAGAGGGTTTCTCGCCCATGGTGGATTGCAGGTGGGGGAAGAAAGTAGAGCGGTGAAAGCAGTATGCGAGTTCTCAAAGAACAAAGGGGCATCGAGGCGTGTTGTTAATATGCGTCGATAAGATAAGATAAGATTGGGTCAAAGATTTCTACGAGACCTGATTTAGTGGTGAATAAGGCCCATAACCTGTAGAAAATAAACCCTAAGATAATCTCAGTCACGATAACATGGACTATATTAGGGGCAACTGTACCTAAGATAATCTACGGTACAGTTAGTGATGTGTAATGTAGGCATGATATGAGTGGCTCACCTCAGTCACGATAACATGGACTGAGGTGCTAACTAGAATGTCCATAGAATATATATATGATATATGAGACAAAGCTGGGCATAAGATAAAGAAGATGAAGAGAGAGAAAGGATGAAAGAAATAAAGGTGTGGCGTGGCCACAGCTTGATCACACAATCACGGTGCGATCTCAACAAAGCCGACCCTTATGGACAAGGGACCAACGGAGGATGCTGGACATGGCAATGCTACTAAAAGTAGTATCCGTGACCGTAACTGGCTGAGAAACAACTGAGTGCATCCCGAGTCTCACACTGTTCAGGGCCTAGGCCTTGTTCATGCATAAATGCATTCCCACCTCCTGGCAAATTGCCAGGTCAATGAAGGGGGCTGATGGGGCATAACCTTGTTATGTGCTCATTGGCCATTATGAAACCCTCCCACAAAAAAAAAAAAAAAAAAAAAAAAAAAAAAAAGGGGGCAATGTACCCTTTTTAATTGAGGGTGAAGGGGGTAGCGATTGATCTGCAAAGTACGTCAGCAGATGCCAGTGAGATTGGAATAGATCAAACACACCTTCAATTTTCACATCAATGTTCAGGCTATTAAGCTCATGAATACGGCGATGAGAAAAACTATAAGAAGGAAAGATCATGTCAGGAATGACAATAACATGTGCTAGCAGATGGATTTGGAGCCGAGATGGGGAGATTTCCTGAAACTCTGTTTGCTTCATAAAGGTGAAAATAGATTCATGAGGCAGTGAGATGTGTTTCAGTTGACCAGTGTGATAATGATCAGTAATTTGCTCAAGCAAAGATGCAAAGCAGACAACATCATCTCTGTGCTGTTACAATGAAACATAGTTAGTAGGGGGTATGGAAGAAAAGAAGGTTGACATACGTAAAAGCAGACAGAATGCTCCTGCTCTTTTCCATATGGATCGTAACACAAAAAAACATGGGAGTGTTCTGCTCTCTATATATGACAATGAGAAAATGGATGCTTGATTGCTGAATGAGCTAGATACCATGTCAGTGAGAGTGATATCCAGGGTAGGAGAGGTTCGCTAGTTTAAATTCATGAGGGACATGAGCTTGAATGGAAAGTGAAATTTCACATGCCTCAATTTGTGTTAAGTCAATGAAATGCAAGTGCATGTATGTTGAGCCCCTGAAAATGGGATGTGCATGTGGTCCCTCAGATTTTACAACAGTCCTTAGATGGGCCCTCTTTTCTGGCCAATTTGAGGGTCTTGTATTCTTTGCACTGGGGACTGCAGAACGACTTGTATTATCGAGAGGAAGATTGGGAGATTTGATGGTATGAGTTGAACATCTCAATTGCATTCCTTCTGAAACATCTTCTTCAGATAACTCTGATCCTTCCTCTCCCAGATCTCCATGTTTTCGCTTGGAATGAAGCTTAGTTGTTGTGTTAGACGTCGGCATGGAAGGGTCTGGAGAAGTCAATGGGTGATTAGTTTTGGGAGGGGATTCATCATTGTTAACATTGTCGTGAAGATGGGGGGTGGCTGTGGAGGGATCCCAGGTGGGACTAGTGGGAACCTCTTCATCAACATTGATGTTCATAGGACCACCAAGTGCATCCATATCACAATCCTCATCTGCAGAAGGATCATCATGAGGCATGTCAACAGGTTGTTGCAGATCATGATTTTCTTCCACTGAGCAATGTTCAGGATTCACGTTGGGTGTAAGGGATGTTGAGACTGGAGGGGCTAGCATAGAATACATGGGCCAATGTTCCAGGACAGATGACTCGACAATATCAAAAGACGAGAGATGGATGGGGGATTTATGGGTAGGATTCTCTGTTTGTATTGGTTAATGGGGTAAATATCTTTGAGAAATGCATCATCAATGTCGTTGGCCGCCTCTTCTTCCATCTCCGAGTCTGTTGTTTTGTCCTCTTTTCCCATCTCCTCCATAGATTTGTCCTCTTCCCCCCTAAGGTTGATGTTAAAAAGAAAACAATTTAGATCAATGATATTTGCTGCTATAAATGAGGACGTACTCATCGGGTATGTCCGGAAGTTCATCAGCATTATCAGAAGGCTCAGTGGAATGAGGAGGCACTTCAGGAGAATTGGGCACAAGATGAAGGCACTTAGCAGCTGGCTTGTCGATTTGTTGGCTTTGTTGTGGCAGAGGAGGAGTAATGACTTCCACACTGCAATATTTCTGAGATAGAATTAACTTCAAAGTTTGAATGTAGAACTTACCTTGATGATCGGTCCTCTTGCTTATGCTTCTTCATCGGGGTTGAAGTAGTGGTGCTAGGCTTCTTCACTGGGGTTGAAGTAGTGGCGCTACCCTTCTTCACCAGGGTTGAAGCAGCAGTGCTACCCTTCTTCACCGGGCTCGAAGTAGCAGTGGTGGGGTTCCTAAAGGTGGCATAAGAAGGGTGTTATTATTTATACAGTCAAAGGCAGTCATATACTTTTTTTTCCCAACAGGCTTCTTAGCCTTGATGACGGGGGTTTGTGGCTCACTAAATGTGGTGGATCATTGTTGTTATTGCTGACATACCAAGAGACCAATGTACAAGTTGCAAGAAATGAGCTCCACCTCGCTTGAGTCATCATCCCCATCCCTAAAACAAAATGAAAGGCAATCATTAATGTATAAATAAAAATGAACATACTTCTCATCTATGGGCGTTTTGGCCTTTTGTTTATTCTTTCTGTAACAAAGTATTACAGCTGTTTCAGATTGTAATGAGATTCCGAGTTTTTTTTTTTTCGTGCGCATCTGATGTCATTTCCATTTTGGGAAACTGTGAGATTTTTGTGTTCTGACTCACGCCCATGCCATTTACTTACTCCTGTGGCCTCATCTGCTGCAAATTTTGTCTCCACATATCATGGGAAACAGAAAGATCAGTTCCAACCTCAAAATGTGCACATTGAGCCTCTGGGATAGGGGCTGGCAGGTTGAAGATATTGCTGATGCTTTACTGGTCTTGAGGGCTAGTCTCTACCATTGGAACACCATCTTCGAGGAGCACGGTTCAGTAAATCGGCCATATTTTGCTTTGCGCGGAAAAGCTAGGATCCTCACACAGGCTGTTCTAACTGCCGTTCATATGCTCTACGAGTCTGATGCTGATCTCTATCTTGACGAGCTCGTTCTTTGGCTTGCACTCCACCACAACATTGCTATCTCAGTCTCAACTCTCCAGGAGAACCTCCAAAAAGCTGGCCTCACTCGAAAGCTCTTGCACAAGATTGCAGTTGAAAGGGATGAAGAACTTCGACAGCAGTGGAAAGATATGCTCGCGGGGGATGATTTTCTTGGCGACGGCTCGCAATTTATCTGTATTGATGAAACTTTGAAGAATGAGCACACCTATGCGCGACGATATGGGTGAGCGTTCTCTGGACAATGAGCTGAATTGAAGGACGTGTTTGTTCGTGGCGACCGATATTCACTTGTTGCCGCACTCTCAGTGGAAGGATATATTGTGGTTGAGGTTGTCCCTGGCTCGTTCGACTCTATGGACTTTCTTGAATTTATTCAGAAACAAGTTGTAAGTTCAATTTTCTGTTCCAAGTCTTGGACTCGGCTACTAAGGTTTGTAGATTCCACAAATGAGTCCCTTTCCTGATGCTCACTCTGTTCTGGTACTCAATAACTGCCGAATTCATCACAATGAAGCACTCGCTGAGCTGGTCCATGCTGCAGGGTGTCTAATTTTATACCTCCCGGCCTACTCTCCAGATTTGAACCCAATTGAAGAGTCTTTTAGTGCATGTATGTGAAGTGCAAAGGCCATGGACAAGCGAGCTGATGTTTTTTGTTTCAGTGAAGGCTTTTCTTCGCTGCCATGGATACAGGATTCGACGTGAGCTTGATCTGATCGCTGCCCTCATTGAAGCCTGTGGTTGCATTACAGCCAACAGCGCTTATAGTTGGTTCAAACATGCAGGATATGTTCGATGAAAGCAGGTACTAGTACACAAACTGGGGTATTCAAATTATTTTGTACAATTGGAATGCATGGGAATACAGAAGTCCTTTTCAAACACAAAAGCAAAGTCCATCAACACGTACAACATCCCCACTCAAGCTACAACCCATAATCCTGCTTTCACGTCCTTCATGAACTGCTGATGGGCTCAAAGAAAAGCCTTCCACCCTAGCTTGGTGAATTTTACTTCTTTCCAATCAACTTCTTCGAGTTCCACAACATCCTTGTTTCCTGGTGTATATTCGAGCATGGCCAACTTGGACTGATCGGATTCAGAGATTTCGTAATGTGAACAAAAGTTGCCAAGTGAGACTTTGAGGCGAGAGATTTTTCCAGGGGATGGAAGTGGCGAGTTGTTCGCACCACTGGCTTGAAGGACTGTGGACTGTGGTGCAGGTTGGGGGGGGTATTGATACGGAGGTGGGTGATATCCCTAGGGGGGTGGTATATATGGCATTGCGTAAGGAGCCTGAGGTGCATAGGGGTTCTGAGGGTGCGCATAAGGGGTTGGGGGAGGCAGATCAACTGCCACAGGTAGCATTGGAGCTAGTGCCGAAGCGGTAGCAACTGGGAACTTCTTCACGGCTGATGGATCAAAGTGAATGGAGTTTGGAGGGTCTTGAAGGGATACACCAGCTTTTCCTGTTGCCTACAATTGCAGTTGGAATCAACAGATCCCATATTTGGGAAGACGAGAAAATATCATACCAAAGCACTTGCCCAAACTCGAAGGTGCAAAGCATCAAGGTCCCAATAAAGCAGCTTTCCCGCTACCATCCGTTTGTATGTACGATGTCCAGGCCATATCTCAGAGTTTCCAACTGGGTACTGTGCATGAAGTTGCTGAAGATATGGAGCAGAGTCCGATTCGATTGCTGCCTATGATAATTGAGCTACAAGGACATAGTCAAGATCTAGAATATGAAGCGCTTACAATTTGTGCTTTGGCAGATGAGTTTTCTTCTGGTGCTGTTGATGTCTCCTCATAGTAATCGTATGGTTTCTCGACATGATCGCCTTCACCAGTATCCCAAGTCTGGTAGAAGAAAGTGATCAAAGCATACAGAAGGATATGATGAGACAGTTGACTTACAGTGTCATCTTGCCTAGGTGGTGGGATAGAGATATAGAGTACGAACCCTGCTTTGCACTCACAGAGAGACAGATGCATCGCTTCAAAGCCCTCCGAACTAACGAGCGGTTTCTTCGTGTCATTTGCAGGTTTTTCATATTGCCACTCCATCTTATCAATGGGTAAGAGCTTGGGCTTGCATGGAATGGTTTTTGCGACAATGTTCTTGAATTCCTCAAAATTATTGTCGAGCGTGAAGAAGGCAGGGCCTCTCTTGATAACGGGTCTAGCTGTGGTTTCTTGGCAGCTCTTGATGATTGCGGAGGGGCTGGGTGATGAATTTCAACATAGATTGTGACCTTTTGTATTGCCTCTGGGTCAACCGTCTTGGATTTCTTTGACACCTTCTCCACCTCAACCACAGAGTTCTGCTCTGCCTTCTCTTCGCACTTCCTCTTTTCCCTTTCTCAATGCTTCCAGTTGGCTTCAAGTTGCTTCTCTCATTTCTTCTGTGCCTCTTCACCAACAACCATGAACCTTGCCTCTGTCGAAGACCGATATTCAGCGTGCCCCCATTATAACAACCAAATGAAGAAACTTACAAGCTGGAGTGAGGTTACTCACAATATCTTGAAGGTCCTTCTTGAAAGATTGTTCTGGAGCCTCATCTTCATATATATCATCATCATCAGAGTCCATCTTGGAGATAAATACAGCTGTAGTGGGTGGTGGAAGACAGGAAAGTGAAAAATCTCATGGTTTCCCAAAATGGAAATGACGTCGGATGCGCTCGAAAAAAAAAAACTCGGAATCTCATTACAATCCGAAACAGCTGTAAATGAGGAATGTGATTCGAGAGCAAGATGCATACTGTACACTCTTCTTTGGCTTCGGAGTAGCCTCTAAGTCCTCAGAGGTATTGGAAGCTTTCTTCTCTGCCATGTAAGATGCCTTTTCGGTTGGCTTTCAACTGAAAAATCTTTGCATCAGTCATGGTAAAGTCAATGATGAGAAATGAAACAGATGCATACTTGTTGGTCTCCACCGGTGCTGGCGACCCCAAAGTGGTACTGGTGGAGTCATCAGGAAGATTTCTAGAACACGTTAGAGATAAACACAATAAAAAAATGCATATTGAATACCCGAAACTCAATTTCTTGCTGATGGCCAACTTGGCAGCCTTGGTGCTGATAAGATGTAAGCAACATTTAATGAATGAAAAATATATCCACATACGGAAGTGAAACAGTGATAGGGTTCCAAAGTGTTCAGTCATGAAACTTTGCGAATTTAATATATTATCTATGATCCTACAATTAGAATAATGGTTAATGAGGATCATTAGCAAGACCCAGACTAGTTGATCAAGTGAAAGCACATGTTTATCAATTATTATGAAGTGCGCACACTGAAGGGACTTGCCTGTGGCTCAGTTCTGAGTCCAAGCTCATGTACTTAATGTGAGCTCACTTTCATTAATCCTTAAGTCCCACTATCCATAATGAAGTGTGGCCATGTTGACAAGTAACTACAAATTTACCAATGGGTGTGACTACCTATGTGCGCACAACAAAAGGGAACAGGGACAGAACTCAAAAGTGTGCTCAGATCTGAATCTGAAGTCTAAAAATAAAGACTGATGATAGGAGATGTAAATGAGAGGAGCCGTGATCTAGGAATTAAATTCCATCCAAGAGACATGTGTTTAAAGTGCAAGCATGAGATTAAAGCAATTCTGCGCGCACTTTCACATTCAGGAACGGTGTTGATCCGAGTGACTAAAAATAGATCCGAGTAGTGATTGCAACCGATCACAAAGATACCTGCGCGGGTTCAACAGCCATGTGCCTAAACAGGAGTTGTGCCATTAAATCAATTGTGCATGCCCCTTTCTAAAAATCATATGTTGTTTCTATCCTTCCTTTCTGTTCTGTAAATATTCACATGTGTTTGTAAAAGTCTTGGTATCCGTACAGTATAAAATTGAGCTTGCAACAATGTAGTAAAGTAGTTAATTGCCCCTGCTCGCATCTGCGAGCAGTGTGTTAAATTATACTCTGATTGAGTTGTGTCGAGTTGATGCGAGTTGAGTTGGAGTGTGTTGCAAGAAGCATTGTGTGCGCATTTTTGTAGAGTCAAACTGCACGTGCTTTTCCTTGTCAATGTTTTGAAGGTTTTGACCTAAGAAGTTAACCTTTAATAGACACACCAAACGCGGGTGGTGTCTCACGTCACATTGTAACGGTCTTGGCCTAAGAAGCTGACCTCATGTTCTCATAGACGCACCAAATGCGGGTGTTGGTCTCTCGTCACGTCTCGTTAAGTTGCTCGTGCGCGCATGTACTCGTCTCGTTCTCGTTCTCATAATCAAGGTGCTCGCACTTGTGATTCACACACATCCCACTGGTATCTCTGATACATTTTGAAGTCCCATAAATATTTGTTTACAAACAATAAAAACAATTATTACAACTCTGTCAAAGGGTTTAATACCTTACAATTGAAGTCCCTTTGAGATCTATCTGTGAACACCCCAGAGTTCTCCCCTCACACATATCAAGGATGTGTGATTTGTGTACTTTACACTCCCCCATGCTTTCCAATGGATTCCAATGGACTTTCACCAGACCCAGCCAATTCCAACAGACTCACTGGACAGCCTGTCGGACTTCCAATGGAATCCGTTGGACTTGACCAAATTCCACTGCTTGTCCGGTCCAAGTCCGGTGAAAGTCTGGTGAAGTGACTTTAAAGCAGAAAACCATCGGACTGGCCAGTCCGGCCAGTCCGGCGGACTTCCATTGGACTTCTGTTGGACTTCCAATGGTTTTATAGGCAAAAAAGAGGAAAAATAAGACAAGTCCCCAGTCCGATGGACTTCCCAACAGTCTTAGACTTTTAATTCACTTTAAGTTGATATAGAAAGTTTTTATTTATATAATTTAAATTAATTTATAATACTGTAAAAACGATGAAATAGGGCAGCGTACCCTTGTCATTATCAAAGAAAACATTATATATATATATATATATATTATTTACATTGTATTTAATTTAATTTACATTAAAAAACCCCTGTTGAGGGGGGGAAACCAAGGAAAATGGGGAAGGATCCCCCCAATAATGGGGGGGATAAACGAAGTGAAATTGGGGGTGGCGTATGGGTATTACGCCGCCCCCATCATCTATGTTACAAAAAAAAAACCCCTGTCATTGGGGGGATTAAATGAAACAAAATTGGGGCAGTGTGATGGATATCATGCCGCCCCGATTTCTGTTGACAGGAAATCCCCCCGTCGTTGGGGGGAATAATCCTATTCGAACGAGGCGGCATGTGGATTTCACGCCGCCTCATTCTTGCCGTTACTGGAAACCATCCCCCCAAAACGACTGGGGGGGGGGGATAAAAAAGCTTGAATGGAGCGGTGTGTGGGCTGCACACCGCTTGTTCGCATTTGGGAGGCCAGACGAGACGGCATGTGGGATGCACACCACCTCGTTTGCGTCTGGAAGGCCAAACGAGACGGCGTGTGGGACGCACACTGCCTCGCTGGCTTCTGAAATGATGCTGCAGGAGGGAGGGGGCACAAACGCCCTCCTCCCCACCTGCGGTTTTCCTCTTTCTTCTCCTTCCCCCTCCTCCTTCCCTTTCCTACTCCCATTTTTCCTCCTCCCTCCCTCGGTCTTTGTGACGTGGCATGCGACAGTGGGCGTTTTTGTCAGGTGATGTGGCGTGGGGCAGTTGTCGTTGGCGGTGACGTGGCGTTCGACAGTGGCCGGGAGAGGTCATCGGCAGTGGGTGACGTGGCAGATGTCGTTCGCCCACATCCCTCGACCAGGGGAGGGGCGGCGGACGTGGGGACTGTCGAAAGGCAGTGACGTGGTGACCGTAGGCGACGGTGATGTGGCGCGGTTGGCGGGCGTTGGCATCAGCAATGAGCACACCCTCGCTTAGCCCATGCGGGCACTCGCGAGGTGGACGGCGGAGGCGGCGGCAGGGGGAACAGGTCAGGTGGTGGTGGTAAGAACAGAAGGAGTGATGGGGCAATGTTTGGCAACAGGCGGTTGCCAAACATTGCAATTATTATTAATCAGTGTTTTAATTATTAGTAAACATTACAAATTGATTACAAAGCTCACCCAGTGGGCTGCACAAAATTCAAAATTCAATTGGTGGGGACTGCTCGTGCTCATACATTGTCTGCTTGGTGTCCGTTAGAGTCCACCGGACTTCCGCTGAACTGTCTGCTGTTGTCCGGTCATTTCCAGTGGAATTTGACTGTTGGTTTGGTGATATTCTGACAGACAGTCCAGCCGGAAAGTCTGTCGGACTCACCAGTCCGGTGAGGATGCACCGGAAAGTCACCGGACAGTCACCGGACAATTCCAGCCATCCCAGAGCCAAAAAATTGGCATTCTGGATAGGTTGAGTCCGATGGAGTCCGCCTGGAGTCCGCCCGGAAAACCAGGGGGAGTGTAAAGACCTCTGTGATTTGTGTTTTTGGGTTGGTGTTAGGTTTGGTGTAGGTGTTAGTAGGTTTTAGGTTTGTCCTAGATCTGCGCGTGCTTGTGCTTTCCTTCCCATAGCAAAGACCACGCTCTTCAATGGCATCCAAAGACTTGAATTCTGGTGAACCTGGTGAAGGGGCATGAGCATTGGGCACTTTGCCTGCACTCTGCAACTTTGCCTTTCTGAATTCAAATATTAGAAAAGTTATGGTCATGAAAGAAACAGTGTACTTTGTTGGTAAGATTGCAGATAGGAAATCAGAGATGCTCCCATCAGAAGCATCTCCTGGTGAAGATGGGGATGGTGAAACACTGTAGACAAAGGAGAGTGATTCAGGGAGGGAAGGAAGTTAATGGATTACTTATTGATTGGAGGACGATACTTGTTCAGGCCTTGGTATGACATGAGAGTGAGGGCGAACAATGATATACAAGAAAGCTGACCTTGGGTTCACTTTTTTCAGTGCCATTGAAGAGTTCACAGGAAAAGTTGGGCGATAGAGTTCAGAGGAAAAGTTGGGCAATAGAAATAAATTGGACCATCATCGACGAATATGGAAAACCTTTTATACATGGCAGACCCACAAATATTTGGTTGGGTTTTTAGTGGAAGCAGCACCACAGAAGTGTTTGGTCAATCTGAAATGAAAGTGCAAAGGGAATGATGTACTTGAGTTACCACACAAATGTGGTTGCATGGAGAGTTTTTCCGCAAATACTGGAATGCACATAACATGCTGGTCACATACAAGGTCAAAATTTTGACAAGTTGAAGATACAATTGCCCCGCATTATATCTACGCATGTACCACTCAACAAGCCAGAAACAGACATTCACCATGAAGGTAGCTACTCCCGTGATGGTTCTATTCCATTAGATAATTGTTGTACATCTCCCACAACAGTTATGGAACTTGGACTAATCACCAGTGGTGCATGCCTTCCATTGGAACAAAAATATCGACAGTTATAGAACTTGGACTAATCACCAGTGGTGCATGCCTGTCCATTGGGACAAATATCTCATTCGTCTGGAAAGGGGCCACAAATTCCAGCACGAAACACCAGACATGGTAGCAGCTTGAGTATTACGAGTGAAGATTTGGTGAGGGCCTTGATTACCCCCCTTTCTTCAGTTCTCCCTACATCACTTTTTCTTCATACATATTTTCGAAATGAACACTCATCGCAATGAATAACTCATATGACAAGGACAAGGCTGGTGCATATTGCTCTGATATATACCTTGAGAAGATGGTGACTGTTAGGATCTAGCACAAGAACTTGAGGCTATTGCTTTGGAACATCTTGCAAATCCATACGCTGACACTCATGGGGTTCAATACATTGACATTTCACAGTGTTTCAGAGAATATTGTTGCAATTCATGATTTCTTTGGCCGTTTCCTTGGAAAAGACTGACTTCAAGAGCTCACCACTGTTGGTCGATTTGAAGACAACCTTTCCATTGACATGGCGAATCGCTACTTTACACCCCGGAGGCAAGGTACATTGGGAGTGGCTGAAATTGCATTCTCTCCAGATGTCGATCCCCACTAGTGCTTGGAAGTCCGGTCTCAGGACTGCAAAAAGACCGCAAAAAGACCGGACCAAGACCTGAAAAGACCGGACCAGCAGTCCTGGTCTTTTGTTTTTGAGAACTTGAGACCGCAAAAAGACCGGTTTTAATGAACCGGTCTGACCGGTTAGGACCGGTCTTTTATAGCCCTACAAATACCCTTTAAAACAAGCCTAAGAACGTATTAATCGGCCAAAAACTGACGAAGATATGACTAAAAATTGTAAAATACCATTAAAAAGAGTAGATATAGCAGAATATTTTTATAACTACACCAATTCTCAACAGAAATTAATGTTCTTGGGCTCATTTTAAAGGTGAAGAGTATGTTAATAGATTCACCGACTCATAATTTTAAAATATTAGCTGAAAGACCGGTCTTAAACCAGTTATAACCAGTTTAGACCAGGACCAGTCTAAAGACTGCAAAAGACTGCGGTCTTCGGTCTTTTGCAGTCCGGTCCAGTCTTTTTCAGGTCTTGGATAAAGGTAGACTGGTCTCGGTCTCGGTCTTTCCAAAAATAGACCAAAGACCAGACCGGACTGGACTTCCAAGCACTAATCCCCATGGATATCTCACCAAAGCTTGTGGCACTACCTTGTTCCACAGTAATGACAATGAAGTACATTACTATGAGAGGGTTTTTGAGGAAAATGGTAACGACTAACAAACAACAGCAAATATGTCAATGGCGTCATTGAGATATTTGTTGTTATTGACAAAGAGCACGTGATGTTGCTGCATTGTCTCCTACTGCTTGACAATGGCCCAGGGCCATAAGAAAGAGATCCGGACCCACTATGCTTTGAGTTACACAGTCATGATCATAACTTTGTTTTATAACAGCTAATCACCAGAGTTTACTCAGATGAAATGTCAAACCTGTTGAGTGTAACATTTACAAAATAAAGCTAAAGACAAACCCGGTTTGTATTAACACTCACTTCACCAGGTACTATACCTTTTTTCCTGTAAGGAAAACCATCTTGAGCATATGCAACAGTCTGACGAAGGCCAAGTGCACCTGCCCTAATTGGGAAAGAACCCATTGTCAATGCCAATACTAGTCCTTCCTGCTCCCCTCAAATCACAAAAACATCCCAAATTAATGAACCCAGTTATAATTTACCACAATATGAAGTTTCAGACCCCCCGATTCTTACCAAATGAGGCCAACAGAAAACATGGCTGGGTAACTGCATTTGGCAGATCTTGATCGGATCAAAGATGCAATCAAAGTTTACTGAGCACCATCTTAATGTGTTCGGAATTTTGGCAGGGTCAGGTTCTTATAAGAACGAATCCTCCTTTTAGTCGGACTTGTAATTTTTTTTGAACAAATATAAAAACATAATAATAGAGCATTGAAATATTAGTGCCACTGGTAGTGTGTTCCTAAGCCGCATGGGTCCCTTTTTGATAAGGTTCATCCCTCTTTGGCAATGAGTACCTATCCAGAGACCCCTGGATTATCGTGATGCCATCAGAGTCTTGTCCTCTCCCAACAAAAGTACTGGTACATTCTCCTCCATTCCATAGACAATTCGCAAAAATAGGACTTGTTAGTGCCTATACTGCATGATAAATGCTGTATATGATAAAGAGAAAACATTAAAAATGCGCAGCATGCCTCGAACTCATCATTAACATCACATACCCTTTTCTAGGCCTTTCGGAAACCATTTCGAGGACTTTTTCTACTGCTGAAAGTCCGGTTTAACCATCCACATCCCAATTTCGTTATCTGTAATATTTACAACAGTTTAAAATCAGTGAACAAGAGCACATGGAAATATGATGACCTTGCAATGTACTTGAACAAAAAGACACAAGAAAAAGGAATGTTCACCCAGTGCGTCTGAGTCTATATTTCCCACAAAAATACAGTCCCGCCCAGTCGCAACAAAATACCATGATCTTATTCACTCAGGGTGTATCCCACCAATTTCAGATAAGTTAATGGGAGAGTAGAAGACTGCTCGAGCGGAATTGTAGACGGAAATGACAATGTCAGATCAATTGGGGTACTACAGTTAAACTTTAATATAGAGCCGGTTGAACCCAGGGATTTATGTAAATAGGTAACAATGGATAAAGGAAACTTGCAAGTACATGCACCTTGTCCCATCGCTTGCAGTGGGGGAGATACTCATCCATAAAGTTCGCTCAAAAATCATCCATTGTGTAATTTGACACAAATTTGTCTAGTTTCCTGCGCCTCCAATAGGCACTTCTGGTAATTCCATTTTATCTATTTAATCCAATGACTCCCAGGCCTGCCTCTGACCAATAGGTGGCAGAGTTTGGTGACTGAGAACATATGCTCATGAATATATTACATGGTGTGCATTGATGAGGATATCAGATAAATAAGCAGCAAATTTGATTCCTGAATATCATGTTCCCCTTGCATCTTAAATTTCCTTTATCAAGTATGGAAACAAGAATACATTTTCAGTGATTTTGAGTAGGGACTAACACGGATCGGCAAGATCCGGTTGTTATCCATGACCATTTATATCTGGATATAATTTATGGTATCCATAACTAAATATAGCGAACCATGGATATCCGGATAAATAGGCACTATATATATATTTATGACATCATGCATGGGAAAATCGTGATAGCGCCGCTGTTTTGACTGTTGTGCGCACTTGCTGGGCTCCTTGCTCCCTCCCTTCACTCTTGGTCCACAGTATGCCCCCCAGAGGTGCTTCCAGGGCCGCTCCCAAGGCCGCTAGGGCTGCTCCCAAGCCTCGTAAGGCCAGCAAATCTGCTGCTGCAGTCCCTGCAGTCCCTACTGATCCTGCTGATCATGTACCACTGGACCTGCCTGTCACCCCACCTCCATGGCCACAGGCTCGGGGAGGTCGGCTTCGTTTTGAGACCCCAGGAGAGGATTTTCCACTGGTATCTCCAAGTTCAAGTGATTCAGATCTTGGTGCAGCTGCTACTGAGGATGTTTTTGCTGCCCCAGTTCTTATCTCACCCATCAAACGACGCCAGAGGCAGGCTGCTCCCACAATTAACCGGCTGAGTGATCTGGAGGTCTGGGATATGTCAGATGAAGAGATTATTGGTAGATATATTTTCTATTTGTGTTATTAGTGATTAATAAATAAATTCTTTAAGATGCTGCACAAATGACATGGAGATCCGAAGTATACGACCACTATAACATTACCCTGTGACGTAATTTTACTGAGACCCATGAACCCCATTCTATGACCCTACTATTCACCTGCAAAACTCATCCTCACCACCATGTTTCTGTCTGAACTCATCAGCAGGGGAAAACAGGTGATAGAACAAGCAATTTACAGAAGGATGTTGATACCTGTCTGAGAAAGCAAGGTCATGAACATCCAAAACCTGCTGCTGCTGCTATTCCTTACTCTCAGGCTGCTCACCATGCTCTTATTGCGCTTCACTGTGCAAAAAATGCTCATTCAATCAATTCTGTCCTCAATGAGGACTATCAACGTGAGGTGGAAATGCTACGACCTGGGACCAAACTTCCACATCCAATGACTACCCAACAAGACTTGCTTCATATCTATGGAGAGACTTCAATTCTTGTAAAGGATTATTTTTTGGTATGTTAATTTTTACTGTAAAGTTCAAACAATTGCCCATACATTCAATACAGAAACTAAACAGTGCTATTCATCTTGTTCTTGATGGATGGACTTCACCACTGGTTTCTTCATATCTTGGCCTTGTGGTTGTTTGGTTTGATCAGGGATTAATCCATCGAGCAGTTCTGGAATTTATTCAGTACATAACAATTCATTATTTATTTATTTATTTCTTAGTTTCTTTTATAGCTTAACCCAAAAACATGATGGACGATACCTGGCTGAAGTCACAGCCAGCTGCTTGAAATGGTTTGGTCTTGATCAACAGGTAAACAAAACACTTTCTCAAGAAATATATTAATACTTATATTTATACAGCTGCTTGGTCTATGTATGGATAATGCTAGTAATTGCAACAAACTTGCCGAGTTGCTATCCGACTATATTCCTACATTCCCAGGCATGGATGCACGGCTACGGTGTTTGGCTCATATAATCAATCTTATTGCAAAAGTAACTATTTTTTTATTTTTATTAAACAATTATCTAACTCATTTATTTAGATCTTTATTTCTTTCTTTTTCAAAAAGCCCAAAGTAAAGAAATCTGTCATAATTCCAGTGGATAGTCATGTCAATGAGGTGGAGCTAGTCATGGATCCTGGGGATAGATCAGATGATAATGATGATGATAATGAGGCAGCAACTGAGCAGGTGTTTGTTGACTCAGAGGAAGACACTCAAGAGGATGATGGTCAGATTGCTTATGATAATGTGGTTGTCAAGTCTCTTCGCAACATCGCAGTACTTGAGATGGAGAAAGAAGGTGTGGAGATGTCTGAAGAAGAAAGGCGGATGGCTCTAAAGCTCTTTCCTGCAGTACAGTCATTTTCTTAATATTTTGAATACTTGCTCTAAAATTTTATCCAGGTTACTGGACTTGCACATCGCATTCATGACTCATCCCCACTAAATGAAAAATTCCAGGAGCTTATTGACCAGGATCCTGAGCTTACTACAACTAAACGTGCTCTGGATCGCCGTGTCCCAACTTGATGGAACTCAGACTTTGATTGTCTTGCTGCATACTTGCATTTTAGGTGTACTTTACACTCCCCCCTGCTTTCCAACGGATTCCAACGGACTTTCACCGGACCCAGCCAATTCCAACGGACTCACTGGACAGCCTGTCGGACTTCCAACGGAATCCGTTGGACTTGACCAAA
>Ga0307509_10003227_pt1 | contig 25192 bp, 29 predicted proteins | sample 10_EM_MG_FD_202245 | JGI IMG/M metagenome (GOLD analysis project Ga0307509, IMG submission 202245) | Populus trichocarpa ectomycorrhiza microbial communities from riparian zone in the Pacific Northwest, United States - 10_EM | ecosystem: Host-associated > Plants > Roots > Unclassified | place... | reverse complement strand
AATTCGTGAAAAATGCCATGGTCTGTTGTGACAGCATGCCTGGCATGCTCCCCGACTGATTGAGCTGTAGCGAGAGGGTACCGCTGTGGCGTCACTAGCAAGCCGACAGCTCGAGGAGGCAGAGAAACTGAGTGGCTCAGAGCGCCAAAGGGAAGAGAAAGCGATCAAGGAAACTCTAGGGTCTGTGTTTCAAGGTGCGTTGCATTTATTGTGAAGGAACGCAGCTAATATCAAGTACCAGCTGGCGCAGAGACAGTGCGTGCACTAGGCCACTCCCATGGCCTATGGCTGACTTCTACCATCTAGACCGTGTCTTCGATGTCGTCTCTGTTTATTGCCCTCGCCCTCTATCCAGAAGTACAGAAGCGGGCACAAGCAGAGCTCGATTCTGTCCTCTCGCGAGACAGGTTACCAACGTTTGATGACAAACCGCATCTTCCCTACACCGAAGCGATGTGCAAAGAACTGTTGAGATGGAGGGTGGTGACGCCGTTGGGTATAATCTCTCTTCCACATCGGCGCGAACCAAGGACTCATGACTCTTGCATAAAGGTGTTCCCCACTCCCCCGCAGAGGACGATATCTACAGAGGCTTCTTCATCCCAAAAGGTTTGATATACCACTCATATGCTGTGGGACTCTGAGCTGATTTGTCCACCTGTTAGGTTCACTTGTGTACGCCAATGCATGGTAGGCAGAGGGTCGTAAAAGTTGTTCCTACCAAGATCTTTCTGAAAAGATCTTCCAGGGCGGTGCTGCACAATCCAGAACTATATCCTGACCCAGAGACATTCAAGCCAGAACGATTCCTCAACGCAGACGGAACTTTCCGAGACGACCCCATAATTGCTCTTGCGTTTGGGGCTGGCAAGCGAATCTGCCCTGCGCGCCACTTGGTGGAAACGATACTTTTCATGTTTGCATCATCCGTCTTGTCCGTTTTCAATGTAACACAGGCAAAAGATGAAAACGGCCACGAAATCCCTATCAAGATTGAGAATTCGGTCGAAGGTCGGCTTACCATGTAAGTAGGCTTACTCTTCCGATAACGATACTGGAAACTAATTGATGGGATTGGTGGGAAGACACCCACCAAAGTTCGAATGTTCCATCACTCCGAGGGATAAACTCGCAGAGGATCTGATCAAAGCGGGTATCTTGGCTTGAGGCATCTCTCACTCTGCGTGCTACATTGTTCGAGACCCAGTGACTGGTAAGGTAGGGCTACTAGGGAACCCACTATGCGTAGAGTTGGCCAGAGACAGCATTCGAGAGACCATTTATAGAGGATATGTTACTATCATATAGAACCTATAATCAAGCAACTGATCGCGCGATAAGCCTGTCTGTGGGGTAACGATTAGAAACGATACGATGGGACCATGCGAGTCCCGAATGTAGCTTCCCAGGGCATGCGGTGGTGGTACTCTTTGGTATAAGTAACCGGCGACCGCGCCAGTGGTTGGTAGATGTCGAAAGTCACCCATACTGTTTAGCGATAGTCCCATCGATCTTGTTCCGTGTTGCGGTGATCAAAAATGTGAACTGGCCGAATTTCCTGTCGAGATTGAGGGTTTCGTTCAAGGATATGACCCGAGTACAGACTGTAAAACACTGGACCAGCAAGTACTCGAGGATTACAACATCCTCCCATAATGACATGGCAGGCAAAAGTCGCGGGGGAATCGAGGACTACTATATGACAGACTTTTCAAGCTACGCTGCGGTTTAGGGGATTTGAAAATGCACATTTTCAGTTCGTCCGACGGCGTAAACTACAATCGGCGCCACACCTAGAATGGCAGCAGCCGATTTCATTTTTGGCCCACTAGCGCTCATTTGAAACAACTTTACGGCTGCCATTCAAACATTCCGTCCTTTCGGTCCTACGGTAATGCGCCCAGGGATGTTACGGTGCACAACCGAGCCCGGAGAGGAATCGCCGTCAGAACAAGTCGGGCACTTACCAGGCCACCTAAAACTGTTGCGGGAAGGTTAGGCAGCTATCATCGGAAGATCCCAGATCGTATCCGGGTCGCCCAGACTACATCGGATTTAAAAGGGCCTTTAGGTGGGGGTGACGCAGCGGTGACCAGTTGCCGCAGGGCATGAACAGAAATAGTATATTCCATGGCGACTGGGCGTGAAAACTAGTCAAGCCTCGAATAGTAGAGTAGTCTGCACAAGACCTCCCTGTCGCGGTTTCAGTGCGATGTGTCCTATATACCTTGTATGCAGAGAAATTATAATGACTCGAGGGCCCTCATCATTTGAAGATGTAACACTCACGCAGTCGGACGACGGAAACCGATCTGATGGTGTTTTTTTTTTCCAAAGAACGATCCGGGAACGGCCCGGATATCGATCACCGTCACCGGACTCCCCAGCGCTCCTCTACCGTCGGCCACTGGTATTGTGTTGTAACCTGTAGTGCATTCTGGAGTAGGCTAGCCATCTGACCCATAGCGGCAGAGGAAACTCGGTCAATCGCGCTGGAAAGTTGGTGGAACAAGCCAAGTCTTTGCCGACGCGTAGACGTTTCGAAAGCAAGTTTCTGAAGCTTCAGTTTTGGCGGTTCGGTCCCTCTCAATGTGCTTCGTGGCCTATCCATAGAAAACCAACTCACGACGATGACCGCACTTGGTGGAGCAGATCGAGGAGACCAGTGTTCGTCTGACTAGTAGAGACTCAGATGCCCCTGTCGATAACCTACTAGTACTGTAGTACATCATGGCCCATGATGCACTATCAAATAAGACTTCGTTACCTGCCAGTCTGCATCATAGAAAGACTTGGACAATGAGCTGAGGGTATTGGCCATCATCACAAGAGGGACATTCCTACAGCTTTTTGAGTTCGTGGCCCACGAAGTGGGCAGCACGACCACTTGCGCGGTGATTACCGTTATTCCCACGGTGCTTACTCTGTGATAGATAACTAGGTGGTGGATGTGGAGAGTCCATGCACCAACCGGTTGTGCAAAGCATTGATGAGGTGGCTTCAAGTTATAGGGTGAGGTTCCTCGTCGCCCTGGTTGAGGTTTCAGTCGTGCTGATCATTCAGATGTTTCCCTCACACCTTGAATGATCGGGTCAATGGAGGCGTCACAATTCTTCAGCTTCATGGCCTTATTCGTTGTTCGCTGGGTGGTTTTTTCACCCCATGACTACTTTCTCAAACCCATCAAAGCGCTGCGTTCCGAATCTCAGCTGGGGCCTAGTCCGTCCGTCCTGCGTCACGGGAGTCCCCTAGAACCATCCTTCTAAAAATTTCGCGCCATTGGAATCGGAAGCGAGTCTGCCCCAGGTCAATCCTACACGTGTTTCTTTTTGACTGGGGCTCTTCATCACCGTCCGTTCTGGTTGTCCTTGCTGTGTCACAGATGAGAAGCGAGCACTAACCGAAAGCAAATCCGGCATGAAACGGAGTAGAACCACCACGAAGGGGCGATTGGGCGATTCCTGTCGGGGGTCTTATCAAGATAATGACCGAAGGGGATTTTCCTGCCACCGGGCCTGTTTTTCACGATAGCGAAAAAGCTTTCTACAGCATCGATATCAACACACGAGATGAACTCGTAAGGGTCATGAATGAGGGTTCTTGCAGACTGTAGCGTACATTAAACCCAATGTGCCCAACGGCGATAATGTCGCGAGTGACCGGAATTTTATGAGACCACGGTGAATGTGGGAGTTATCCAGAAGCCAAGCCTGAGCCAGCAAAGCAAGAATAACTAGATAACTGACTGACCGGCTGTTATTACGTCATAAAATGAACAGAGACACGTATTCAACCACTACCACTACAGTTGTACTGTACTATTACTCCCCACAAAGCCACAACTTCTTTCTTCTCTCCCTGTATGTCGCGCACCAACACAAATAAATGCAGGATGATTATATCGCTTCCGACCCAAGTCCGAGTCGTTATGATGCTTCGCCTATTCGGACCACAATCGCCTCTCCCAGACTTCCCTTTAGCTATTTCCGCGACGGGGTGATCACGCGGCCAACGGGATCAATAAACGTACCACTCGCCAGCTCAATTGTCAGGAACCGAGATTTATAGATCGTTGAGCCAGAGGTGAATCAGGTGATATCTCGCCTACAAGGTTCTCATCGAACAAAGTCAATAGTATGGTGGCGCTGGAGTTTGACGTTGGCGTATCCCATTGGGCCTCGTGAACTACTTCACGTCATGTCGAACGCGTTAGTACAGCAGGTCGATCGCTCTTAAAGGACAACCAGTCTTACCAAAGCCCCATCCTCTTTTCCACTCCTTCTCTTAGTCAATAGGCGGGTGGGGCCATGCAATTTCCTAACATCACAACAATTGATCTTCTCGTGGTCTTCGTTTCCGTCTATACTGTCCTCGCTTTCCAGGACAACAAGAGGCGAAGAGGACTTCCTTATCCACCTGGCCCACGACCGTGGCCAATTATAGGCAATTTGCTCGATGTCCCAAGCCGTCATCCATGGGCTGCATATGCCGAAATGTCTAAAAAATACGGTACGGTTCACCTCTCTACTCAGTTCTACGGGACTAAGAGCAGGGGTCGCCAGGCGATGTCATGTCATTTCGGGTTCTCGGCCAGGTCGTAGTGGTATTGTCTTCGGCGTCTGCCATCAAGGATTTGCTCGAAAGGCGTGGGGAAACATTCTCAGATCGACCCTCATTTCCTCTCCACGAGATGTACGTTCTAACCCCAAGTCCTGTTCTCTCTATCCACCTGACAATCCCAAAATGCTAGATTGGGTGTGAATTGGCTCTTGCCTATTCTTCACAAGGGCGAAGAATGGAGCGACAGCCGCAAGTTGATAGATCGTGGCCTTCGACCCGCTGCACCGGCGTCTTACCGGAAGATGATGGAGGAAAAGACGCGCATGTTCCTCGGTCAACTCGTCGTAACTCCCAAAGAATTTCGTAATCATATCGAGCTGCGAGTGGCAACATCACCTCACAGACTCTTATAGCTGACTTTTGGTGATCATCCAGTCTTCAGGGTAGACTTATCATGGCCGTCACATACGGCTACGACTTAAGGGAGTACAATGACGACTTGATCAAAGCCCCCGTGGAAATTAACAAGATCCTGGCACAATCAGTCTTGCCTGGCGCAGTGCTTATAAATCATATTCCTTTCAGTGCGGGAACATGACATTCACTTCGCTTCATTCTGATGACTTAAGACAATATCCAGTAACGTACATCCATTCCTGGGTCCCTTTCCTCAGCTACGAGGAAATGGCGCGGAGATGTAGGCTCCTGAGTGAGATGATGATGAATGGGCCCATCGAATTCGTGAGGGACGCCATGGTGCGTAATATTTGACACTCCCTTACGTCTGCTTGAGTTGACGACGGGACCTGTAGCTAGAGGGTACTGCCGTACCATCGCTAGCGAGCGAGAATTTCCGGGACGTAGAGCATCTGAGTGGACAAGAACGGCTAAAGCAGGAAAACACCATTCAGCAAGCTCTGGGATCCCTGTTCAATGGTGAGCTTCTATCCTGTCCGCTGACAAGACGGATACCTCACACATGGTCGTGTCAGCTGGTTCGGACACAGTGAGCAGTCTCGTTGCATTTCCCCACCTTTGGCTCACGCACGCGACTCAGACCGTGTCTTCGATGGTGTCTCTATTCCTAGCACTGACAGAATACCCAGAGGTGCATAGGCGGGCACAGAGAGAACTGGACTCTGTCCTTGGAAGAGACAGGCTTCCGACGTTCGAGGACAGACCACGATTGCCATATATTGACGCATTGTGCAAGGAGGTGCTAAGGTGGAGGATGGTAGTGCCCCTGGGTACGCATCGCCTACTCTTGTTTGGCACGGACCCGTAGTTTGAGACGAATGCCGTATTCTTAAGGTTTTCCTCACGCACCGAGTCAGGACGGCGTCTACGAGGGCTTCTTCATCCCAAAAGGTCTGGTTTTCTTCGTTCGCCGATCACCTCCATAATCACCTGACACGTCATTTATTCCCCCCTTACTCTGGTCAAGGCGCAACAATCATAGCAAACGCATGGTACGTGTGATCGCATCGCTGCCTGTCAAGGGACATATCATGCATCCTCTCTCACGAATTTCAAATTCTCAGGGGTGTCCTGCATGACCCAGAACTCTATCCAGACCCAGAAACATTCAACCCCGAGCGCTTCCTGCAGAGCACAACAACCACCTCCGCCACCGACGGGCCCAACGGAGCCGACGATGGCGACGGCCAAGACGGCACGACGCCTATCGGACGGCGTTGGCGCATCAACGACCCGTCGCTGATCCCACTCGCGTTTGGCGCGGGCAAGCGCATCTGTCCAGGGAGACACTTTGTCGACGCGACGCTCTTCATCCTCGCCGCGTCCGTGCTGGCCGTCTTTGACGTGTCCAAGCCCGAAGGCGAGGAGTCCGCGTCCGAAACGGACCCGAGGGTCAGCGGCCTCATCGCGTGAGTGGCCCCCCGCTTCTCCCTTTTCCTATCTTCCTATTCTTAGTACTGTATGCTGACGAAAACCGTTGCGCGGGTCGGTCGGACGAAAACAAAAAAAGTTCTCCGGGGGTTTTTGGGTGTTCCATCACTCCTAGGGATAAGCTGGCGGAAGATTTGATAGCGGCGAATGTGATCATGGGTTGACGTATAATTAAATTCTGCTCTCTAGATAGGAACGTGTCTGTCTTGATGTACTGTGAACGATTTGTATCCTCCGAACACCGGTGCTTTTCGTTATTATCATGTACTAGAGTATGTGCTGTCAAGTGCAAACACAGCATCATCCGATTACAGTTCACCAGCACGATAACAACGCCGCGAAGCATGTATTCTCCTGATTGAGAACAAAAAATGTATTCGCAATTGAACTCCACTTGTAGGGTAAACTTTCTCGATAAACGAGGGTATTAGTACTCGCACACAAAACTGGCCTAGCATCAGTAAAAAGACAGTCCATTCCTCCTACAACAAACAACTCCCGAATCTGTCACATCCATCTTTCGCCGCTTGCACAGCCCATTGCACGTAAAGACAAAGAATTGAGAGGAAGAGGAAGAGAGCATATATAAATACGTCACAACAAACGCGTTGCGTGCAGCCTTACGGCATCCTCAAGGTATGGTGATGATTCCCCGCGGATCGAGGTGATGAAAAATGGGAGGGTTCAGAATAAATGCACAAAGTTGCTCGGGAATATATGCCTGCCTGGCACGCGCCGATTCTCGTCGAGCAGCTCGCCGCTCCACCACCCGTCTTCGGGCGTAGCGGTGACAGCGATGATATCGTTCGCCTGGAAATCAAACTCTTCCGGAATCGTCGCGGTGTAATCATAAAGTGCCCGTACTACGAAGCACGAAACAACACAAGACGATCAGCGAAAAAAAAGAAAGGAGGGAAGGAAAAGAAAAAAGAACGCACCGTAGAATAGCACGCCCCGTCCGTCCTCCGTGTACTGGCGTGTTGGCGGTTCTGAGATGGGTTGCGGCTGAGGTTGTGTGAGCGCCATCGGTTGCGGCGACGGGCTCCTGTTCACCGGACCGGGGCTGAGCGACCTGTTATAGCCCCCGCCTCCGTAAGCGACCTGCTGATGCTGATGTTGTGGATACTGCTGTCGTGGCTGCTGGTGTGGTTGCGCGTATGCCTGGTGCGTCTGCGTCGGAGAGTAATAATCCCCATTGTTTGAGCCAGTCGCTGCGTGCTGCGGAGGCTGTCTCGGTTGTTGCTGAGGTGGCTGTGGTGGCTGTTGCATGCCGTAAACGGGCTGCGACGTATGATATGCCTGCGATGGAGGCGCGTTCGCATATGGGTGCGGAGCTTGCACGTAGGAAGGCGAGTGGTGTGGAGGCTGTTGTGTGGGTGGTGGTGGAACATACTGCTGCGGTGGTGGTGCGGGGGCCGGAGTTTGCCAAGAAGTGGGCGGCATGTATGTATTGTTGCCGATAGCTATTTGGCGTTGTTGCGCAGGCCGTGCGGCGGCGCCACCAAGGGCTTGCAGCTGTTGTTGGGGCTGGGCTGCAGGTTGCTGATATTGCGCTGGTGCAGGAGGTGGGGGTTGCATCGGCGGGGGCGCTTGTGCCTGTTGTAATTGCCTTGCTTGAACCACGGGTTGCTGTTGCTGCTGGTGTTGGCGATAGACGTCTGCCATCGCGTCCATAGCAACATTTCCATGAGGATCAAGGGCGATTCCCACGCTGTTTGGTGTCGTTGCTCGATACTGTCCTTGCCCTGCGCCTTGGTCAAGGCGGCTAACACTACCACCACGAGCTGGCGCGGGTGGAACGGGGGAGGTAGATCGGGAAGCGGGATGGTTGATAGATGGGCTACGAGAACGGCCGTTGGCACCGATGCCAGGGTGGCCATCCCTGCTAACTGGACGCTCCAGGAGATTCCCCTGAGGGTGTCCTTGACCCTGTGGTGGTGGTGCAACAGCAGGCTGCTGATCATTGAAGCTCGCGCGACGACTGTTGGAGCGGCTCCGACGTTCACCAGGGAAGCTCTGGTGGTATGAATCAATGACAGCATCAACAACGGGGGCTGGTGCTGGTGCCGGGGGTTGCATGAAGTTAGCAGTTGGTGGCACAGGCGAGGTTGAGCGCGAGGGAGGAGCCTGCGCAGCAGGATGAACACCGACGACGAACTCTGCTGAGTTGCGGTAGTCCACATTCCTGTTCGGAGAGACAGGTGCAGGTGGTGTGAGCGCCTTATTGGGTGGAACGGGGGAAGGGCCACTGGTTGTGGAGGGGTCTGGAGCTGTCACCCTGCGCGTTCCACTACGTCCAATATTGGCACCCGGCCCAGTGCGCAGATTCGTCAGCGCTTGCACCATAGGATCTGTCTCGTCGCCGACATGAGAAGACGTGGCAGGTCCACGAGGGCCGGATTGCTGTGAATTGCCGCCAACAAGCTCATTCTGGGTCGACGATGTCATGGGGCCATTGCCAATTGGGTGTCGCGAGTTCGCCGTCGGCGAGGAACTGGGGGAGATTCCATTGATAGGGCCATTACTGTTACCATTCGCTGTAGGGGCTTGACGTCGTGTGCTTGCCCTCGAGAGGTTGGCGCCGCGAGCGGGCAGGTTCTCATTAGGATGAGGAGGGCGATTACCAGAACCAACGCCAGCCGTGTTGACCAACGGTTCGTCATCGGGCTGGGGCTGTACATTGGAAAGTCGATTCACGCGTTGCGAGGTGCGGGAAAATTGAGCGGGGCGGCTGGTGACTTTTGATGCGGAGGATGTAAGAGGAACGCCATCTGCGGAGGAGTAGTTGACGAATTGTGGTGGATCAGCCATGGCATTTCCTGTCCCGTAATCCCGAACAAAATTCTCCTGGTCCTTCTCTGGTTCGAATGACTCAAGGGAGAGACGGAGGCGTTCGCAAGACTAGAGACGATGATCACCGAGGATCACCATCTGATGAGTGGCCGTGGGAACACAGAGTATCCAAAGACATACCTCGTCATCGGAAACACAGACAACGGAAACGGCATTCGCATAAACCCAGACATTATCCTTTGTGAAATCCATGCGCTCTTCCTCAAGGTCTTGACAGCTGTCGCAGAATTGCTTCCACTCTTGCTCCCACTTGGCGATGGTATCGTGCAGAGCACGCGCAAAGTTGGCATACTCACGCTCATTGGTATGGACTGTCTGTTGTGCACGTTCGAGTTTGGTAGAGATGCGTTCGAGATCCTTGCCCTGGACAAGGGTACTCTGGGCCGTGTAAGCGTTGATGCGGAGACAATCCTGCTCGTATTTCTCGCGGGCCTTGTTGACGTGAGCTTCTTGGGCCTGCTTCGTCTTGAACTGCTTCTCGATTGCAGCTTGATAGACCTTACGATGTTGGGCCTGGCGAGCAACAAAGGCGGTGACGGTATTTTCGAGTTCATTTCGAATCTGGTGCGCAAGCTGGATGTGGAAGGTGGACTGCTTTTCTGTCTCTTGTCGCAGTGTATCGAGCGAGTTTCGGAATTCGCTTGACGGGGGAAGTTAATAGGGCCTAAGATTATCGGGGCCAGACCAGACAGAGACACACCCTATCTCGTCCCTTCCCAGGGCCAGCTTCGCGAGCTTTGCGAGTCTTTTTGCGTATTCCTCCTCGATAATGGCTCTAAAGGACGAAATAAGTATGGTTGTTTTGTAAGCGGGTCAAAGCGAGGCACCTCTCCTTCCAAAAATTACGAAGTTCTTCCATGGTCCTAGCGGCACCACGCATTCTCGCGAATAATACGTCAACACCGGCGTCATTTGAACCCCAGAAGGCATTACAGAAGTCAAGGGAGCGAGGAGTAGGATCCGGGGAGCCACCTCTGGCATATTTTGAGAGGGATGTTGTGGACGCCTGTCGTCTAGCGGACATGGCTGATGGTAGGGCAAAGTGTGACCACCACCGCCGCCGCCGCCCTTCCAACACTCTCTCCAAATCACGGCAACAACCGGCCTCTCATTCATGACTAATCACTCCAACCCTGCACACAAGGCACGTGGGCTCTCTCGCGTCCCCTCCTCGGACGAACCCACCCGTGACGCGATCATCCTCGGGTCTTGCACCGATCACCGGTAGCATACGAGATCTTGTACACCGCTGGGTGTCCATCAGACAATGTGATATCACCTGCACGATTGATGTCCACACGTGTGAGCGGAACGAACCGACCCAATACACCACCAGAATTTTTTGGTCTTGACCAAGAAACCCTTCTCAATACTTGGCGAGGACATGGTGTCCGACCAAGAACTATCAATACCATGGATATGATTCAGCTGACAACGCTCGCAAGGCGTCGGCACGTGATTGAACAGCATGTAGCTACAGGACACACGAATCGATACTGTACATCATTTAGGGGAGAAAACACATAGACTAATGTAACATATATCAGTCGGACATCATACGGAAAGGGTGATGGTGTTTTTTTGGTTTAGGCTATAGTTTCACCTCGCGCTTCCTAGGCTTTCTCAGACGCAGTTGAACGGCCACCCACATAATCAGATGCCTTTCCAGATTGAAGACCGAGAGCGTCGTATTCTACGCTCCGCAGCGCAGCGAGGAAAGCGAAGAGGAAGAGGGGCCCAGCGAAAATGTCAAGGATGCCATAGAATATCATCTCGTGGTCTACCGTGATAACGTTGCCGCCCTCTGAGACGCCCCAACAGATGGGGTAAAGTAGCCAAATGACCGTAATGTAGCCGGCACCGCGACCGTAGAACTTCTTGTGTGCCAGGAGGCGCGACCTGAGCCCACCAAAGAGCAGCGAATAGCTAGAGATTGAGAGCGGGTCACCAATAAATGGCAGGGACGAACATGTAAGAACTCACACAACGTAGGAGAGTGTCAAAACTCCAAAAAAAAAGAAACCCCACTTGTACGATGTCGGGGTGAGTGCGCCGACGAGTCCAGTGACTACCGTGACGATGATCATGAATATGGTGAGGAAGAGATCAGAAAGTGGAAGGCCGGTCGTCAGTAGTAACATGAGAAGGATGAGCGGTGCGTTGATAAACCACTGTATATATCGCACATACTATGTTCAAAGCCTGATTAGAACGAAAATGGCATAGCTGAAAGGGAAAAAACGTACAAAGATGCTCCGCGTTGACCCGCTCCGAAACTCGGTCCTGACGGGCGTCTGTCCCAAATTGGATGCCATGGCGAAGTATGCGATCGTAGAAACTGTGAGGATAGCTACGGTCATATGATGGAACGCTCGTGCTCCGCGCAGTTGCTATGGTTAGAAGGTCACTGTGAGAAACATGTCAGGTCAAACACGGGAGCAGACCTACTAATTTTGACCACGCGAGGGCCAACAAAGTCGAGATACCCATGATTGCAGTCACAACCCACAACCAGTCGGAAGCCCCAACCGAAAGACGGCGATCTGCAGAGGTCGGATTGGCGTGGACAGGGTTAACCATTGTGTATTCAAAGATAGGGTCTGAGTGTGAGAGCAGGTAGGGTGGGGCGTACGCCGGTAGTCCCCTTTATATATGCCACGAGGCGTTATGTGTAGGCTGAGATGGGGTTGTGAGTCATCTAGACCATCGGTCTGCCTCCCGACTACTTCGGTTTGGGGAGGTGTGAACCGATAGGAGACACCTGATTCACTAATTGGAGTAAAGCTGAAGGACTAGGTCTACTTCCCTGCTTCCCGGAACTTGAAACCGTTTGTGGTAAGGCTTGTTTTTGTTCCGTGGCGGCTGCTGAGGCGTCATAGATTTACGGGGTCAGGCAAAAGTGAAGCAATGATAGGTGGGCTGAATCTGGACAAGACCGTCCGGCGGAGTTCCTAGGAGAGAACTCAAAAATGCTGATATCATTTCCTGGGCGAAGATGATACATGAAACGTGCTGAGGCGCCCAGCCTTACCAATGACCTATGCTCACCTTAATAACACTGCACTCACGAGGACGGTCACATGTGCGTTACCCCGCAGGATGCCGGAATGTGGTATGAGGGATGCACGGATGGCTGACTCGGAGGTGGACACATGGAAGCTTGTTACTGTCGTATGGGGTAGTTCTAATTGTGCACGGTACAACGATGTCCCATAGGGTCTGCCAGAGAAGGTAAGCCTGCGGCTGGGGTGGAATCGAATGACGCAGAGACAGATTCCGGCCGTTCAAGCCGGGGAGTTGGCTGTAAAGCTGTAACTAAATAATCGATAATCAAGGCGGGTCGATCAGGCGAAAGACAAGACAACGAGCCAGATGGCTGGGGAGTGAGTAAGAGGGTGCCCCCAGGGCAGGGTGTGATCTGCTTGCCGTTTGAACTCAGAGAAAGGTGAGTGCACAGGGCGAGGTATGGATAGTGTGATTGATAGTTTGGGGCTGGGCTTAGGGTCTGAAGGGTTTCCCGAAGTAAAAAGCCGAAGAGGTTGGCACCTGATCGATGCTGATGACGTCATGACGGTCACATGGCGGTGTATGGATTCTTCTCCTTCCTAATCCTAATCCCTATCATGATGGCATGATGGGCTCTTCCAGGTTCAGGTTTCTGGTCAGATTTATCGTTGGAGGCAGAATTTTACATGTATTGTGAGTGCCTTATTGAGTTGATGCCATGTATGTGTTCGCCCGAGCCTCATGAGACCTTGGGTGGCAGTGTACGAGGTGGTGCGATTTCCTACTTCGATGAGCATTTACAATTCTGAGTCACAGTTATAGATCGCACTCTTCTGGAGTATCTCAGGCCTCAGCCCGCAAGGGCATCAATTCATTGCAGCCTGAAAGCGTACGGATCGATCCATGAATTAACTACAAGAGGCTGCTAATCGTGATCCTGGTGTTTGCGTGGTTGCATAGAAAGCTCGGAAACCATGCCCCAGCTCAGCTGGTTGTACAACGAGTTCCAGAATCCTACGTCGGTGCACATCTAGACTACACATGCACACACAATGGTACGAAATGGTGGACAAGTTCAGTCTTATGCCCCACCTTACCCATTCGTCTCCCTCACGAGACTTTGCTCCTATGGCCACACAACAGGATTGCCTCCAAGTCCCGAAGTCCAATTCAGAGTGCTCATTATTTGACAAGCAAATGCAGGACATCCCATTGGGCACTGGCATACCCACAGACAAGTGGACTGTCCATTGTGTTGCACACTCTCTGCAAGATGGATGTCTTTCCAAAATACATACATCCTGCAGAGAGTGTGACACAACAGGCAGCCCAGGTGTGCCAGTGGTCAATGGGATGGTTGCAAACCCATGTATTCTTGTCCCTAGTGGCACCAGAACAAGATCAAATGACGACCTATACATCCACCCAGACCATTTGATACACTCACTGTTTCTGTTGACCATTGTGTTCGTGTCACTCGTCTTGGCGGACGGGAAATGGCCATTAAGGAATGAGGGAGCATCGATGGCAATTCAGCAAAAAGGTGGGCATTAAATGATCCCATTTACGAGTTTATTTCCCGAATAATGGAATAAATAATGAAGATGAGATTGCGAGGATAATTCGAACTTGAAAGTTGGGCGAGATCTCCGAAAACCTTGGGGTTCACTTTATTCAGCTCTAGCTGTGTGGTAAGATCAACAATAGCAATTCCCGAGCTGAAGTTTCGGAGTATGCCCCATTGCACAGCGAAGGTGGCTCGTCGAGTACGAGCGGGCGATGCCGTTCCTAGCAGTATCGCAGTACACAGATGGAATGACATTTGTGCTTGGTACTGGCTAGATAGATAAGTACAAATTCTCGAAGGAAATCGCAGAGGAAGGACGAACGCAGGTCGATTGAAGAAAACCTAGCAGGGCCCTAGAGCGTGGAAAGGTAATCAACACTGTCCGCTGACATTTATTGGAATATACTGGGGAGAGTGGAGAAGGCTCACTGTTGCTGATACCGGCGGGGATGGGATCGGGGAAGTGCAATTGGAGACTTGCGCCAAACATCTCTCCCATTGTGGCCAAGGACTTTGGGTCGATACCCTATGACGTTCTTATTCATCAGTAGTTCCCGTATGGGCATACCATGACATCGGCCATGGGATGTCGGTGAGGTATCTGGTTCTGAACGTGCAGATGCATGGCCCGCGGGGACCCATGACCTAGTGGCACGCGTTGGCCCATTCCGAGTCATCATGTACCGACGGGCTCGCTGGGCACTCCCAGTCAACATTTATAACACCGTGTTGTGCAGTCGTTCTCAAATCACTGCAGGAAGGCTTGTTGGACAACGTCGAAGAATGGTATTAGCGACGAGAGTCATGTAATGAGAAATACGACTGTATGTTGACCCGTAAGCGACGCGCCCGATGAGCCATGAAACGTGCGCTGCTAAAATTGCCCTATTCTCTGCTGCATCTTCTCCTTCACCGTCTGGTACGCGTTCATGATTGTCTGCTCGTTAATCACAATCTCCGTCGTGTCCGCCCTCGGACGGCTCACCCGGGACGCGATTGTCGTCGGGTCGGTCTCGACAATGATCCTGCTCGCAAGCGCCAATCTCCATCAGTACGCGCCAGGTCAAAAAGAGGATGAAAAGTCGGCGCAACAATGACCGAACGGGAGCACGCACCCATCATCTACCGTCTCATCCAGACAGAGAATGACGCAGTCCAAGTTCTCCAATACCGCTCGCTTCTCCACCTGGTTTCGCAACAGCAAGTGTACCGCATCCATGAATGCGGTCAGCGCCGAGTAAAGCATAAGCTCGTTCTCCTGCGGCCCTCCAAGCATGTAGAAAACGAGGTCAAGCGAGTGCTTGTAGACCGCTAGGTGTCCATCGTACAATATGATATCGCCTACGCGATCAAGGTCCATGAATGACACATGTGTGAACGGAAGGAAGCAGGTCGAACGCACCACCAGGTTTTTTTGTCTTGGCGAACAAACCCTTCTCGAACGCTCTCTGTTCCTTCAGGTTCTGTAGTCCCTTGTTGAGATCAGGCTCCCCCAACTGGGTCCGAGCCTTGGAGGAATAATACTTGGCGAGGACGCGATGTCCATCGGTATCCAGAACGACAAACGCGTTGACGGAATATAGTGACAGATTCATTTGGGGGTTTTCTGCGCCCTTGCCGGGACAAACGGTGAAGTGGAGAATCGAGAACGAGGGCTGTTGCAAGTCGATGGCACGTGATCGAACGGGATGCCACTTAGTGTGCGATCACGCCTCCCTCTCTTATGCCAGTGGATTCATGGAAGCGTACGCCGTCATCATCCTTTCATGACAGTGTCGCGGCATCCTAGCTGGGTCGGGGAAGAGCACTCTTCTGTAAGTATGCCCTGAATATACCCTCTATTTGTGTTCATACCTGTCACCCAGCTCCTCCATCATTCAGGCCCTCGACGAAAAGCGGGGACACCCTTTCGCCTTCCGGCATGCACAGGCCAACTGATGCTGCACTTATCCAATGTCTCAAAGACATACTTGAATGCCGAAAACCACCTGCCACTTTCATCATCATAGATGCTCTTGATGAGTGTCCAAGGATTTCCGGCTTGCAGACTGCTCGAGAAAAAGGTTTCCAGCTCGTAGAGATGCTGGTCAATTTGCTTCCAAATCTATGCGTTTGTGTTGCCAGTCGGCCCGAGGTCGATATCCGGTACGTTCTGGAGCCGTTGACATCCCTTCAGGTGTCCCTCCACGACGAAAGCGGGCAATGGAATCATATTCTTCATTTTCATTACCAAAGTCGTCCACACGGACCCAAGGATGGGTAAATGACGGAAAGAAGACAAAGAACTAGTCACCAAAACTCTTTCAGACAAATCGGATGGGATGTAAGGCTCGGCCATAATGAGGTGTCGCGCTCATTGCTTACTGAGTCTCGCAGGTTCAGATGGGCATTCTGTCAACTTGATGCTCTGCATCACAGTTTTCCCGCGAGCATCCGAGGTGCTCTCAACGAATTGCAGAAGGGTTTGGATGAAACCTACGAAAAGACGTTGCTTAGCATCGACGAAGTAAAGGGGCAATATGCTCAACGTCTCTTCCAACGTCTCACTGTGGCCATTCGCCCACTTTGCCTGGACGAGCTTGCAGAAGTCCTCGCGATTCGGTTCAACTCAGATTCCCTTCCCAGCTATAACCTCCAATGGCGTTCCGGAGACGCAGAAGAAGCTGTTTTTTCTGCGTCTTCCAGTTTAATTACCCTTTCTTTCCGATGTCAATGGGGCCGAGGTTGTTCAATATTCTCATTTCTCCGTCAAGAAATTCTTGACTTCGAATCGCCTCAAGATGAATGCCAGTCTTTCACATTTTCGTATTCTTCCCGGTACCGCTCACACTATCATGGGGAAAGCATGTCTCGGCGTCCTCCTCAGTCTTGACCATAGCATCGACAAAATGATCAACGAGAAATCACCTCTTGCTCTATACGCGCTCGACACTGCGTCAAACACGTCCAAGTCGAGGACGCATCATCGCACATTCAAGACGCCTTGATACGCCTCTTTGACCCAGATAGACCGGGCGTCGGGGAACGGGCACCTCGAGATCGTGCGCTTGTTAATCGAATGTGGCACGGATGTCTCTTCCCGGGACAACAAGGGGTGGACCCTATTCCACTCAGCATTGAAAAGCGGGCATCTCTGCGCCGCAAAGTCACTGCTAGAATGTGGCGTCAATGTTGACGTTCGTAACGGAAACCAAGAGACAGCATTAGACCTCGCATCTGGTAGCGGGGAGATCGGTGTCGTTCGCTTCCTGATTAAGCAAGGCGCCAACGTCCACGCCGAGGACAACAAGGGCTGGAACCCCTTGCACGTCGCGTCACAAAACGGGCACCTTAACATCGTACGACTCTTGGTCCAGAGTCACATCGACATCGATGTCCAGAACGGCCCAAAAAGACCCCGTTGGCCTTGGTGTCAAGCAAGCGGAAGGTCGAAGTCGAGCGCTTCCTCATCGATAAAGGCGCCGACAAGAATGCGAGGGACGATCAGAACTGGGCTCCATTACACTTTGCCTCACGACTCGGATATGTCGACATGGTGCGGATGTTACTGGATCGCGGCGTCGACCCGAACATCAACAAGGACGACCGTTGTTGGAGTTCACTACACCTCGCATCGCGAACGATCACCTTGGGGTGGTCCAATTACTTGTCCAGCGTGGCGCCACAGTCAACTTACCCAACGAAAAGCAACAGACATCACTTGACCGAGCAGCGAGCAAAGGGAAAATAAAGGTCGTTCGCTTCCTAATTGAAAACAAGGCGAATGTGTACGCCACCGACACCGACAGTAGCGGCTGTACCCAGTTACACGCGGCATCGCAAAACGGGCACCCTAACGTCGTAAACCTATTGCTCATGCGGGTGTCTACGCTGTCAACAACGCCAAAGAAACTCCCGAAAAGCTGGTACTGGAGTGACGAGGCCGAGGTTGCGCACTTCCTAGCAGAGTACAAGGCGGACCCAAATGCTCGAATAAATTCGCGCTCGACCACACTGGAGACAGCTCACCGTGTCTAGGACGAGGAAAAGACTTCGCTATACTCTGCCTCGAAAAGAGGGGAAGGTCGACGTGGTGAACTCGTTATTCGACCACGGCGCAGACGTCAATGCCAAAAACGCGTCTCATAAGGCGTCGTGCGGTCCTCGATAGGGGCGCTGAGGCGGCGTGTCGACGTCACGCGGGTGCTGATCGAACACGGCGCAAACATGAGCGCAAGGAAGCAGGTCCATTGGACCCCGATGCATCTTTCAGCACGCAACGGACGGGTCGTGCAACGGTTACTCGACCACGGCGCAGACGCAAATCTGGCGAATGACGATGGCCGGAGCCGTTATCAACTGGCAGTTGGTAAAGGTCCTCGAGTGATCACGGATGTACTCCGGGAGCCTGATTATCAGAGAAAATGTACTTTGATAATTCCAATAGGCTAGTGATAATTTGTGTTCGTATTTCGTACCACCCTACTACTGTACATGGGAATTGATACATTGCATGTACGGAAACATACATACGCATAGTACAGTGATACAGAGAGGAAAAAATTAGTACAGTCTGATTTTATAGAAGAGGAAATTCTTCATTTGTTTAGGCCGTGCTGGGTTCACCTCCAACTTGAGCCTCAGGCGCAGGCGCTTGCTCAGGCCGGGGCTTCTCAGGACGCGTCGGTTCACCGGCGGACCGTGACTGAGGAGGAGCGGCCGCATAATTGGATGCCTTTCCGGATTGAAGGGCGAGAGCATTGTAGTCAGCAGTCTCCAGCGCGGCGAGGAAAGAGAAGAGAAAGATGGGGCCAGCGAAAAGGTCGAGGATGCCATAAAACACCATCTCGTGATCTACGTTGATAGCATTTCCACCCTCTGACAGGCCCCAGCAGACGGGGTAAAGTAACCAAAGGATCACAGTGTAACCGGCAGCAGGGCCGTAAAACTTCTTGTGCGACGTAAGGCGCGTCTTGACCCCACCAACGAGTAGAGAATAGCTTTGAATAGACAGTCAGGAACGGAAAAATCACATGCATAAGAAACTCACACGACGTAGAAAAGGGTCAAAACTCCAAACACAAAGAAGCCCCACTTGTACGATGTCGGGGTGAGCGCACCACAGAGTCCAGTGATTACCGTGGCGATGATCATGAATATGGTGAGGAAGATATCGGACAGGGGAAGGCCGGTCGTCAACGTTAACATGAGGACGATGAGCGGTGCGTTGATAAACCACTGTATGTATCGCACGTACTAAATTCAAATCCCGATTAGAAAGAAAAATAGGAGTGAGTCGTCGAATGGAAAGAAACGCACGAAGATGCTGCGCGTTCGCCCGGGCCCGAACTCGGTTCTAACGGGCGTCTGTCCCAAATTGGACGCCATGGCGAAATATGATATCGTAGCCACTGTGAGAATGATTAAGGCCATATAATGGAACGCCCGTGCTCCGCGTCGTTGCTGGTGGTAGTCGGCCCTCTGGTGAGAAGCGTGCCAGGTGAGGCAAGGAAACGGACCTACAGTTTTGGAAAATGCGAGGGCAAAGAAAGCCGAAAACCCCATGATCACAGTCACAACCCACAACCAGTCGGATCCCCCGACGGTGAGGCGGCGATCTGCAAAGGTTCGATTGACGTGCACAGGATTAACCATTGGGTATTTGGAATAGGGTCTGAGTGCGAGAGTGCGACGGGTAAGTGTTTCGTACGCCTTTATATATGCCAAGGGGGCGTCATGTGTTGGCTGAGACGGGGATAAGCATCTAGACCATCGGCCTACTGTTACCTACCACGAAGATAGGGGGCTGGGGAGACTCCGCATAGTTTCGGAAGCCGTTTGCGGTAAAGTAACTTCCATTCCGTCACTTCCGTGGCTGCTGCCGAGGCGTATGACGGGGTCAAGCAAAAGAGGGTCGCGGCGTGTTACGATAACAGGAGAGTTGCCGATGCGGCCCGCACTGGTCTTAAACCGACGGTCACACCTGTATCGTTAGGATAGAGAAAATAATTACGCCAAAGGTAGCACGGTCCGAACGAATCCACGCGCAGGTGATGGAGAAATCACGAGAAATATTGTCATATGGCGCAGTTGGAATTCAAGTTGTGCGGGGCACATTGATGGCCCATCGTCAGGGGTTAAAGTAAGCGTGCGGAATCGAAATGACACAGATTCCGCTGTCCAAGCCGAAGAGTGGCTAGGAACATTTTACGATCATTTTACGCGTGGATGTTGGTGGGTTTAAACTTTAGAAGGACTTCGGTATCATGGTCGAAGAGTTTCCAGTAATAAAAGACATAAACCTATAAAATGACGTGGACATCCTAATCGCGGCAAGTACAAGCACCCTATCCGAGGCGGTCCGAGATGTCTTGCCTGAACAATGACCGGGAAGTATCCGATTTTGTTCTCTCGTCCCTCAAAAGTCTGCACAGAGAAGACTCGGATCGATGAACTATGATACCGCTGGGCGACGTACCGTGCATCGATGCGTGCGTCCTCTCCCTCGATCCCAATGGCAGCCTGCGGTGTCTTTGCCTCGAGAACCTATACACAGAGGAGAGGTGCCAGAGAGTGGGTCAGAGCGGCACAGTTGATGATCTGGCCAACGGAACTCACGTAGTGATTATCGCAATGCGGGCAGTACTCGTCGCTCTCCTCATAAACAGTCATGTCCTTGCGGAACGCCTTCTTGCACTTCTTACACATAAAAGTCATTTCGGTTGTCCGCGTAAGCGGGTGCGTCTGTGTTTCCGCGTGACATTCGGAGCAGTCGAACCACTGCTTGCAGCAAGGGGCACGGATGGAGACTTGGGCGTTTAAGATGTGCTTGCTTTTTAGACGGGAAGTCAAGGACCGGCATCAGTTTCCAAATGCGATGCCCATTCCGTGACACTTACCACATGTTTTGGGGAGAGGAATACTGAGCTCGAGGGTATTGATTGGACCGCAGCCGCGACACTGGCACGTGAGCCAGGACAAGCGATGGCTGGATGATCCCGTGAGTCCGATTACTACGTCTGGCGGACACGGCAAGCTGAAATTCGTATGGCGTGAGCTCGAGCTGGACAGGTTGACTAGTTGACTTCCCATCACAAGTTAGAAGCTCAGTTCAGGCTGTGGTTATACTGTATGGTATTCTTTTCTTCATCCCATTGGTTTTCGTCATGACGTTCGGAATCCTTGTGGATAGGATAATGTCATGGTGGCTGCAGCCTCACTGATATCTGTAGTTAGGTACAGAAGGTATCTCTTATTTCGTGGACCAGCTACAGATCCCAATTTTCCGTCGATTTCGGTTTGCCCCAGGCCCGGGGTCCAGAAATGTCCCAACTGCTACCAGAACTTACCGTCTTCGGGGAGGCCTGGTGAGGTCCTATTCGGTGGTGTCCTCCTACCCTACCGAAGCTGGCTCCGATCGATTTCGATCGTCTGCCCTGAATGTCTTGTGGCTGAAGAGGGCGCTTTTCTACCTGTGGATTATGGTGTCGTGCCCAGTGAACGGAGCAATATCGGTGATCCGAGATATCTATTCGCCGTGATATGTGCTGTGCTAACGCAGGACGTGGCAGGGACCGACCACGTGGTGGCTTTTAGAAAGGGTTAAAAATCAAACCAAATCGATGCCCAGAATCTCCCTCTTTATTTTATCGTATTTCTGAATTTCGGACAGCCCATATCCTGGAGCCTGATTATGGATGATGGACAGCACAGTAAGTGATCTAGATCTCTCTGTCAAAGTCTCTTACAGCGTGGTATATATACAGGAAAATGAGAAGAGGAAGCCAGATCTTGTTATTCAAAATCAAGCGATATCGCCCCAGAGTACCAACCCACAAGCCCTCACGGTATGACTACCGTGATGGAACCAACGAAAGAGGAGTAAGAAGAAATACATGACACGACTTCTAATCCTGCCCACCGATTTGCCATTCAAGGCCGATCCCCTCAGAATTACCCCTCCGTTTGGATTTCTTCTTGGACGAACTCTGCAGTATTCTGCTCAAGTTAACTATCTCCGCAAAGCGCTGCCCGACATCCTCTCCAGTTCGTAGACATTGATCCAGCTTCACGCTGAAGTCCTTGAATAGCTGCTCTGTCACCTGTCGTCTCGATGCCGCCTGATCCTCTGTCGTATCTCGGCAAGCCTTCGTGACCGTTTCGACATGGCGGCGGTGGGAATCCTTGCGTCCAAAATAGACTCCGCATCTATTGCAGAAGAACAGGACACGTGGGTGTTCTTCGCTCGTGTCGCAATGTTTCTCGAAGTTGTCCCAGCCGCTTAATCGCGTGTTGGGACACAGCTTGCACTTGATGTCCTCGACAGCTTGGCGTTCTAGGTCGACCTGGGTTGTTTGGAGCAGGAGGTGCTGCCTCTCTGTCAGCCACGTAGGGATCCTGAAGAGTTCTTCCCCGCCCGGCCTATCGCTTTCCGCATCGTGGCGTTCGATCTGCTGGGGTATTTCGCTGCCTACGCCACCCTGCATCCCTACCAGCTCGCTCCCCTCAACCCCCGATGCCGCAGGGATTCCAATCAACTCCTGTGAGACGCTATGTCCCAGCAAAGTCGAATGGTAAACCTCCTGCGATGTGGATCTCGTGAGCTTCGCTCCGCGCGCCACCTCCTTGGATTTGTCATTTTGTACTTTTTGGGTCTTGGTGGCAGGGGAAGGTCTCTCAACTGTCCTAGCTGCTGCCCCCATAGTCCCAACGGCGCCCTGCTTGGCCCTCTTCCGCATGTTCGGCTCAGATCTATCGCCATCACCACTATCAGCCTTTGCGACGCTGTCACTGTGTATCACTTACTTTTCCCCCTTCCGTTTACCAAGGGTCACCGCAGGCATTTCAGCTTCGGTTGAAGAAATTGCTGTCCAGGAGTTAGCAACCTCTATTGCCTTGCGGCCGGGCTGGAGGTGGTTGGCATTCCAGAGCTGCGCTTCGTCATGCCTGTAGTCACTAGGGTGAGAAGATGGAAACGAGTTCCGCTGAGCAAGGAATAGCACGCACGGCATCCTCCCGTCCCAGTTTGCGTTATCAAGGGGAATATTACTGTTTTCCAGCCCGAAGAAACTACCATTCTCCGCAAACGAGACGGGTGACGTCCAAGTTGCTGCTTGTGGCTCAAAGGTTGTGGCAAAGTTGGGCCAGATCGGTCTGGTACTACTGATCTGGCTTTGTGATAGGATCGGCATCTGGAATTCCTGAGCTGAAACTCCGGAGCCTGCACCATTACCGCCCACAGCAAATGCGGCTGGCTCGTCGGTATACCAGCGGGCAATGCCATTCCCGGGGGTATCGCAGTATGTAAATGGTGTGCTATTCGTGCATGCTACTGGCTAGGTAAGTACAAAGTGCCGAAGCAGGTTGCAAGGGGAGGACGAACATTGGTCAAGTGAAGGAAACTCGACAGGGCCCTAGAGCGTGGCAAGGTGAGCAATGCTGCCCGCTGACGATTAAGGGAAATGCACTCACTGACTGGAGCGAGTAGGAATAACCCGTACAAGGCTCGCCGTTGCTGACACCGGCGAGAATGGGATCAGGGAAAACCGATTGGAGATCTGCATCAGACATCTCTCCCGCTGCGGCCATGAAAACTGGGTCAATACCCTATGACGTTTTTCGTGTGAGATTTCTCATGTTCCGAACGTGAATATACTCACAACGTTGCCTTGAAAACCAGTTTGGGAGGTCCCGAATCCGCCGAACGAAAATGGGCCGTCCGGGTCTGAAGGTAAGTTAGCGCCGGCCATCCTTTGTTGTTCGTAGCCTGTGTGAGCCACAAGTTGACCCCACATGGGTCCTGGAGTGTCAGGGAACGGCGTGGAAGGGCCAGGACCAGTATCCGAACGACTTGGAAAATGGGCCATGGGTGATGTACAGATGATGTTGTGGTGATAGTTTGTGTGGGCTGCGAAATTCGAGCTGGAAATGTGGAGAGCTTTATCGAAATCTAACAATGGGTTTACAGGGTTTGTTTTTGCTTGTGAGTGTCCAACACAACCACACATGACATTCATTATGCCACAATTTTATCGCACAGGTTGGTGGCACCCAAGTCATCTCTTGGGACTCAAATATTGTGGAGAAGTCGGCTATAAGAGGTCTGTGGTCGTTAAATGACTCCCTGATAGGGTCGGTAATGGGTCTTCATGAGAAGTCCTAGAATTAAAGGAAGGCGGTTGCCTCTGAAGGCCGACAAACGATACGGAGATATCCTCATCTACTAGATTGAGTAGAAACTATCGACGAATGGTTCGCCATTTGTTGACACGAGTGGTGGCGAGTCCGGGAGGGAAACAATATGGGACTTGGGATTATGGCGTCAACGACGCAGCAGCTCTGGCTAGGTATGTCCCACTTTGCAACAATAGAGATCGAGCTGATGCCCTATGATACCGTTTTCTGTTCGTCTCGCATATACTGTTGCACACCCAGATACCGGACAGCTGACCTAAGTGGCCTAGAAGTCGGACAGTCACGGATGGTCACAATAAAGTTTGACATGTTTTAAAGCACCGACAACCTTATTTTTGAGCAATCTGCAGCGGCGGATTTTCTGGGGGGGAGAGGGGGAAAAAAGCTGATTATTCAAAAGAAATCGTGTTTAAACACCCATATCTACTGTAATGCTATTGCTATTGTCCATGCGACGCCGCTTGCTTTGAAGAAACAGCCCAGCAAAGCGAGGATTGAGCTGGATGTCGGAATTGTCTGAAAGATGTGATTTGATAAGTGTTGCCAGCTCACTGGCCATGCCCACCGTTTTGAGACCAAGTGCTCCAGCAAGAATGATAAGGTCATCCTTGTGTTTGTATGAGGACAGAGGATCTATGAGGGGGGAAAAGATAAGTTGAGAAATGTGAATCCAAAGATTACACACCGGTGAAGATCCTTGTCCTGGTCTCCTCCCAGATTCGGGTCTGGTGTGCAGCCTCCTGCTGAGCCTTTTGGGCCTCCTTCTCTGCAGCTTCTCTTGCACGCATGGCCTTCTCCTGTGATTGGGAAGCATGAAGTTCCTTCATCGTTTCGTGAGCGACATAGCATGCAGATGTCTTGACAGTGCGACGATCCTTGCTCTTCTGCTTGCTAAGCAGCTCTGTCCTAGCCTCAGACAATGCACACTTCATGATGGTACAATGGGCATCACTGGCATGAGCCCTTGCATCACTGGCATCAGCCCTTGCATTTGCCTGAAGGACCTCCCTCTCCATAAGTGTAAGGGTCATCCGTAGACGAGCAACCTCCATACCCAGCTCCTCCTTCAAATCAGGGATTGGTGCTCGCATGTGGTCAAGGGCAGCAGAAATTGACAGTGCAGAT
>Ga0307509_10003226_pt1 | contig 25192 bp, 23 predicted proteins | sample 10_EM_MG_FD_202245 | JGI IMG/M metagenome (GOLD analysis project Ga0307509, IMG submission 202245) | Populus trichocarpa ectomycorrhiza microbial communities from riparian zone in the Pacific Northwest, United States - 10_EM | ecosystem: Host-associated > Plants > Roots > Unclassified | place... | reverse complement strand
ATGATCTGATCGATTTGCTCGATCATGGGTACTACTCGATCATGCTCGACTATCATCGAATATACTCGAGCATCTTGAATCATGACCAATCACTCTTGTAACCTGTTGGAAATATCGCGAACACAAGAAGAGATTCATATTGCAATTAAGTGTAAAGAACAGCAAACGAAAGATAGGAAAGAGAGAAAACTATGGTGACGGAATAGAGAAGCAAACATTACTGGCTAACCTTGGTAAAGGTAGAATAGAACAAGTGCGGTGAGTTTTGTGGCCAATACGTAATCACTTTTCCAACACAACCTTATTAATTGGTGATGCGATGAACTTATATACCAATCACTCTAGATCAGCCACAAACTACCATGATACCTAAGAGAACGATTGGGTAGGGGTCTCTGTTCTTATAACACGGGTGTAAATACTGGTAATCCATATTGAGTGAAATATTTCCTACTTAATAGATTCAAAATCGATCATGCTCGAGCAGTGGCTATGATGGATCACTCGATCAGGACCCACCCATTTGATCGATTATTCGATCATGGGGTCCCCTCGATCATGATGGTGGCCATCACTAGGTAGACCCGAGGGCGGCTGATTTGGGCCTTAGGAGCGATCCACCCCCTGGGGTCCCACCTCAGCAGGAATATACAAAATGGTAGTGACGGGCCAAGAGCGAAGTTTCTAGAAGATTTTGTTGAAAGACAAGTCCTTTGAGAAAGCTATCAGATTTGCCAAAACGAACTAACAAAAGGGCTAATTAGCCGTCAAACAAGGCGACCGCTTGGTAACTTAACAAGCGAGAGATGGGTGGAGGTCGCAGAGATCTAGCGAAAGGGTAGTAAGAGCTTCGAGGAGGGATTATTGTTCTGAAAATTTTCGATCGGAAGAGCGAATATGGGCGCACTTATCCCCCGACTGCGGCTTGGAAGAGGGCACTGTTGACAAAGTATTTCACGGATACCCGATTTGATGGAGTAACCCCATCGTGGTATGTTAGGTTAGGGCACACTTGTAGGTGTGAGCAGGGCTATTGACCAGACCGCGCGGCGGTGACTGGTGTTGTGTGGTAGGAGCCCACTGTGCGGGCCACCACAAACTGTATCTAGTCTGAGCTGCGTTCCTTTCTCCTTACGAGAACAACTCATGGTCATCACACTCCTTTGCGAACACACTTGTCATATATATCGGATATCGAACACATCTCAGTTTTCCTATCAGCGACTGACCCGGATCGTTCTCGTGACGATAGATCCGATCATTGCTGTGCCCTTGCGGTGCCTGTCCGACGGCATATTCCCTGCGCGGAAACCAGACCTCCATCACGATTTAGCTCTGGCGCAGAGGAGGACTGACGCAAAGTGAGATTTTGGCCATGGAGTGGAAATCCCTGCAGTGAGTTTGGGGAGGACGCCGTGATTTTGGTGAATGGAAATGGAGATTGTATTAACCTTGAAGTGATTTTCCTATTAGTTAGTGACAAAATAGCCGGAGTGGAGGGGGGATGTAGTAGACATATGCATGAAAGAATCTTTTGCAGAATTAACCGAGAATAGATTATGTCCCAACTCATGTGCCACAACAACGAACAGGTACGCAAAAGCTTTCTCGGTATTGCCTTTAGAAACTGCTTCGGCTTGGAGCTGTAGGAAGAAACGCAGATTGCAGAATTTCTGGTGGCCAGAACAAAACGCAACCGCCGTTCCTTGCTCATCGAAGCAAATGCGCATAGATGTATTATAATCCTAAGGATTTATACCTCGGCAATTTCATTTCGTGGTTTAGAAGGTGCATTGACCGAGGCGACGCTTTTGCCGAAAAATATTGCACTTTCACCTTCTTGTCGGCAGCCTGCTTAGGGGTGTTTGGCTGGGCTCTGTTTCCAGACAGCGGTTTCCGAGGTTTGGAAACCTCTGCCTGGATAATATTTTTATAGGCTAGTATTAAGTTAATAAATCCCATTTAAATACAGGTTTTGCTCACTATCATCATGCGAAGTTCACTCTGTTTGAAATTAACCTCTTCTATTATACCAATTACTAAATTTCTCTTCCCCGACCAAAACCCTCGCAACTCACCCGAGGTGTGTTTAGCGAGGCAGACCCAGGGTTCCGAATAGTCCGACCGGTGAAGTCTTGGAGGCAGGACCAGACTTGCCAGTCCTGGTTGATGTCGATGACTAGACCCGACTAACTTGGGAGGTCCGGTCCGGTTTGGCCTTGTCCCAGACCAGTCTTCGTAAGAGATCGCATGAGAGTCAGAATGGTACCCAGGCCAACACTCGCCAAGAATAGATGTTTAGCTATAGTAGGATTTAAAGACACTTGCTAAGGTATAAATCAACAGGCCCTCAATACTGGTTGATAGAACATCCTGGAGAGAATAGCATGTGGTGGAAATGCAATTACCCAATGGCTAAGTCGCATCGAATACCCGTATTGTGGCAGTTGGTCATGTAATATCACTCACCCAATTTTCCAAAGCTGCGAACGTATACATTATATCCTATTTACTGTGAAAAGGAGAGAAAGAAAGAAAGAACAAATCAACACCAAGCTAGAACCTACCAAACAAAAACCTGATCCTTTTCCTTCGTCCGTATTAGTGTCGTCCATTTTCCACTGTGGGAGGCATTGGGGTGAGTGGATTGCTGCCCTTGTCGCTCGAGGTCGTTGGCACCGGTATATCCTGGCTGACAATGGAGGCGCTTCTAGTGTGGAGAGGGGTGGCGGGCGGGCGGCAAAAGACGCGAGCTGTAGGGAGGTTTGAGGATCTGGGGTTTTGGGAAGATCTCTTGTTTTTGGATGGGAGTTCGCGTTCGATGGAGTTGAGAGCTGGTGGGTATTGTAGGAAGCTCACGGGCCCGCCAGGGTGGAGCTATGACCCCCAGCTGCATGAGTGCTCGGTTATACCTTTTTCCATCGACCCCGAGACACTTCTAGTCTGTTCCGGCGATCTCCCCCATCCTTTGCCCAATTGGCAATGGGTTGTTCCAACCCCCCATTTAAAGCACGAAAAATAGTTTCTATACTTGAGAACCTATTTTCGCCACCCCTAATCTAATTGAGGAACTATCTCCACTGTATAATCCATGGAAACAATCAGTTTTATTAAGAAAAGGTTTATTTGAATGTAAGAAATTGTGATAAAAATAGCATATCCTATTGCTTGGCAGGCCTGGTCAGACTAGTCCTTGTCGAGTCGGTTTCAATAATCCTGACTGTCCAGTCGGTCTAATTTCCACCGTTAGACTAGATCTGACGTTCGACCGGACTAGCTAGTCCAGTCCGGTCTTCCACCGACCATTCGGAACCCTGGGCAGACCGCTCAGGTAGCAGCTTGGGAAACCACTTAAACTTTAATTTTGAAACTATTGCTTGAGTGGGTTTACCACTCAAACATCGCTGTGCCAAACAGCCTCTTAATTGCCGCAGCGGAATTTCCGGCGGGGGTGATACCGTTGTTCGGGGTTTTCTACCGGTTAGTACTAAAATGTCAGAACCTAGCGAGGGAAACATACCGTAAAAACTTGCCAAACGCTATGCAGCCAAGCCCACCATTCACGGGTTGTGGCCAATCGGAGAGTAGACTTGCGGCCACGGTCCGTCATGCTAGCCAATCTGAGTGCGAAAATCTGGTGGCTTGCATAGCGGGTTTGGCGAGTTTCTACGGTATCTTATCAGAATCACGCTAGTTCTTCTGCTCCTTAACTTAGGGCTTGGACCATTGTACCGGCTAAGTTACTCCTCTAAGCTGAGTGGCTGCGATCCCACCGTGGCCGTGTTAGGGATGTGTCCTGATGACACTCTGTAATAGCTCTCTGGTATTCTTGGTATCACCGATCCACTGCGTAGCTTGTGTCATACTCCGGTTAAGCGAAGTGAGGCAGTCTTTTCAATCAATGTTCGTATGGGGAGGGAACTCTGTAGTCAGTGTGCTTGGCCCAGAAAATATGGTCCGACTTCAATCGCCAAAGGATTATCAGCCACATGTCCAATAAGAATTATGGCTCTATTAGGTGATATATTGGGTGATTATCTACTCACTAATAGAGGGAAAATAGAAATATCGCAAGTTTTCATGGAGATATAGGGGTTTAAAATGTTTAAAACTTTGGTAGAAAAAAGAGGCATGTCCGGAGTATTCTAGGATAGGTTAGGTACTATTAACTACCTTGATGAGAACAGTTAATTGATATTTGCCAAGATATTAACCTATGACAGAGCTAGTGTTGGCTTAGTAACCTGAGATTAATACACGAGAATGAATGTCCGCCTGTTCCGGCTACACAGTTCCCTCACCGTATCCCCGGTAATCGAATCACCCCTAGATCTATCGAGTCTTGCCGCTAGCACCTTTTTTTCTTCTCCTTCCAGTCATCTCCAAAGTTCGTCATAGTCCCATTCCTTTAAATAGCAGAAACTGTAGGGGTACCTTCATCCTGGACGGAAGTCTCGACCTGTGAACCAGAAGCATTGATATATACGGTATCCGGGGTCGTGTAGAAATTTTGTCCCATAGCCTGTCTCGCTCTCATAGTCCCCCCCCTGAGATACCCTACTTTAGGTAAGTTCGTCTGATTTGTCATCGGTAATAGTTCTAGTCCTCTCCTCAAGTCCGCTAAGCGGTAACGAATTTTCGGATTCTTATACCCCTAGCCATGGGTTTCCCGAGTGCCTCTCCACATGCTGATGAGGTAAACCATACAAGCTTACTTTAGATAATAGGAGCTTCACTAATAATAAATTTTTAACGATGTTAGTATGGGAAAAACACAACCACCGTCCAATCTCCCACCGTCCAATCTCCTGCTGCGGCCCACCTCCAGGGGACCTGATGATCCCCACCCGGCCGCCAATTATTTATTGTCCGGTTCCCGGTGCGCATTTTCCTCAGGGGTTTCGATATCTAAGGCCAAGGTCTTGAGCAGTTTTTTCCCCCTAATCCACAGGAGGGTTTGTGGGGGTTTTTGCGTGAGCTCCAATTATTCCAGTTTTTACGGTACCGCAAGGGCTATGCCTCGCATTAGGTGGGACCTTAGCGCTGCTTCACCTAGTAGGGTCAGTCGCATTTTCCCTTCACGTCGCGTTAGCTGTGGGCTGCGCGGGAATGTTTTCATTGTGTTTTCCCCCCAACCCGGAGGTGGGAATTTTGGAAGTCTTCAAGAACTAATCACTCCAGTTCCTGCGGTATGAATGATTAATTTTTGTTTCCCCCTTCCACTTGTCTGTTTTTTACACAATTCATTTACATCGCGCCATTTCAAGAGCTCCATTTTTGTGGTCTGGTAAAATAAAGAAAATTTTGTTTCTTTTGTTTCTTAAAGAAAGAGAAGCGGAAATTCGGTAGAGACATCGGCAGTGGGATAGTAGTGGATTGTTCTGCAATACCACCTTTACTCGGAATGTGGTGTCTTAGCTGTACCGAAGATGAGACGAGCAGGTGAGGAGCAAGGGTATTTGGCCGGCTGAAGACGATTTTGTCAGGGTTAGGGTTACAAATTACAGGCACGAGCAATTAATCCCTCTTGATCAGCAGCCTAGCGCCTCGTAGCTTCACTACAACTACAGCAAGGACGGTACTAGTAGTGCTTCCTATTTTAGTACAAGCCCCCACGCTCGCACTTGTCGCGACAGTGATTCCGGCAAACCTGAGTACTTGCGAACTTTGAGTACCGCTGCCTCCTTTGATCCCAATGCAAGTATCTTCCATCATGAGCCCTCTTTCGCATTTGGCGCCTTGCAAGAGCCATACAGAATTTACCGTTAAGCCGAAGAGCTTGTCTCATGCCAAGCCAGAGGGAGGCACATTGCATCAGCCCCCACTTGAATGCTCATAATGTGTTTTATTCTATGATATTCGCTTATGTGACCACCTCGATGGACCGGTGGACTAACAGGTGGCATGCCAGGTATGATGTTATTGGGGACTGGAAGATCTTGTGTTCAGGTATTAGTAGGGTAGAGTGGACCTGGGGTGTTTGTTGGGCTTGGCTGAGTACGGAGGAGGAGTTCGGGCAAAAAAAAGATTGGGAATGTTGTGTGGTGCTGTGAGTAGGTGGTTAATAAATTTTCTGGATTGAGGCATGGAACGGGTTGGTGTCTGGCCAGGGGTAAGAGCCTGTTTGGTAGAAATGTGTAACATGTGTACATGTTCCGGTAACGGTACACAGGAGCGGGCAGTGCAGGATCTCCTATGTTTAGTTGATTTATATTTGGATTATTTGATTTGATTTCAGCTCCGCCACTGCCTCTGAGTCAGATAGGCTATGCTATCGTATTGCTATGTTTAGTTTGCTTTGTTGGAAGTTTATATTTAGGATTCCGGGTCTGGAATGGTCATGTAACACTGGCGAGGGCTGAGCATTGTTTGTTTCTTTCTTTGGTCTTGCAGGATTACAGGATTCCGGTATGTGCGCAGCTACTGGTAATGATCGTGATTGCAGGAAGGCTATCGCTCTTGGGTTTTTGTATTTAAACCAGTCTCCTGGCTAGCAGGAGACAGCAGACTTCGACAGACCTTCAGTCTAAGAATACACTTGGTTGAACGGCAATCCCTAAGTCCCTGAGTTCTATTTGTCCTTCAACTATTACCTCTTACCTCCGGTCCCTTGAAGCCTCCCTTAGCACCAGCGCTAGCAGGTCTATCGCCGGTCCTATTGTATTTTCGTTAGACAGGAATAAACCTGTTACAACATGGAAGAAGTGGCGACCTTTCCGCTGTGAAATAGTTTGACCCATAGAAAAGGTTGTTGCCACGTCAACTAGTGGTTGCTCCATAAAAAAAATTCAAACAAAACTATTCTATTATAATTATACAAGAATAAAGTTTTCATCTAATATTTCTTCATGGCAACCATCTCGTTGCCATCACTTTGAAACGGAATGGTTGGTACATATTGTGCCAAACAGCCGTTTTGTTTACTCCGTTTCAAAATGGCAGGAAATGGTCGTTTCTATGGGCCAACGGAACGGAACCATTCCATCCAAACGGGCTCTAAGGTATTCCAAGCCAATGGTAGAAATTAGCCTTGGCACAAGTGAGCTCTACAGATTGCTTGATACTCACAGCCCCTTCAGAATCTGGAGGATTGGAATTTTAGTGGGGGGCTGGCAACGATGTCTCCCATCGGGTTTCTGTAGCCCCTGCTTTTGGGGATGCCTCGAAGCTTATTGGCCAGTGTGGATAATATCCCCTTTGCCGTGTCAAGTCTTGTGCCGTCTCCACCCATAGCCATCGAACCGCAGGGGTTACTAAAAAATCCCCCGAAACCTGAGGATTTGAACATAGGTTTATGTACATAGATGATAATTGTGATAATAATGTCCGGAAAGAGAGACAGTGTTACAGAAGTCAAAGTACAGGTGTGGGGCGTGGATGAATGAGTGAGAACCAAGTGTGATAAATTGGAAGTGATTTTTCACTATGGTAACAAACTCCAATAAAATTGAACAATTTCCTATGTTGATTTAGGCATTCCATGGTTTTCATGGCCTTCTTCTGGGGGTATCATAACGTTAGGTAGTATTATATATTTTACTAACTTAAGCTTAACCAGTCCAGCCAGTTGCCGATACAGCAAGACAATTCGCCGGTTTCAAAATGATGGCGCGAAAGCTTGAATCATCGGACCATGTGCTATGTACTTGAGTGGTCCAGAATTCCCTTCTCTAGCAGGGAGGGTAGAAAACAGGGCAAAAAGACACCCCAATTCTTCCTTTCGGGACTGGGGCAAAAAATGCAAATTTTCCTGACCTCAATGGGAGAGTCTAGCGGCCTAGCACACTGCCCAATTCAAGTTTTCACTGTGTCGCTTTAAGTTAGGGTTAGGATTCCAGGCCATCATCTAGAAGCCCCCCCCCTTGTGGTGTATCATTGGTAGAGTAGCAGAACTAGGTTCGGAGTATGACAACCTGGTAAGGGAACCGCTGGTAACTTAATCGCTAAGCGACTATTTAAGGAATTGGAGGGAGAAGATAAATTGGCCGTTCAGCAATTCAGGATTGGCATCTCCCAGCTCTGCTTCAATTTCGCCCAATTCCTTGCAATGGGACGTATTACGCAAGATACCACGATTCACAGAAACTAGGACAAATACCAACGTAATGAAGAATAGGGTAGGGAGAATGAGGAGGAGCTAGAACACTACAATTTAACAAAGTCTAATAGGAACACGGGGGGGTGAAAGAAAGAGGCGGAGAAGAGAGAAAAGAAAAGATGAATAACAAAGACCCAGAAGAAACTATCAAATACCCTGATCAAAGCCTATTCACATTCAGATGTTCGGAGGTCTTGTATTGTCAAATTCCTCATGCGGCAATTACACATAGAAAGTGAATGTGTCGAAGGGCAAAGGGAGAAAGCTAACGTTATAAGCAAGGGAGGCTGAAGGAAAATTGAAAGAGGGAAGGGCCCTAATATTGTTTGATAACGGCCAACACAGTTGATTGGGGGTTATTAGGATGGGCATCAGCTCTCCAGGAGGGGTACGGGAACCTGGCACGCCGGAAGAGGGGGGTGGGTTAGGGAGGTCAAGTGGGTAAGGTTGGGGGGAAGGTCTGGGTACTTGTACTGGGATCTGCTACGTCACAATCGGCATTGGCCGGCTTCAGTGAGATTCTCACGGCCACGAAAGGGAGGTATTTTGTGAGGCGAACCCCCGAAACCTTTGACTAAAGAATCTGGAGTGGGGTGGAATAACCCCAGAGGTAATTCGGGAGAGTAAATGTGACTACACGTGTTGTTGGTGGAGACGCCACGGCTACGGCAAGACCTAGGAAATACGTAAGGAGCTTCCCCCAGATCCAGACTCATTGACCTCATCCCCATCCTCAGGCACAACAGCCCCTTGCCCGTAACTCCCCCTCGGGCAAAACCAACATTTTCACCTTCATTCAGAGTGCTGACGAATTTCCCTTCAGCACCTTCAGCAGAGTAAGAGTTGCTGTATAAGTTAAGTATTGTTCAGTCCATGGTCCCTTTTCACCTGTTCAAGTTCCCTGCCGCTGGGACGGAATATGCCACCAACCAGAATAGCATCAATGCTTAACGAAACAAAGGAGGGATCTGCACGCAATCTTTTGTAAGTATGATTCGCTGATAGAGAAGAAATGCCAGATTCTCCTACACACATCATACACCCTCTCTAGATTAATCCTCACAACATCAGCGAGTAAATCGTCACTAATCCCTCTAGATTCCCATCTTTCTTTGGCCTCATCTCTAGGTAATTCCCGAATTATGTTTATTGTTATGAACTGTCGATTGTACAGGAGAGACTGAACAGAACAGAAGAAAGGGTTGGAATTTTGTCAAGGCGAATTGAATTTTGTCAATAGTCGGAAATCGTATCTTGCTCGCGTTTCTCTCTACAGAGAACTACTAGCTTTATATAGAAAATACAAAAGCTTTCCCACGCACTGAGCTCCCGTCCCCAGGGCACGGAGAAGGTTAGAAAAACTTCCTTGGACGGTCAGAAGTCCATTCGGGGATGGCGCCGCTCCAGCAGAATTCCGGTCTTCTCTTCCCTGCTCGCTTTGCTTTCCAATCGCCTTCGGCCATGTGTGAGCATTCTCCGCTGTACTATACAACCAGGTATAGTAATTCCCCCTCTTTGCTTGATAATCAGTGACAAAGGAAACGAGTAAAAATAGGTTTGCAATATAGGAAAAGGCACAAAGGAAAAAATGCTACGGGTGGGGGGAGTGATAGCTGGTGATTTGCCACAATGTTGCCCGTTCCAGCTGAGCAAGGAGGCCATAGCAAAATCATACAAAGGTAACATCTTCTCGATAACTAGGGAACTGGGGTTTCTCCCAGTCAGTGGGAATCTTTTCCTTTAAAAAACTCACTCACCCTAGTTATGTTTTGCCCACCTCCAGATTCCCCGTGCAGAATCCCACAGTCATACTGGTTCCACTCCCATTGTCTTCCACGCCTGAAACTTGCTTGTTCTAGAACCCAATCCCGGATACCGTCAACTCAGATGGTGTACATGCCGTGATATCTGTTATCTAGCTTAGGTGAACGGGGCCAATGCATAATCCGTGCATCCCCGCTGGGTCCGCGATTGGTCTTGTTGTAACTCCTAATTATCATCTGAAGGTGTAGCATTGTTGTCACAGAATAATTGACTGCCTATGCGTACCTAAGGCCAGGACCCACCTAAAATGTTGAGAGTAGAAATGGTATGAAAAAGCTATGAAAAACTGTGTGGGCAAAGCAGAAGAGAAGTGGGGTGATGTGGCTTCTCTTGTGGCAGCCACCATCCAATAATTTCCGTGCTAAAGAAATATCAATGCAGTTGAGTCTCTTACACACATGTGGGACCTGACCCCACATCAGAGATTATTTTAAAACACAATGCTTTATGCATACACAAGACACCGTAGTGGATTGTATGATAATATTATGCAATTGGCAGCAATTGGGCAATCGTACAAGATTGGGTAGTGAGCCGCGCTCGGATTCGCCCAATGTCCATTATTAATTCACAGCCAGGGCCAATCGGAATAAAGAAACCAACATACAAATGGATTAAACAACCTGAGAACAAGATATAGCCCCAGAGCTAATACTCATTTCTTCTTTTTGCTCTTATAACTGCAACCACTCTGTTAAGCATTAATTTCTCCGCACCTGGCCTGGGAAATGGAATCCACTCTCCAACAGCCTCTCATCTGGTCAAAAATAGCTTGCATCTAGGGAGAAGATAAGATTCCTTCCCAAGATCACTGCCTAAATATCAAAAATAGGATTTAAACTGCCAGGGTCAGGTAAATGCTTCATGCATCGATACTACCAGCCGCTACCCGGGGCATAATTCAATAAGCTTCATCTGATTGTTAAGGAATATGACAAGACAATGTCGCCGTTAGGATAGGCTCGAGTCTCCAGAAAGAATAAGCGCATTAGTATGCAAACTGGGTTTGCTCTTAGTCGTTGTAAAAAAATTTACTAGGTGTGACATTATCTGGTCAGCATCATGATCAACGGAGGCACAGCTCCTAAGTTTTGTATGTTCCACAGGGGGGTAAGGGCAGAAAATACCTCGCTTGTAGAACATACAAAACTTAGGTGCTGTCCTCCGAAGTTAGCCACATTATTTTGACCACTAACCCTGCACTAATCTTCCGCGCTACTGCTGGAAATCACCAGCGATCAGTGCGTGCCCAAGCATATTGTCTGTTCGTACCTTTCTTATTTTTCTTAGTTGTTAGTTACTAGTTTCTTTGTCAGTCATTATGAATCTCGGAGGAGGAGTGAGTATACCTGGTTTGTATACTAGTGTAAGGATTGACAACATGGCCAGAAACTGGGAGTGGGTCGGAATATAGTGCGTGTTGGGGAGCAATATTGTCTCAGGAAGGATTCCCGCAAACGAAGATGGATGGTGAAGTTCTCTGTATTTAAACCCCCGCTCCGCCATAGATATACAGACAAGCAAGGCACACCTCGGATCAATATATACCAGTTCTCCCCCTGACTTTTTTGTCCTTCATCTATCCACCGCGTACTTATCCTATCCAGATCTCATAACAGCTACTTCGCAGTATTCAACCACCACAAATCCCTGCGCTACAAAACCAGAGCCTATGGAGACTGCACTAGCATATCGATTACGATCGCTCCACGGAGGAATTTTTGCTTCTATTATGGCATGATTGGAGCGGTGGAGGGCGCTTAACCTTTTATTTTTAGATCGCATCAGTCGCCTAAAGCAAGTGAAAATAATAATAACATACGGGGGTTCTTAATCTAGATATTTACGGAATCTAGGTACTAGACGCTGGCCTCTTCGGCGGGGCAAGGTTCCCGTTGGTGACATTATCGTTGAGTTGTCAGGCACTCTGCAGGTCAAAGGTCGCTTAGCCTCTTTCGAAGTCACGGGAACCTTGGCACCGCTCACCGTTGCACACATCTTTCTGTTCCAAAGCAATATTTACAATGGCACTGAAAACAAGAAATTGGGATAATAGTATCTACTTTACGGAACAGGAGAATTACGAGAAAACAAAGGTCACTTTCAAGAAACCTCAAGTAGAAAAGAAAACCACACAAGTCACAATCGATTCGGGATAACTAAACTATTTCGCAAAAGCAACCCCGCAAGCGACACAATAGACAGAACATTCCCATCGGAAAGAAAGCTCAACCTCCCAGGTTGACTGACTAACTAGGTAGAGGTCCAACTTTCCTTCCTCATACCACAGTCAACACAGTTTCTCCATTGTGTTGTGTTTCTTCCTTACAAACGTCACTGCTCTTTGTCGCAGTGGAGGAAGGAGGGGAGAGAGCGTGAGAGAAGCCAAAGAACCTAACTTTCATAGACCCCCCTGTCCGCCAAGCCCAGGCAACCACCACCCCTCCAGAAACATGACATGCCCACAAAGCCCGGATTGTGACTAGCTATCTATTTACTCTATGTTATTCGCAGACAAGCAAGAAAACTGCCGGTTGGGGAACTCAAATTTAAACCGTAACAGTACGGTGCAAAGTGCCCAAAGGTAGGCCCCCCGGTGGAACGGGAATTCTGTGGTAACCGATCGGAGTTGAGCAAATATTTGCCAAGACACCCTAGGAAAGTGAAATGACACCTCCAGGCAGCGAGCAATAGCGATTGAGGTAGAAATCATTTAAACTGTCTTCTTTATGTACTGTAACATTGGCTTCAAGCAAAAAAAACCAAGTTTTGTGTTCGTCACTTTGTTTTTGTCCGTTATTACCATGGCTTAGTCATCTACCCCAGTATTTTTTGGCATGGTATCATATGATACTATGTATATTCTATCACTCGTTTCACCATGACCAAAATTTTCACTTTTTAATCCTGAACTACTTTTGCCTACAGCCTTTAATCAAATAAAAATACTGCTAGCGTGTTGTCCACTGAAGTAGGTTCAGCTCAGCTGTTTTTTTATACGAAATTGTTGTGGTTGACTAGTTCGGAATCGGATTTGGCCTGTTTGGAGGACCCGGTTTGGGCCATTTGCACTATATTATTAGGTATGATATCAAAAAAAAAAAAAAGCTGAGCCTGCCATGGTGGCAAAGGGGAAGTCATGTGCTTATTGCAAGTCCCTCACCTCATTCGAATAGCTACCTGAGAGTGTTCATTTATTTTTGACATGTAACAATATGATCCCCGCTCAAATCCGCGTATCTTCTGTGGCTGAACTGACATCCCCTATTATACCGGTAGTTCCAAAAGAATATTTACTACATGTACGATGCCCGCCCATGACTTCCCTGTTGCATTCGATTCCTTCTCGGTAGGGATTAACATCCTCTCATTCCGGAAGTGTGGCTACAACCCCTTTGTACCCGCTCTTGTTGTGGATGGTGTGTCATGCGTGCCGAATCCCTCTCTTGTGGGTTATGTGACCTATTGCTTTTCTGGATGATAAATCGCTCAGAAGGTGACCTGACGATAAATTTCCTAATTGACTTGACAAGGTAAGGATAAAGGCTGGAACACTAGAACCCGCTGAGAAAGAAAGAGTGGAGCGTGGAGTGATAAACTTTCCTGTTGTGGTTGTGTGTCGCTTAAGTTACATGAAAGGATTTATTTAAGTGGTAGGTCACCCCACCAAGCCCCATTATCGTGACAAATTTGGCCGCTACAAGAGCAAGCGCCGAACCTCTAAACTACCCTATTCTACATACTCGCCCACACCCTTACTTAGCTGCCAATGAGAGTCGGGTCCAGCCATCACTTTTACACTCCTTGTTTGGACTGGCGTCCTCACGTTCCAGAACCATCTTTACAAGAGCCCTAATCTCCCCTCACGCTGCGCATGTGAGAACCGTATCCCAGGTGTGATGATCTTGGTATCTTGTCATGGGCTTGGGGGTAAGGGCTGTAGACAATATTTGGATGTATCATAATAGAGCTTGGAGTTAAAAATCAATATTACTCTTGCGTTATACTCCCTTTTGAAAAGTTCTCGTAACCACACTGGTACATTCATGCAGTTGTGGCTGGCAATAGTATGTCGGCGCCAGCCAGGCATCAACCACAAATACATAAATGTACCAGTGTGGTTCCGAGGACTTTTTAAACGCGAGTGTATATAGTAGCTATGTAGTGTAGCAAGGGAAAATACTCCTCTATGTCTGCGCTTGGAATGATACCAAATTCCATACCTGAGAAAATATTAATAAACCATTAATCATGTTCGTGTGTTACACAACCGATACGCCTACAAGATCTTGGAGAGTAGGAAGTCCTACTATTCAACATCGTGCCATCTGTCGAATTAACTTCCCATTCCCTAATCCCCAACACAGCAGCAACTCTCTTGATAATCTCGAGAGATGCGACTCTGTTTCGGAAGCCATGAGACCCCGCTCGGCATGCTCTCGTTGTTGTTTCATTGTTTGGATAGTTTTCGGGAATGCGCTCAGACTTCGGGAATGTCCTTGCTACCTCTGGCTGAAGGAAAGCGGAGGAGCCGGAAAGGTGAGCGAAAGAGCTGGATACCCAGGGTGTGTAAACTGTGGAAGTCTTTTTCTTTCCTTGTTAGCATAGTAGTAGGCACTAGGGAAAGGGGGACGCCCGCGGTCGAGAATGGATCTGTGTGGTGATCAATTGAGCGATGGGGGAACGACTTCGTCGTGATTTATATATTCCTATCTTTGGCGCTATTAGTTGGGTGTTCAGTGGATACGGAGAAGTAACTTAAATGAGAATCAGCGCTCGCCCCGAACCCTGGCGCTAACGGTCGTGTTTTTGTCCCGCAAAACCTGGGCGTTTGGTTGTCATCGCCGATCAATTTAAAACTCTGGATTCTTCTAAATCCCATGGATACCCCCCTCTGGTAATACAGGATGTCCAGGGGCTGCTCTTTATAATAGCACAATGAGAGCAATTAAGAAGATATATGCTCATCGAATTAGTCGGGAAGCCGGAGTGGAAGTATGTTGAGATTTTCCGCCATCTCGATTCATGTATGCTCCCTACAGTAGAAATTAGAATATTCTAGAAGGGGTATTGTTGAAGATCCTGAACAGATTCTGGGTTGAGACAGGGAAAGAAATTCGGCAATTGGCGACGGTGAGTGAGACTACGGAAGAGAGTAGTGAGATTACGGAAGAGAGTAGAATCATCCTAGAGCTTCTCATGCAGAGTGAGTGCACTGTCTGGAGTGTGGGCGAAGAATCCTTCATCACGACAAGGCAGAAACATGGGTATCGGAGCGACTTTAACCGAGGGGGGTTTCCGGGTCCAGATCTACAGATCCTACCTCCACACCGTGAAAATGACAGAGCTTGTAATAGCCATCCCGCGTAACGACGCCCGCACCAACAGCTCCATTCTAGGCACTGAGCAGTTTCACTTCTTCCCCATTGGTTGGGTTGCAGCGACCACTTCAGGCACCCTTCAGTTCATCGCTTCTCGCGACCTAGCGAGGATCTCTCCTCTGCTGATACTAGGGGGATCTTGGTTTACATATAACCCTTCGGAAGCCAACATCACACTGATGGAGAGGAAATGCCAAATTCTCCTACACACGTATCGAATATATTTTCTCGAATAATTTACGAGATCCGTCCATAAATCATCCCCCATCGCCTCTGGCTTATGGCCCCTGTCCAACCTCATCCCCAGAACATTTCCCGATAAGGTCTGCCCTTGTTGGGCAAAGGAGCTGTAGTATAAGCACGGAACGGTGATATCCTCCTTCTTTGCCTTATCGCATAACTGGTGGAACTAAAATAGCCCCCCGTCAGTAACATTCGGGTCTTTCAAAGAGCCCACTCACTGCGAACATGCTTTGCCCAGGCCCGAGTCCCGAAGCAGAACAAGACAGTCTTATCAGTTCCACTCCGGAAACTCGCTTGTTTCCAATAGCCAACACCAAACACTGTCTGCTCGGTTCGTACGCGCGCCGTGATGCGCGTTATCCGACTCGAGCGGAGGGGGCCGCGCATAATCTGTGCATCCCCGTCGGATCCGGGATTAGTCCGGTTCTAACTCCCTACAGTGCTACTCCAGTTTGCATTCCGGTTACCGTGCGATTGATTGTGTATAGCAAGGGCCGTAGTCTACCAAAAATGTTAATTTAGAGTAGAAATGGCGAGAAACAGCCGTACCTAAGGTTAGCGAGGGAGTTAACAAAACTCTCTGTCAGCAACGCTAAAGAAAAGCGGAGTGATGAGGCCGCTCTTGTGGCAACCGCCGTGGAATCATTTAGGTTAGATGACAATGAGATACCAAGACAGTTGAGGCTCTGGTGGGTTTCCTGGAACCTGACTCCGCAGCAGGGATTATTATGAGACGTGAGACTTTGCTACACATATAATAGAACGCCATTGGGTGGTATGAAAATATTATCCCACAGAAATTAGCCAATTGTACGAGGTACAAGATTGAGCAGTTTGTTGCACCAGCATTTTCCTACTTCCCATAGATACAGTGTAAGGCGGCGGGCTGCTCCCCGGCTGCTCGGAATAAGAAATGAACATACAAATGGATTTATCAAGGCGAGAACAGGGAATATATAACGGGAGAGCTACTTTTAATACGGTATCCCTTATACCGATAAATTTGGAAGAGCCAGAATACTCTAGCACGTATAAGAAAGGCGGGTGAAAGAGAAATCACTTCAAGGGGTAAAAATATTTTGCATTATCGCCAAGTACAGAATTTCGTCTTTGCACAGTTTACTCGAGTGGTTTCCTCCAGATGGTAGCGCGATTTGCCACACTTTATTTATCCTTATTAGAGTATTTCGGTTCTTCCCAATTCATATGGTTCCCCCTACATGTGGGGTCGATAGATATATTAGTCACGTGCCTTATCGAGGCACACAGCAGCCGCATACCCATAGTCCATCAAATATTTCTTATCAGGCCCACATGACGAATATTTCTCTTATAGGCCCCGGTTGAATTGGAACCTAAGATTTGGGCATTCTGAGGACAGCTTTCATACAAGAAGGGGAACCTTACAAAAACTAGAGATCTTGATTGAATCCCGTTTTAACATGAAGAAAAAGGGCCCGGTTGGTTGGGAGGGCTCGGCTTGTGGTGGGGGCGGGGAGGAGAAACAGAGTGAGTTACAATGGCTGACCATGCTGGTAACAACCGCTACCACTGCCATTTCCAGCCTATAAGAATTGCATTATACCACATGATTTTGGGCTTAACACAAAATCCACCATTAAACACAGCTATTACAAGCTTGCCAACCCCACTCTCTTATAACACCAAGCACAAGAATGAACCGCGAAAGGCCAACAAGCGGTTACTGTAAACAGAGTAGGCTAAGGCGAAGACCATGGTGGAGAACTAGTGAATGGTTCATAATCGTGATCAGTTGTCGTGAACTTTCCTTCACGATTGACCAACATCTGCTTATAGCAATGCAGAGCTAATTGCCGAATGTGACCATTCATGTTCCGAAAATAGGACTTCCAGTCAAAGAGAATCTCGTAATCGATCTTTAAGGGAGTATCCAGGAATTCGTTCAAGTGGAGGTTTACTTGAGGGAGCTGAGACGAGCCGAACACGTTCTAAATTGTCTTTATGTCAACAAAGGTCCACTATTTAGACGAAGATATAACTTACCATACGAGTACCACATAGAACCGGTGCTAGAGGTAGTGTCGCGCCTCCAGTTTTCAATAAAACCACTGATTTCGCCGACCAATGAGTGTTCGTTATAGAGTGCCGGACCATATTCCCCAGCTACAATGAAGTCTTTCCCAGTGTTCGCAGCCGTCCGGGGGCCCGGTGGGGCCCCGTGGGGGGACTGCCAAGAGCCCCAGACGGGACGGGACGGCTAGCTGTAGTCCGTCCAGGGCGCTTTAAGGGCAGGACCGCTGTCTTTAGGCAGGACGGCGGGCCCTACAGGGTGAGACATGTTAGTGCAGGGCAGGGGGATGGACGGCAGGGGACGGCCGGGGACAGGTGAGGACGGCCGGGGATGCGTAAGGACGGCCGGGGATGAGTGAGGATGGCCGGGGATGGGTGAGGACGGCGGGGGACGGCGCCGGACGACACAAATGATGTCTCATGATGCTATATGATTGGTTCGGAGGTGCATTATTTCAACTTCGGCTAGTGCCGGAGGTCCAAGTGCTGGACTACAGTCCCCTATAGTCCGTTCGGTCCTAATCTTCCCGGGCGTAGTCCGTCCTAGCACCCCAAAAAAGACGGACTATGAGCCGTAGTCCACCCCGTCCTACTCCGAAGACGGACGGACTGGACGACTGAGAACACTGGTCTTTCCCTTTGATTCCCCCTATTCCGAGAAATCCTTGCTGAACAAATTTGGCTTCCGAGAGGTGATTGATCGGGCAACGGTACGGTGGATGCTCTTGAATTTTCACAAGCATTACAACGACGACTTGCAAGGCCCTCTAACCACATTCTGGCATCTTCGACTAGTTCCTCATACGATTCTGAGAAACCTACTTCCGCAACAAACTTCATCTGGTGGTCGCCATCGTTATCGGTAACTTCCAAAGCCATGTTTGGGGTTTTCTCAGATCCATGATAGTGGTGTTCAAAGCCGTTAAAGTCTGGGTTTCCAAGGAAATATATTCGATCACTGACGCTCTCGGGAATCTTGCCTCGTATATCGAAGGGCCCTTCTGCAATGATAGCTACGCACTTTTCATGAAGTGGACCCGCCATGCATTGTATCGCCAGGGTAGCATTCAATGAATTGTACGAATACCGGGGAAAACTAAATATAATATAAGTTAAAGACTAATACATCTTAAAAGGGGACCAACCTCTCATCATTATCAACATTCAGAGCTTGTTTAAAAGTGACAAAGTCTTGACTAGTGATGGGCACGATCATGCTCGATCACAAATTTTTGGTGTGCTCGAGCACGATTTATGCTCGAGCATGGGCTAAATTTTCTGCTCGATCATGATCGTGCCCATCACTAGTCTTGACGGGAAATGGTAAAGGTAAGACCCTGCTCGCGGAGTTCAGGTAACTGGAATTCGCCGGTTCTGGATATCCAAGCCTTGAATAGATTAACCGCAGACTCGGAATGGGAAGTCATGCTGTTGGTTTCCTTAGTATCGGGAATAAGGGCCGGTTTCAGGAATGGTGTGCAAGATTTTGAATTTATCTGGGTTGGTTTGACGGAGAAAAAGCGACGAGCGGCGAGGGCTTGACCTGCCTGGGATGATTGGGCAACCGACAATTCGTGGGGAACGCTGTGTGGGGCGCCTCTCTGAAAGTGGATATGTGGATACCAGAAGGGCAGCAGGCGCTGTTGATGATTTGGAGTGGTGAGGAAATAGGGTTGATTGTTACGGTCTATTACAATGAAAGTAGTCGGCTTCCAATGTGTCAGCTATGATAAAATCAACCTAATCTATTAATAGTCACAACAAATCAGAATCCTCACCCAATACTTTGAGAGAATAATATCCTCCAGGGGCTCAATGGTGCTTCGAGAAAGAAAGGAATGGTAGAATTCAGGGGCACAATATTAAGCAACAAGGAGCGAAGTGAAAGAAACACAAAGTCAAAGGGATAGGGAGAAGAGGGAAGGCATGGGAGAATAGTGGAATAAGAGTGTGCAAGAAACGGTGGACTGCTAAAAGTATTTGTAAGAAAGGACTGAGACCTGCGTACAAAGTGGTAATTCCGAGGCTGCCTTTTCCTAAGTGGAATCATGTCTTGGTATTCTGTGACCTGTTTCTCAATCCAAATCACGCGCGCTCACTAGGCTCAATGGATTGAGATTCTGCAAATACTTTTCCTAGCCCTCGGATACTTGGCTGAATACTTAAATGGGATGTAACTACCTTTTCCTAGCATAGTCCCTTCCGCCATTTCGAGTATAACCAGTTCTTGCGGTATCACCAGGGTTCTCAATGGTCCGACCAGTCAAGTCTCAGAGGTAGGACCACTTGGTCAGTCTAAATGGATGTCCGAGACCGGACTTGACTAAAATATGTGGTCACGACTGGTCTGGATTAGTCCCCGACCAGTCCTTCTGGCCTCCGTCCGAGGCGGCGAAAAATAATTTGTAAGCAAGTTCGCACCGGTGCGAACCTGCTGATGTAAGCGAAAAAAATACATTGAGAAGAAAGGGAACTTACATTGAGAAGAAAGTGTTGAGTGTAGAAGGGTACGGGCAACCACCCTAGTAGTGTTGTGGAGAACATAGGACGGCGTTGAGGGTAAACCACTAGTTGCGCACACATGTTTGTTAGTCCTATTTAGTTAGCAGCGGCGCGCATCTGTGCAGTTAGTGAATCACTTAGTGAACGAGAGAACTTCTTTAGCGCTGAGTGATCTGTTCAGCCGCAATTTTCGCGCATAAGCCCACCAGCCGATGCACCCCTTATCACTCGTTTTTTTGCCTGGTCCGCCCGGTCTGACTGAGCCCGGTCCGGTCAGTTCCAGCAACCATGACTGCCTGGTCAGTCTAATTTCTACTATTGGACTAGACTAGACTTTGACCAGGTCTAGCTGGTCCGAGCCGGTCCTCGGCCGACCATTGAGAACCCTGGGTATCACTTGACTCCACTGCTTACTCCCGCCTATTTATGATATGACGACCGCATGTTCCAACCCTTAGCGAGGCTGCCATCACCGCGCTTCTAAATCGTATCGCAGAATACCGTTCAATCCCCCATCATCCTAGACCCCTCCTCCGGGCTATTATTCGGTACGTGGGGTTTATAGCTACCCACCGGGACTCAGAAAGTTTAGTTGGAGAATATGCTGAGAGAGTGCGGAACTTTGTTAAAGCGTGGAAGAAATGGTTTGTGGTATGGATAAACAGGTAAACATTGAGAAGATACCCATTGCCATGCGAGCTCGGCTAATTAGCGTACAGGACAACTTGAACTTATAGCGCGTTAGGGCTAAGAGAGGTACTGGTACCTGATAAGCCATATGCACGTTAGTCCGTATCAACCCAATACAACATGTCTGGCTAGCTCCAATTGGTTGCAGGGCCCCACTTCATATGAGTCGCGTTCCATATACTTGGGCTCAAATTAAAGATCCGGAAAAAGTGACAACCAAAAGGTATGGTTGCAGCACGGGTATTTCAAGTCACTTTTTCATCATTAGTTTGCGCCTGAGCGCACCTCCGCCATAGGACAGCAAGGAGAAGCAGTAAGATAGAACTTAAAGCGGGATTTAAGGGGGGTTCTAATGGTGTTTTATAAGAGGAACGATACCAGGTGGAATTCTATACCGCTTCTCTCCGAGATATCGAATTGACCAAGAAGATTCGCGAAGAGTCTATGATCCCTGCGCTACTATTTGCCACCGTCCTCGTTAATCCAAATTTGCCAAATATATAATCGAAGTCCCTCCAAACAGGGATGCCCACGTTATTGGGATCCGTTCGAACACCAGGCTTGCCGTTTCGGTGCTCGATCACCGCCAAAACCTTTTGGCGATCCGATGCTTTTGCCTTGAGACAAACCATGTGGATTTGGAATATGCAGCTAACCCTGGTGCTACTGCTTTCAATAGCCCTTTCAGAAATTCCCATTCTGTCACCAAACTGGTAATTACCGAAGTCATCACGCTTGCTCGTGGGGCCAGCCATGGATCTATGGAGATGCGATTTGGCACCTAGAAGGAGACTTCCACCCACTGCCGCGAGATTGGTGGAAAGGTTCCAGGCATTATTGGTTATGGCTATATCGGATCTCAATTATCTGTTTTGGCTGAGTGAATAGAAATGGGTGCTCTCTTCCATGATACCATTCCTTTGAGGTAATTGACAAAGCAAGACATGTTAAAAATTAGTCTAAACCACTAGTCCTATCGGATTTTGTTACTCTTGATTCCTAAACACCGGAGATACGCGATCTTATCAACCACTGAGTCAAAGGCCATGACACAAGAAGCCATCTAATGCATCTTCTAGTGAATGTGTAGTTGATCCCTAGGCTTTATGGTATGGACCTCCTCTTAGAGAAACCCGCCTTATCCGACATGCTAATCACTTGCTTGCTATATATATTTAGTAGAGCTATGCATTCTCGCCACTTAGCCGAGGCAGCGCTGGATGTATTCCCACTAGGACCTTCTACTAACGTCCCTTCAGAGAAGGCTTGGCTCTCTGGGTGGCTGAAATTAGAGACCTCACCCATATTATTCTTGTACCTCATATTAGTGGATCGACAGAAGATGTATCACGAAAAAATACATAATCAAGAAATTTCCCTGACCTCTATACCACTTCGTGCCTACACACTCACCCAACTATAAACACATCCCACCAACTAACTACCCATAACCCCAATTACTGTGCATCATACTTGCAGGCCCGCAGGGGGATCAGCAAACTTGCAATGGCCACCGAATCCCGCTAAGCCTCCTCCTCCCGCAGGCAGCTTATGCACCTCCGCTGCAACCACCCCCAAGCACCCTCCGGTAGCAGTCACGAAAACTTAGGACGACGAAACCCGCCCAACCCCGAGTATCGCCGGCGCAACAGATCTCTGCATCTTGCTGGCCCAAGGGGGGACCACGCATCCTGGAAAGGTGTAGGATGCAGCAGGCGGGGACCACTATCGGCATGCACCTGCCCCAGACTTAAACGCCCCCGGGTACGTGCAGCGGCTAAAACCGACTTTCGATATAGAAAAGGACTGCCGACACCCCTCACCGCCTTGCGTCTCACGCCGAAGTCTACTCCCCAACAGCTCCCCACTCAGCTCACGTTTCCCAACATCTCGCGGTTGACAGGGATCACCGTGTGCTCGATGGTTTGCCCAGTGATGAAGGATTCCGCTTACCTGCATGTGTCTGGCCTGGTAGCGCAGAGCATGGAGGCTGTTAGAGTCAGCGTATACCAGAGAAAGGAGAATATCACTAAGCGGAAGCTGCGCACGGGGAAGCCACCTCTGTCACCGCCCGCGCACGTCAAGGGTAGCAGCAAGTATAGGTTTCTCGCCCGGTTGATTGATGCCGTGTTGCCTAGGATCAGGGATTGGAAGAGTTGCTGGTGGCACTGGGGGTTTAAGTGGGGGTATCAGGTTTAGGGTGTCATGGGATGCCGTGTAGATCTTTCCTGACATTGAAAAGTGACGTTCTCCTCTTTCCTCCCAAGGGACTAGGGAATTGGGAGTGTATGAGAGTGGGCTGAAGGTAGTTATAGTGAATTTTAATATGTGCCCTCCAAAAATGGTGTTAGGAATACTCATGCTGGAAATGAGATTGATGCTAAGATTTTACTCGAGGCTGTGGGCTTGCCATTTGAAGGGGATTTCCGGTGGACTTCTTGGGTTCCCCGACGCGCAGACCCTCACCATTAACTCACAGGCCCTCTTCTCCCTTTCCTCCACCTCTTTCTCCATTACCTGGTGCCGGGAGTGGTTGCGGCGAATATTGGCGATGGAACATCGGTTGAAATTTAGCTAGGGGATAAGAGGGGAGCATTGTATCATAAAAAGCGGGTTAGGACTGGGGTTATCTGTATGAGATAGGGGTAATAGATGTGGGCTAAAATGGGATATTCCATGTAGGAGGAGATATGTTTTTCAAAGCGGAAGAGTCAACCATCCTTCCCATTACGAAGTATGATTTGTGCTGCAGGATATGGATTCGTTGTTTGTCACTAGGTGGTGGGAGTAATCATCTCCTATTGCATGGTCCTGTCCTTCTCCTGTTAGGTCGAGGACGGAATGCCTGCGCGGTTTAAATTATGAGTATCCATATTGCGTAGAAGAAGGGGGAGGAAATATTACTCATTAAATCACCAACTACATCCTTTGCTTTTCCAAAGAAAACCCCTGCTATTCACACCAATCATGTTAGTGCCACGGGAGCATACACATCGGAGGTGTGGAGTTTGCAGGGCGGATCCCTCATTTTCGGCTCCCTCTTTTCAACCAACAGTCTCCATAAATTAACCCGTATCCTCTTAGTAAGTTATGACAGTGGTACCGGAGCATAACTTTCCGATATTGGCAATATGTAAAGATGCATCATTGCCGAGCATATCTGGCTTGAGTCGCCACCCAACCCAAATTGCTCCTCCCAAGTGATTGATATGCATTAATCGGATTCAATATACTGTAGAAGAGAAATTTGAGGGATAGATTCGGGCCCGATCGATAGCTTCAAAGATGTGAATTGTATCCTAAGAACTAGTCTATTCATTGGCTCATGAAAGAGCTACCTAAAAGTTAGCTCAGACAAGATCGGCTAATCATCCTAGTATCCTTCAAGCATTTTTTGAGCAAAGCTACACAGGCAAATCTGTCATCGGGATTCCTGAGAAAATTAGAGTCACCCCTACAATACCTACAATGAAGCCCGAATTATTGGGTTCAAGAAACTACCTCCATATGAGAAAAGAGACTGACGGTTGAGGTAAATCGTGAGGGGACAGATGGCGGCAACTGCGACCCCCCGGACCCTTTTCCTGGGTAGAGTGCCGGTCGTGGCACGGGGTTGAACCTGTTGCTCCAACGAGACCAGTAGGAATCTCCATCACGGGTGAAGTAAAGGGATTTATTGTTCAATAGGCTTGCTGGAGTCAATAAACGACTTAAGAATGTCCATGAGGAAATATCCGAAGGGTTTGGCTGAATTGTACAAGAATGTGGTGTAGCACTAGACTTCCGTGCCCCCCGAGAGGGTTCTCTGCATTGAAGAGGCAGTTAAGGTGGTGTAACTAATATCGTGTCAACGGGTGTGAAAGAGGGTGGGTTAGGAGTAGTGATGGGCACGATCATGATCGAGCAGAATATGGGGGCCATGCTCGATCATGATCTGATCGAGGGTACCCTATGATCGAATGATCGACGAAATTGGGGAGCCCTGATCGAGTGATCGATCATGGTCACTACTCGAGCATCATCGAGGATGGTCGATCATTGTCGACCATACTCGAGTATGATCGATTTTGTGCCCATCAGGGATTAGATATTCATTCAATATGGATTCTGAGTATTTTCACTCGTGTTATAACAAGAACAGAAGAGCCATACCCTATCATCCATTTAATGTATCACGGTAATTTATGGCTGATCCAGAGTGTGTAGAAGCCCGGATAGGTTTCGACTCCCTACTTATTGTTGAATAAATTTATTGAAAGTCATTGGTGGTATTGACTAGTTGCCATAGACTCGAAATGGGAGTGGTGACCTTATTATAAAGTCAGCAGTCATGATAGTTTGTCGAGGAGCTAACAGGGTAAAGTCCAGCCAAAAGAATTGGTATATAGTGTGCCGGTAGACT
>Ga0307509_10003223_pt1 | contig 25230 bp, 25 predicted proteins | sample 10_EM_MG_FD_202245 | JGI IMG/M metagenome (GOLD analysis project Ga0307509, IMG submission 202245) | Populus trichocarpa ectomycorrhiza microbial communities from riparian zone in the Pacific Northwest, United States - 10_EM | ecosystem: Host-associated > Plants > Roots > Unclassified | place... | reverse complement strand
AAAACAAAAATTAATGAAAACCAAAATGAAAAACAAAGTAAAAACGTTACAGAATTGCTGTTTATTGGTCACGTTGTATTTGAGGTGACCTTTTTCTTTACTTTTTTTTTTTCTCTCTCTTTTTTTTTCTTTCCCTTCCCAGCATTTGTGTGCGCACAACATAGAATTAGTACGCGCATCCCGCAAAGTGTTGTGAGTTACAGTATATCATTGGAGGGGGGAAGGGGGAAAACAGGAAAGTAAAGTATCACTCAAGTCACGGTTTCTCACTCGTGAAGACTGCCTCCCCCCTCGCTCTTTCCCCTCTTACATTACCCCCCGGTCCCTTTTTGGCTAGCCTACATTCGGTTGCAGATCCCCTTGCGCTTAGGTGGTTTTTCTTCCACAGAGATCAAAGCCTCATTCTTCGATTCTCGATCTTTCCTTCGTTTCACCCACTCACAAAACACATTCGTTGGAAAGAAGGTTCTAATTGTGACCAACCCATCACGAGACCCCTTGGCAGCAGCTGGGAAGATGGAACTGAACCCCGCGCTCGTTTCCCCAGTCTCCGAGAGGGGGGGGGGTTGGGGCTGGGTTGCAAGAGAAGAGGGGGGGGGGGTGGTGGAGGGGGTTGCCAAATTCCACTTCTTCGAGCCCTCTCTCCGGCCTTTTAGACTAAAGAATTTCCCCCTCGAGATTTGTTTTTTGCTTCCCCCTGTGTGCACAGACTCGCGAACCCCTCATGGCCAACTCGAAAGACCAGATCCTGAAGCGTTTAGGCATTTCCGAAGGCGTATATTCTCAAATTCGTGTCAGTAGCAACGTCTTTTTTTCTTTACCGGCACCCCTTCCAACATGAGAAAGAAAACATCCATCACCAAATCTCTCTCCCCTCTCTTCCCGAAATCAAAATGTTGCGATAAACGGTTCGGACTGATTTGAGTGAATGGGTTGTTTCGTTTAGGAATTCTTGCGAAAGAACGTTGATTGGACGGCATTTGCTGGAGGTTACGAGGGGTTCACCGCTCTGCCCGAAGAAAATCTGGCCAACCTGAAACACCACCTTATTAAAAAATTTCCAGCGCTTGACGGTAAAGATGAGGAGATTGTGTGGATTATCAAGAGACGATATAGGAACCACCAAACCATCAAAAAGCGTAAAGAGAAACGAGCCAAAACGAGCCGCACTTGTTACTCTTCTCCTTCACCTTCCAGAAGTGACGCAATCCCTTTTCGTGCCATCTCTATCCGTACCTTTTTGTTCCATAATAAATGATGAAGCAAAAAAACTAATCATTAAGCGGTGTTTGTTGATTGTAGGCCCCACCAGTAATCACGGTGACCGAAAATTGGATCAAGAAAACATCTGCTCGCTGAGGGTGGACGAATCAAGGACTATTCATCACGTCGAACCTCACCTCGATAAGGGGCGTGGCCTTAATATTGCCAGTATCCATTATCTGCTGAATCCGGCGTAATTTGTATCTTTAGACTGAGTTTTTGTTTTTGGTAGGTTTCCCCCCTCCGCCCACTGAAGATTATCCACTTTGTGAACACGAATACTAAATCCCCCGATCGATTCAACAGGGCCTTGGGAGTAGTTTATACTGGTCAGGACGGAGTATTTGGGAGTATCGGGGGGATCACGAAGTTAATGAAATCAATGATCTGCCATATCTATAGCGTGCATAAGTCGACAGTACAGTTAGCTTTTCTAACCTGGTCATTATGCAAACTACCCCTCCATCTCCCTACCGTTCATCTCGGGAAGGGAAAGAGGGTTGTAGGGCTAAGGAGGGAACCTAACCTTTTGAATCCTGAAACTGCTCCACGTTGAGTAACTGGCTGTTCTGATGCGTTGGTACATAATGCACAGATCGCCCATATAGATAGATATCATTCCTGACCTAATACAGCCACTTCATCTACACCCTTATGGAGTAGACTTGAAGGTTCGGCCAAATTCAAACTATTTCCTAGCCTCTTTTCAGGGGAGTCCAGAGCTACGATCCGTATTGGCCCCTATGAGGGTTCACAGTGATTGGATACAAATGAGCCCAAGCACTATAAACCAGCTGCAACCAGCCGGTAAAATCATGTACGTGGGTGGTTTTTTCCTTGCGGTACCGGGCCAGTGGTTTGGGTTTCTGATGCGGTCCCCGAGGTTTGGCACTCGCACCACCATTATTTGCTGCTGCCAAGTCTTGCGCGCGAAGAGGCAGTAACTAATTCCAGGTATAGGAAATCCATTGCCGGTTTGCAAAATTGGGTGCCGCCATATGCCACGTAGGGCCAGAGGGCGCCATGGGGGTAACCTTATCCGATCGAAAGGATTCATAGCCAGCAGAACACGAATTGAAGGCAGGGTAGTGGAACAACGAAGCAACTGCAACCGGGTTACCAGGTGGAAAAAATCCGAGGAGAAGGCGCCCTGTATGCTGAGCTGTTCTACAGACGCATATCCGATGTTCCCGGAATCTCTCGGAAGAGTGTTGGCCTCTGTGGAGCTGCAATATGTCGATATAATCCCACAGTTCTCAACCCCGTACCCAACTCTAGTTCCTTCGCTATATCTGAAAAAGACCTCTGAGGTTAGCATAGTTCACGTGTACGCACGCGGCAAGGGGCATCAGGGGAGCGAAGACACACCAATATTCTGAGCGTGATGCCGGTAGTTTTTGAAATAATGCAAGCACTACTGCGTGTCCGTGGAAAACCCCGTCAAGATGTTGGAGGGTCGTCGAAAGGGAGTTGCCATGTTGTCCCCTGGAAGGGGGAAAAGGCGGCCTTTATATGCTCGTGATCAAACTATCCAACTACGTATGCATGTGCCACACGTCACGCTCCAGGCCCTAGAATATGTACAGCACCATCAACGCAGGTCAGGGGGTTTTGGTGGCGCTAAATGGCAGAGCAGTCGCCGCGAAACCTCTTACCTTCCATATGGATGACGCACTCCAGGAATTGTGTGAGAGAAATGCCTATCTAACCTGCGGAAGGGGATCTCTCCGTATTGGCGAGTAATTATCTAGGACCGCACCCACTTCCAGCACTATCCAATGTAAAGGAACTACTTGACCAGATAAATTTATCGAGTGATAATTGATGAACCTGGAGCTACCCCCCCTGAGTCCCAGTGGTCTTTATTACAGATGACAGGTAGAGTATCATATTTAGCAGTAATTCCTCGGTTGAGGCTTTCACTACCTAGTATCGCGCACCCCCGCAGTCCGAAGTGATTCGTGTTTAGTAAACTATTATGTGTTCGTTGATGCACCACCTGCTGGAATATATATATATTTTAGGGTGCTCAGACACAAACCTGAAAGTTCTGGAGCACAAGGATATTGGCAGTGCATTTCTCTTGTTATCATACCAGGAATTTTCAGCGCCCATCCTCTTCCTAGGCCTAGCAGCAGCAGCCACAAAACCACCCCTCAGACTCCATCCTTCACGTCCCCTACCCACACCGAACACTAAGTTGCCCGGCACAGAGAGGGGTGGCATTGATTCAGTCACCAAAAAACGGAGTAAAAATTTTGGGCTAATTAGTACTCTGCGATGGGGTAATTGACAAGTAAGAAATCAAATAGGACTTGGGAGGGGTTGAGAGGAATTTAGGAATTTGGAATTCAGGCCAAGGTATGTTCTCGGCGGCACCCAGTCTGTGTTTACTTGAACATTTTCATTATAGTTTGCCAGGGGTCAGCACTCCTATGGTATCATAGTTACTTGCGTCGGTTCTCTCGTCGTGCTGGTTGGTTGGCAAACCCAGCACTGGATTTCACAAACCCCGAACTCCAACCCACACACCGGGGGGGGGGCTGAAAACATCGAGAAACTAGAATACATCGTGTCTCCAAAACACCATAAGGCAGGCTTTGGAGGAGAGTTCCACCTAGCCTCCGCGAGGCCAAGTGAGAACCCAATGCTTGCCCCATTTCGAGCTTCATACAATATAATACAAGCACAGTATAGGCTATACATTCCGGGCGGTGTTTTAAGTCCCTATGCTTTCATACCCAGATAGATATTCCATGCTGCAAACGCGGAGTGAAAAAAACACTGTGTATCCTATCGGGCTTACGGAGGGATTGAGCCTGAACCTGTTTAGTGGAATTGCATTCCATGAAAAACTGTGGTATGATTTCAAAGACGAAATCAGGTATCCTAGTATAGCCGCGACAGGTAGAGTAGTAATACCCTTCGCTGGATATTGCCAGACTATCACAGACAGGGCTCTGTTTTTTTTTGAGCCATATCCATGATATCCCCTTCCTTAGTCCTAATATCGCCCCCGGACCTCATATTTCTATCGGTTTACGATGCCGGTGAGAAACCTCTTGAGGTTTTGGCACAATATGGTTTACGGGCTGTGTGCTGCAAGCCCACTGTGAATATGTACTTCCGGGGAACATGCCTCCTAGGAAGCTACCCTAGGTCAGCGAGACGAGAAAAGGTGCTTAATCCGCACGGCACACGCCTAGTAATATCTTAACCAGCATGATATTTATCTAAGCCCTATCTATCGATCCACCATCAATTAATCCCCGCCCAGATGTTGTGAAGTCGCCGGGATAGAAACAGCCAGCCAATCGCCCCGGCTTCCGATATTCGTAGAATATAGACACAGAAAATTGAAAATGAAAAGAAAAAAATCCCAGGAAATCAGAACAAGTTTTCTCGAAATCTATCTTTAACTTCGTAGACAAAGGAAAAGTAAAGAAAGCCCCAATTAAAAAAGAAAGAAAGAGCGAAAAGTGGACAGAGAAAGAAGGGTCATAACCCCTTTTTTCCCACTTTCATTAAAAAAGATAGATAGGAAATAAAATAACAGCCCTCGGGCATGTGCCTAGTTATGGCTAACGAATTTTAGAAACTATAGAGGAAAGAAGAGAAACCAATCACAAGACAGGAATTTAACGAGTATGTAGGTAGTCGAGAGCTAATTTGTGGGCGGGTTCGCATATAAAAAGAGACTGATGATTAGGTGGTTTTAAAGCACCTAGTTTACCTTTAATAACAAGAGAAAGGGGGATCGATCATCCGCCACTAACTCCTTGTATGAATTTCTGCAATCCTCGCACATCAGTAAAACCATTTCCCGGTACTGCACATGCACGTGGGTGCCTACCTGAAAGTAGCTCCTGAAGGGCTTGAGCTCCATCTGTCTGAGTGCCACCAGGTACTCCTCGGCAGGGCCTTGAGGGAGATTGACAGATGGAAAGTAAGCGGTTCCTAAATACTGAATAAAGTTTTCCCCGAGCTTAGTGTAAAGGATGTTCTGCAGAGCAGCGATCTCGCCAAGAACCATCTTGGCTTGAGCATCCTTTGGATGGAACCCGGGCATAGCTGGAACTTCCCAGCAGAGGCGTGAGAACCGCTCAATCATAAACGTCTCGAATCCAGGGAGCGGCTGCTCCTTCAAACTGCCATTTGTTTGTTCCTTCGCAGAGCCGGTAGCAGGCCCCCAGATAATCGACATTTTCCCCATAACAGAAAACGCAAGCTTAGATGTCGGAAGGTCATTGACCTCTTTGGCGAAATGCTGAACCGCGCCTATGAGTTGTTCGAAGATTGGCTGGTTGGCTAAAGCGTGTTAGCTAACGAAGGACAAAAACTCATATGAGCATTACCTTTGCTGACAAGCACAGGACTAAGGTCATTATTCAGAATAACAAGTAAAAAGTCGAGGTATTCTTTCCGCAGCTCTGCCGCTTGGATTTCATCGTCGGTTCCAGTTGCCTCTTGCCCCAGGGAACCAAATACCTTGCTTAATAGTGGGGTAAGCAGAGAATTTAGAATATCATAAAACTCCGACTATACCCAAAATTAGCACCTCGAAAGGTCATTACAATAAAACCTGTGAAAATATACCTTGAATCCATGAACGATTTGTTTCAAAAGTCTCAGGAACACTAAAATCTCTTCAGCCGTCGAATTTTCTGCCAGGAGTCCTTCAAGCCACCTTGGCAGCGTAGGTAAAGCCTTTGGCCCCAGGATTACTACCATCTTGGAGAAGGAACGTCTGGCGGCATCCCGAATATTTGGGTGGTTGCAGAGAGACTCTAGAGACACTAAGATAACTTCCGAGGCATTTTCAAACTCCCGAACCACTAACTCGTTAGGCGCGGGGGTGGAAGTGCCGGCGCCGGGTGTCCCATCAGCGTAGCCTTTAGCCAAGGTACCTAGGGCCATCACGATGTGATGAACTTGCAACACAGACCGGACATCTCCTTGTTTTGCGGCCTCTAGGCTACTTTCCATGTTCCTAAACAACGGGGTCATAACTGTTGTTACAAAAAGAACTTGCTTGTCAGTGGTAATGGATTTTATAGATGAGAGGCAGCCGACTGCTTCAAAGAGATGTAACTGGCTCTCAAAGGTAGCGTCCTCATTCTGTGTATCGTCTGATGACATCTCATTATCTCCAGCATCTTGGGGCAACTCAGCCTTTATGACAAGAATATCGCTGATTGCCTCCAGCACCTCTTGGGCGATCTCGCCAATGTGCTGGCGAAGGGTTTTGACAAATCGAAAAAAGAGATACCAGGACCTATTTCGGACGCGCACATGGTTGTCATGCACACCCCCCACAAAATTCTCCAGAGCTTTGGGTATATAAGTGTTATGAACTTCGAAGAATGCTGCGTATCTAACGACCGTTTCCATATATCGGAGCTTGATAGCCGGGTGTGGAGACGCTGCGATACCTATAAAACCGTTACTATCTCCATCACAAAGCTGATCTCTAAGGGCCGCACCAGAATTCATCATTTTGACCATTAGATTGATTAAAGTTTCTGCCGCTGGCCCTTGCGGTCGCCCCTTGTTGAACATACCACCACTCCTCATAGCCAATTCTCCAAAAAGAAACATCTCATACATTGCCAAATCGACCTCTCGCCAATCAACGGTAGCAACTCCACCCTCTACCACCCTATCAAATGTGGTACCGATAAGGTTGGATAATGTATTGATGTAAAGCTGTTCATCAATGGCAGCAACAGTGTCTTGCAAAGTCTTCAATCGTTTCCGGAGTGCCTGAAACTCGGCTTCATCAGCCTCGTCATCATCTTCACCCCCCCAAGTCGTATCTTCGTCATATTTCGCTTTTAATACAATCGCATTAAGTATGGGGGATAGCATAATATTATGAGCGTGTGAAAGGGTTCCGGTAATACGTTTCTCCTTTCTAAGCAAACTAAGAAGGTCGAGCATGGAGGGATAAACAGCGTACGAAACGTCATCCCATTCGTCGCTAAAGAAGCGAAGGAGGAACGGAACGAAAGGTTGGAAAAGCTCTTCAGCCCGTTGTTTAACTTGTATATCAAGAGAGTCCTGTGGCAATACTTAGGTGACGGATCAATAAACAAAAAGGGTCGTGAAACAACTTACATCATTTAATATTCTCAAAATATCAGTCGTCACATTATTGACCAGTTTACCTACACCCTCAGCGAGTTCAAAGTCGTACGTTGGTTGCCCATGAGCTTGCAATGCAGGTGAATTGACCAGTGTCTCCACAATCTCACCAAGCTTCAGAAAGACAATTAGTTCTAGTTTATCAGCACCTTTCATCCTCTTTCCAACAATATCGGCCAAAGTCTCTATGGCAGCGTCTCTGACTCTAGATTCACCGAGTATAAAGTTATACAGCATCCCGAGTAAGGCCTCATTGACAACCAATGATATGTCAATCCAGCTAACCCACCGGCCAATAACTTTTAGGCACATCTCTATAACGTCTTTGTCACTCCCATTCCACTGAGCCAGAATCTCCTGCCAAGCTGCTACTAGCTTCCCCACATCACGTTCACGAGCAACATCTTTGATCTGAGTGTTTCTCTGGGCCTCCTCCATAGTGTGCGGGACGAGGACATCTGCAACCTCTTCGTGCACACTAGCCACAACACGCAAGAAGAACACTACACCCAAGTAATTGTCCCGACTACCCTGAGCATTGGCCTCACCAGAGGAAGAAGTCAGGGCAAGCATATCATCGAAGAAGCTTCCCCAAGCTGTCGTGTACATGGCCACAAAGAGAGACGTCAGGGCTTGAGTCAATTTGTTTTGAATTCCAGGAGGGTCGGGCGCGCCGGACCCTGTCAAGTATGACCGTCTAACATAATCCATCAGAGCCTCCCGAATGTAATTGAGGCTCTGGTCATCGGTCTGATGGAACCGGCGTTGAACGGCAATATTCAGGACCTCGAGGCAAAAGTGGCGAACGATCTCGGTGGGCTTCGGATCCCGTGCAAACAAAGGGAGACAGACCTGCCAGGCATCCGGCGATTGCTTTACCTGCTGTAGAAAGGTCATAGCCTACAGTTCTCAAGTTAGTATTTCCGGTGCATGAGCAGAGCTCCAATGTAACTCTAGAGCCAATACAGACCTGTCGCTTGATTTGAGGGTCCGCATTAGAGTTATACGAAATCTGCACGGCGTTTTCCACCTGTAGATGCAGTAAGCCGTTAGAAGCCAACCCATCTCCTGGGGATTAAAATGCCTCAAAGGGTTGTATATGCCTGAGTTTCCATCCTCCCCTTGTTATGGCAGTATTATCTGCAAAAACTTTGATACAAATAGTCAATGAGCCTTCCGGGTTGAGAAATTGCCCGCCTTCTGCTTTGCTTAAACAGCAAGCAGTCCGGCGGATGTGAATCAATAACTCAAAGCTCTCCGCAAAAAGATGGGGTAAATGGAATGTCGAGGGACAAACTGAGTTGAAAGCTGTAGATTCAAAAAAAAAAAAATGGAGGGACCCAAGGCGGTGAGCGAAGAAATGACGAAGAAACACTGAATTTTTCTTTTTCCTGGTGTAAACTTTTCTTTTTCGCTCGAACGGCTCTCGCGTGTTGACTCCGTGGATGCTGAAGATTGGTAGCACAAACGTTAAAAGAGGATAGTAGTGGTGGTAGAAGAGGGGCAGAAAAAAAATAGTAGGATAATATATTATTATGTTAGACGGGGGTTGATGTTGGGCTCTGAGTTGTCGGCCCTCCTCTCTTTTGTTGTTGTCTAGGGGGATTGTTATGTTGATTGACCAACAACTGACTTCAAGCAATTGTGCGTAGGTTTGCTGGCGGCGTCAAGAAAAACTGATGGTGGGGCAATGGACCAGATTAGAATCAAGCTTTGACCAGGGAACAACGGCTAGTCCCTAACGGGTCTGACAAGGAAACATCACACGTGACCACACGCTTTCGAAGTTTCTGCCCTGATTCACACAAGACCTCGCGTCTCAAATACGGTACAATTCATACAATACGGTACTTATATGATACTGGTACTATCTATTATTTTCCCCATAAGCCCCCAAATTACTCCATTTCCCCCGGTCTATCATACAAGATAATTTTCATTTACAATGAACCCAATTATCGCAGCTAATTATCCAAGCAAAAGAATGTACCACTGCCCCAGGATAAGGATAGGCATCCAAAGGGGAATCGATCTCATTATTATTTTAAAGTAACTTTCGAATCGCGATATCTAAGACAAAGATTCATCGAAATCCCAGTAGATGCGCTAATCACAGCCACAAAGTAAAGCTAATTATTCGCTAAATCTCCCGTCCTAATCATGACTTGGTCGTAGGTCCCCCGAGGCTGAGTCCAGCCATCGTCAGACCTGTGTTTGGACTCTCCACTGTATTCATCTTTTCTTGTTGTAAACGGATGAAGGCGAGTCTTTGAAATTTGTTTAAAGAGCTAAAAAAATGCCGGCCAGCCTAAATGGATGGCGATTAGTTCTAGTTGAGAGACGAAAAGAATTGAAGGGGTGGCCCAGTTACCATGTGTGTGCTAATTCTCTCCAGGAGTTCTACAACTGCAAACCGAACTTTCTGAACAGGATGGAACAGACCCACTGCAATAGGAAAGAGTCCACCTTGGTTCTCAGGAATCACACAAAGCAGCTAATGATGTTAGACTTTTTTATATATTATCCAAACCCCTGGAAACGGGATTTACTTGATTAATCTCTTCATATTCAACAACGTAATCTTTCAACGCAGTATATATTTTCCCGGAGTCCTCGTGAGACATTCTCAGGGCTCTTAGGCGATCCATATGATGGTGCAAATCCAGAATCTTGATCGGTTTTGCCATATAGAATTGTTGAACATCCTTCAAATCTTGCCGGTTAGAAGATACTATACATTCAGACAAAGACTAGAGCTGCCAGAAACTCACCTGGGCATACGCATGGTAACTGCGACTTCCTCGCCACCCCTCAATCCTGGTCATGTTGGCAGTCAAGTCTCTAATCTTGGTCTGCTCATCAGGCCAAACAAATCCGTGACCACGTATGACATGATTTTCTTCATGGCCGATCCATAAGGCGCTGGCTCCGTAAACCATCTCCTCAAATGCAGCGGCCATCCGTGTAAATCTTACAACCCAATCCCTCCACCTAGCCCTGACAGCCTTTTCACCAAACTTTGATGAGATGCAGTGCAAAACATCGTCCATAAATTGATTGTCACCTGTATCAATATTTCCCGTCATGTTGGTCATATTTCCAAAGGTAGTGGCGCCGTCGGACTGCCCTGATATTTTAATTTCTGGTGAAATTTTCACTCGACCAGTATCAATATTGCACAAAATATCCCACCAGCCAGGGTGGTTGGCAAATGTCGGATTCGTAACACCAGCGATGAAACCAGGAACTAGGAGCAATTCATCAACTTTGGAGAGGTCGGTATAAGGAAAAGCATGACGTGTGAATCCTCTCAGAACCCCTCCGGATGCCAAAGCGCACGCGGCAAGCACATGATCCGCGACATCCCCGGAGGGACGGCCATGGCTAAGGAAGACAATCCTCTTTTGTGTGAGCAACCCGTTAACCAAGACCATTACGGGATGTGTGTATGGCCCATTCGTTGTGAGATGTGGATGAAGAGCGAACGGTTGGGGGTTCTGGGAATGAGGATTCGAAAAGGTAGTAATGAGTTGTATCAACGAGAACTTGGAGACGTCAATTCAAATACCATATGAATGATTAGCGGCTGGGGGGAGGAAAAGGGATCCTCTTACATCTCCGACGGTCTCTGGCAAAACGGCTACAGGAACCCTTATAGGCACAGGTATGCCGTTGTAAACAACTTTTGTTTCAAACTCATGACTATCCCGGTTAATAGTAATCTTTCCGTTGACAACCTTGTTCCTACCGGGTGCCAGATCGATATATGTAGTCGGTCTTAAATCGCCATCCTGATCACTAGCTGTGATCATGCCCGCAGCTGAAGGCGACCTTATCTGGTGAATCACAGCGTTTGGCGAGGCCATTGCCATTTCGTCAAATTTTTCAGAAAACATTTCCTTTTTATCACTCGCAGCAAGAACTTGACGTTCGAATATCGACAAACGTGGCATAGGAGAAAGGTCCATACTATTTACAGCAGTAAAGAGCTCGGCCAGAGTGTCAAGAGTTGGAGATTTGAAATACTCTTCGAGCGCAAGCAAAAGAATTGGCTAGTGGGCGTGTCAATATGGCTGTCCTTGGGTATGCGAATTCTTACTATAATCACCTTGTAGATATGCAGGAACGAATGGCGCGTGCAAATAGCCATAGCCTTTACCTTTGCGCCTCTAGTGAACCGAGTGTTATCCGTGAGTTTGCAATGTTCATCAAAGCATAGATGAATACAATAGAAAAAAACAGGAAACATACCGTTTCGCCTCTTTGTCATGCTTGGTGTTCACCAAATTGAGAACATAGATCAGCGGTGCATGGCCTGTAGGGTCCATTTGATCTTCACTCTGTTCTGCATCTTTATGCAGAAAGAATATTGTCCAGTCTTGAAAGCGGACATGAGCTTGATCAGGTAGCATGAGCTCAGCCAACATGCTTTCCCACACACAGTTAGCACCTAAGAACTCTCCACTTTGCGGATTTAATTGACTCCAGAATTAAGTTGAATTGATTGGCACTAATGAATCAGGTAACAATCAGGGAATAAACTCTCTTGTCTTTTCTCTTTTCTAGTGCAAGTATGAAGGAGATAACGGAAGCCTTAGGAATAGTGGAAATCGAAGTCACGGAATGCATCATATGCATGAAGGGGGGCTTGGTGGGGAAGGTGGGCAAAACTCACTGTTCGTCTCCACTTATAGCGTTCGGATATTGATGCTCCATTGTTGGACCCTTATCGATCGAGAATTCGGCAACCAGTATGTACTCGACATGCAGCTGATTATGCTCTTCCCTAGAGCTTCTGCTACTTCTTGCGCTGACCTTTGTGCGCCATGTATCGGCGCTGCCAGAGGTAGTCCGAACAGAAGCCGCATTGCTTGGAGTAGGTACGCTCATGATAGATGAGGGATGGACAAAAGGATTGGGGCGGAAGGAATGGCAGAATTTCAAGAAGAGTTACTCCTAGATTAGTCAGGGGGGGGGGGAAGGTTGTATGTGCCTCGAGCAAAGGGGCGTAGGAAAGCGTAGGAGACGCACGCAGATGCGAATGGAAGGTGGGCCGGATTAAGAAGCAAAGGAATTCATAGGCGCGGTTACAACACTTCGGTCGGGCGGCACTCTTCCTTCCAGAAAGACCTGGGAGAAAGCCCTCTTTCGAAGAGTCTCATCAAGGGTCAGCGATCGCTTGCATCCCTTGATTCTCACCTGTACTGTACCGCACCGCACCTGACTGGCTTGCAGAAACAAGGCCTCGTGGGGTGAATGGGTAGGACCCCGAGGGTCAGTTCAACGCACCAGCTGGAATGAATCAAAAAATAGCTTGATACCAGTACGAGTAGAGCCATCTCTGAAGGGTGTGGATAAATCGCCGTCCAGGGGTCCAAGCGGCAGGCCCAGCACCCTATCATACCGGCAAACCCAAAAAGTAGGACAGGGTTAGGGTTAGAGACTTCCCTGCAACCCCTGCCCTAAGCCCGTTTTCAACGGTCAGGAGACAGCGCCATCATTTTGGGTGAGACCGGACAATAGGAGCAGGCAAAAGAAGCCATATGCGCTTAAGAGAGCTCGAGAAGGGGAAGGAGAGTGGATAGAAAATCCCGAGCGAGGTATTTTCCTTGTTTATTGTTTCGCCTTGGGGCAAGCAGGAAACCTTAAGTTGCATCTCACGCAAGACCGTCCTCTGGATACTTGCCCTCTCTATTAACCTTATGCGGAGTGTTAGTTTTAGGCACGCGAAAAATAGACATGGTCTCAAAACCCGCCTCAATAAACCAGAAAATGCACTTCCCGACAAGTAATCCGTGTCCAGAGTTGGGGCTGTGCGCATAATTCAGGCTGGGGCTCTATGCACCCCCACCGGAGGTATGATACAACGCACTATCACCAGCATAGCGGAGGTAGGTTCTTGCCCTGGAAGCAGCCTGACCAGCGGCGTAGGAGTAGGGGTTGGGATGTCGAGATGCTCAGCAGTCAACCAGTTAAGCCACATAGATCGTAAAGGTTTCTGATGAAATTGAGTGCCTTAAGCATTGGGTCCTGTGTCTTGACCTTGAGGGCACAGAGGACAAGGGGACTTTTCCTACAATTCTTCTGATACATGAGGGCCTCTGTCTGGATTGTTGAGCTAGCATGGCTGTGCCGCTAGGAATCCGCTTTCTCTTGTCAAGGGCTAGGACAGTCCTTCGTGACATCATTAGGGGATAGAGGGGTGCAAGAAATCGATACTGTTGAGGGATGCACAAAAAAAGGCGGGGATTCCGGGTGATTTTCGGTGATCTTGACTACGGTAGTGATTTGACAGCAGGGTAACTGAAAGAAGGACACTTTTTCCTTCCTGGTTCCGAGCCAAGGTTACCTGCAAGTTGGTTCCTGCTCCCTGTTCCTGGCGGCTGGGCCAGCGAACAGGTTGCACAGCACTCTGAGCATCAGCGATTGGATTCCCGGCCATTTACGTTTCCACGGCAACCAAGAGGCGGGATTTGTCACAAACAACGGTAACATGAACACACTCTCGCAACCACGCCAGGGCATCTGCATTCCCTCTGGTTGAACCAACCCTACAATCCCAAATTTTCAACCTTAAAGAGCCGATCTTTCCGCCTGGCCAACTCACAACTTCTGCCTATCAGCATTAAGAACAATTAAACCACCTCTACGAACAAACTGGACGGGTTTTCAGCCTTTAACTTTCTGCACCCCCTAGTGCACCGATTGGACCGTCATGTCCTCCAAGATATCTGTCACCTCTAATCACGATGAGATCAAGAGGTCTCTAAGTTTTGAAACATGCCCTGCCTCCGCTATTAAGTTGCTGAACGAGGCCCTTTTCGCACCTGCATCATCTGTGAGCGCCAAAGTGTCCACAAAGGCCAAACACTCACGAACGAACTCGAGATCTCAGAAGCCGGTGGCAGCGGCAGAGAGCACTTCAGCTGCGGTAACGTTAGCATCTAAGACTGCAGATCGATGCAAACTGGCCATTGAGGTTATCAATACGAGTTTACGGAATCTTAGTGAAGCAGTGAAGAAGGACCCAAAAGCTGCGATACCAGAGACCCACGAGAAGCACCAACCTGTTCGAAAGGCGGAGAAGCAACAACAGACCTCGACTACTCGTCCTTTACATTCTCGGTCATCAAGTCGGAATGATCCGCCTACACCTCTCAAACACGACACAACTCGGAACTTAGCAACCTGTTGCTCACTGGCTATTTCTTACTTGAATTCGATATCCAAATCTTCGAATGCACCGGACATTGCGCCGTTACAGATTGAGAATGCTCAGAGCAGTCTTATTCTGAAATTAATACAGCTGGGTATGTTTGAATTGGGGTTGAAGGAGTCGCGAAGTTTAAAGCGGACATTGGCGGAGGCAATGGGAAATCGGGCCGGAAGCCAAACACAGGACAAGTCGATGCCGGATAAGTCGATGCCGGCTTGCCTTCTAGTCGAAGAGGAAAATTCGCATGGGAGTATCTTGGAGGTGGAGAAGGAACCAATAAATAAACTATTGGAATTCAACGATGTAGCTACTACGAGTCCTGCATTCCCCTTAGTTATATCTTGTCAATTGGGGATATTGCGATGTATTGCGGGGCTGAAAAGACCGGAGCTGGTAGAGGTTAGTTATGGCCCCGCTTTGCGCCTTTGATTTTTTACTGACTGGAACTTAATATACCAGGCCGTTTTACCCACACTTTCTTCCTCTGCAATGCATAATCCGCTCAACGTTATCCGTGCTCTGGCCAAAAACTCTCTTCAGAAGGCTCTTGCGCATTTGAATATTCTTCATTATACATTGGTTTCCATGGCGCCATCCATATCCACTTCTGCCGATGCTGTAGCGACTAATGCTAAGCTGTCTTGTTCCCCCAGTACCGCCTTAGCTCTGCAGACTAAAGCCTTGCAGTGCAGTATCGTAAAGGTGACTTCTCAGCCCGATTTCACGGAAATGACGAGTAAGGTGAGAGAGGAGCATTGGGAGTCTTGGAGGAGATACGCTTCGACTTTTGTTCGACGCACACAGGGTCATATCAATAAGCGGGGGAGATATAGCATCGTTCAGGACTTAGCGGATGCTGTGAGGAGGTTCCTGAGGGCCGAGAGCACATCATACTCCTACCCACTCGAAGTTACAAGGATTCTTTCTAATTTATCGTTCGAGGCTGGGCTGATGGCTCAATCGATGGAATTGACGGAGGCATGGGTTCGGGGGCTGGGGGAGTCGGATATTCAGAGTGATGCTGCATTAGAATTAGTGGGCAGGGTCAGGATGGCAACGGCTGAGTTAAAGATTTCCACGGTCATAGAGGATGGGGAGCTGCTGCTAGAGGACTCGGGGGTTCAGCGGATAAAGGACCGGGTGGGCACTGCTGTCGCGGGGCTCGAGAAGATTTCAAAAGGCAGAAAATCAGACCTTGACCAGTTACTTGTCGAAGCCGGATCTTTGAGGAGGAGCGGTGTTAGCTTGCTTGCAGCTCTTCTCAAAGATGAAAGCCAGGGATTTTCAGAGCTCAAGGAGAGCAAAATACGAACCCTGAGGTTGGAGCTTCGAGCCGTCTGTAGTATGATTACCAGGGGCGTTGTCGGATTCTGTCGAAAGTATCTGGCTATGGGGGGCCAAGGCGACGAACGAACAAGAGCCATAAAGCTTGCCATCTCTGCCATCGATACGTCCGTATCTACTGCCTGGAGGGGTTTCGACATCGAGTCTTGCGCTCAGTGGGAAGAATTAGAAGAATTGGTAAGGGATTCATTTGCTCTTCTTCGATCATTGACGGAATCCGATCTGGAGACTCTCGGCGATGTGGCGCTTTATGAGAAATTTTCAAGCACTTATTGGCAGATTCATTTGCTCTATCGGAAGGCTGGTATGGACAAGGAGAGCATTCGGGCTTTAAAGCGCAGCATTTCAGCATTAGACGGAAGATCATCTGCCCAACTCGCCAAGGCCAATATTGCCTTAAAATGGGAACGCCTAGGAAGCTCGTTTATGTCAATGGGGGATTGGAGGAAAGCCGAAGAGACTCTCCTGAAGGCCGTAGGAGTTTTCATTGATACTGGAGTTATTGGGGAGTTGGGGGGTTGTGCCTCCCAGGGCGGTCGTGTCGGCAGCGAATTCGAGGCGCATACCCCGGAGGCTATGGTAGGACGGATTTTGGCAAGTCTTATCAAATGCGCATCACGAAGGAAGAGCACTGAAGTGGCTGCGCTCCGGTTCAACGATGAAAAAATTACAGCGGTTGCGCGTGGGATGCTTCTTGAGTGGTCGCTGAAGTTGGCTATCGGCGTGATGGCTAATGATGGAGTTGTTGTACGCGTACTCGCAGAGAGGCTGCTTGAGGTATACACCTTGGAAACGATGCCGCTACGGAGAGCCCGGGTGGTATCGAGGGTTTTAGGCCTAGCTATAGACCATCCGGAGATTTTCAATGTTGAGGAAGTGAAGGTTATTGGCGATGAAGTTGCTGCCTGGTCCAAGGCAACACCAATGCCATCTTTGGGAGAGGACCAGAATTTAGCGAAATACCAAGAAGACATAATTACAGGTTGTTTGGTCGGTTTGGCGTTTTTGAAATTGATCAATGGAGACGCTGGGGTGGAATCGGTCAAAAAGGCTGTGGGGGCTTGGGGCACGCTTGTGAAAGGATGTTCGACATGGGATATGCTTCTTGAAAAGGTGGAGGAGATTAGCGTCATGATGAAGACGCTTGAGATGCTTGCTGAGTTCTCCGAGATGAGAGGCGAAGCAGATCTAAAGATGTGTGCCTTGAAGGTTTTGGTTTCATTACGGGAGATTGAGAAGCAAGCCGATTATGATGCGCTTGTTCGCCTCGAAACCTTGATGGGGCTACAATATCTTCGGCTTGGATATTCCGGCAGATCTGGGATGACCATGGCTAAAGCTCAGGCGTTATTGAAGAAATATCAGACTAGTGTGTCAGCAGTTACGGTGCTTCAATGGCACATAGCGTACATCGAATACCTCGTTAATATAGGGAATCTTGAAAAGGCAGAGGAATACCTTGAGGCCGCTAGCAACATTTTTGAGGGGGATCAAGATCTCAACAACGCTAGGATGTCGGGCGCCCGTATTGCGAAACGGGTGAAGATAAACCGTATCATTGCAGATGCCGCCTATGTAATGAGCTTGCTTACTTTTGAGAAGGTATGTGTCGTTTTATGAGCGTTATTTGAATATCTTATTAACTGGTGTAATGATTGTTTAGGGGAATCCCAGCGATGCGCTAGCACATGCTAGACGGTGTGTACGGCTGAACCAGCGTGCATGGGCTGGGCTCGAGAGTTTAAGCAGAGATAGTCTCGTGGACAGCATGGCAGCACTAAGCACCTCCGACTACCCTCAGCCGAAGGTACAATCAACAACATTCGAAGCCCTCAATGTCCCTCTACTATGGCCTCTAGTTTCCTCGCTGTATGCTGGACTATTGCAAACATCTAATATTTATCGACATCAAGGAATGGTTCGTGAGGCGGAATTCTACCTCGAGCAGGCGCTTAAGACAGTTGAAGCTGTCGGCGCATCCTCGAGGGTTAGTCTGGCAATGACAATGTACGGGGATTTACGTATAAGATCTGGTCATGTAGATGAGGGCGAAGAGATGCTACAGAAGGCCGGCAAATCGATAGGTGAAGGTAGGGAGGTCTTGGAATTTGAAGTAGCAATTGGGAACTTGGATCGTCTTCGGGGGGATTTCGTGCAAGAAGGGAAGGCCTATGAGCGGGCGGAGAAACAGCTCGAACAACTTATGTCGGTTAGGCATATCGAAAAGCTTGGTGCGTTCACGGGCGATAGTGGCAATTTAGCAGACAAGGTTGCCATTCTAGAGCTGCGACAAGAACCACAACCAAAGCCCGAACCCAAACGCCGGGGAAGGCCGCCGGCAGCAAAACCCAAACCCAAAACGACAAGAACTAAAGCACCGAAAGTCGCCAAAGCCGCCGACACTGTTCCCGCAATTGCTAGTGTGGTCGCAGCGGAGTGCTCTGTATTACTTAAGCAGAGGGGAAATATACTTCGCCTTAAGGCACACAATCTCACAATGCAGAGGCAATGCGAACAGGCTGAGGTTCTGCTTCAGGAGGCATCAAAGCTGCCCGTCGGGCACCAGGAAGCGGTGACACATGGGTTAACTGAAGCCAAGCATCTGCTTCAAGAGGCGCTCTCACTTGTAGGGTCTGATCCCGTGTTTAGCGTCCTACACGAGTCCACAATCTCTCTTCCTAGTGTTGCACCTAGAACGGGGGAGTCAAGTCCTGTTAAAAAATCTACTAAGAAGGGTGCAGCGGCCGCAGCGAAGCAAACAAAAAAGTTTGTTGAAATCCTGACTAGGGCTAGAGATGCCGTCGCCAATGTTCATACTCGAGCTGTTAAAATGGGATCCTCGACGATAACTCATAGTGTAGCCTCATTGCTTAGCCAAATCATCGTCCTACTATCTGCGGTAACTAATTCCAAGGGCAAAGGGCCCGAGCACCCGTTATTTGCGAGTTATTCTTTAGGTAAGATCCTTTCTTCATACCCCGCCGCCGCCAGCAGTTGCTAATACTCCACTAGAACTTCATAAGGGAATTTCGTTACAGAGGGAGAAAGCTGCAATCGAGACGGAGAAGGCAGCCAGTCATTTCCCTGAGGACTTGAGCTGGCCAAGAGCAGAATCTGTTTCTGATGCGCCAAAGCCACTACTCGTAGATCCGACCCCTTTCGAGTTTTCTAACTTCCAAAGTGATTACGTCGACATTATACCTAAAAAATGGGCGGCTGTATCTATTTCACTCAGTGAGAGTCGCGAGGAGCTTTATCTCTCGCGGTTCCAGGCTGGCCAGAGCCAGCTCATGGTTCGCCTTCCGCTCACGCGGCATAATTCCCGTGACGACTATGAGGCCCGATGGGAATACGAATCGATGCTTGAAGAGCTCAGTGAGATCGTCAATGGCGCCAACGTCAGCGCTCATAACGCGAAAGATATGACTAGCAAAGGCGCAAGGAGTGAGTGGTGGAACCAGCGGGAATCACTCGACACTCAACTCAGAGACCTTCTGAGTGTAATTGAGTATCACTGGCTGGGTGGCTTCAAGGGGGTATTTTGCCAATACGCTCTGCACAAGGAATACATGGCGAAGTTCAAATCTGCCTTTGATAAAATCCTTGCGAAACATCTACCTTCCCGACAAAATAAGAGGGCGAAGAGAGTCAATATTGATTATCGGATATTGGAGCTCTTCATCGGGCTTGGGCGGCCGGATGAGCAGGACCTGGAGGAAGCTCTTGTCGACCTGATCTATTTTGTGATTGATATCCTACAGTTCCACGGGGAGGGTAATGCTTACGATGAGGTGGATTTCGATGTTATGGTTTTGGAATTCACGGATGCTTTGGCAGCATATCACAAAGGCGTGTCATTCCATCCGAATGAAGTGGCAAGTGACGTCGACCACACGATTCTTATTCTTGATAAATCGGTACACATGTTTCCGTGGGAATCACTCCCGTGCCTTCGGGGCCACTCGGTATCTAGGCTTCCATCATTAGCCTCTCTCCGGGATAGAATCCTTATGATGCAGGAGAAGAACCCATCTCAACAACCACAGCCCGGATTCTACGTTGATAAGGCCCGTGGAGCCTATATCCTCAACCCAAGTTCCGATTTGGTCAACACCCAAAAAGCTTTTGAAGAAGATCTTAGAACTCTGAAAACCTGGGAAGGAATTGTCAACAGACCTCCTTCTGAGGAGGAGTTCCGGCGTAACCTGGAAGAACGAGAGCTATTGCTATACTTTGGTCATGGAAGTGGTGCTCATTTCATCCGCGCCCGTACGCTCAAAAAGTTGGATAAGTGTGGTATCGCCCTACTCCTCGGCTGTAGCAGCGGGGCATTGAAAGACACCGGCGAATTCGAACCATATGGAATGCCAATCAATTACCTGCTCGGGGGCTGTCCATCCATGGTGGCTACACTCTGGGACGTCACAGATAAGGACATCGATAGGTTCTCTAAGGATGTCTTCAACAGATGGGGATTATTCAGTGGGCGAGGCAATTCTAAGAAAGGGAGAGAGGTGGAGGCACCAAATGCATCGTTGGTCGAGGCGGTAGCGAAAGGAAGGGAATCTTGTGTGTTGAAGTATCTTAATGGGGCAGCACCGGTTGTGTATGGCATTCCGGCCTACCTATCGTAAGCTGCATGGGGTGGCGATATCATGGCGTTTCTGGGGATGCTTGTTTTCTACTTCTCTTCTCTTGTTGGGGGTCCTGCTATAGGATGGGTCTGTTGTGCTGTGTCGAATTGTAACTACATTGATGGTTTGGTATTGTATGCTACATACGGGGAGTGTATGGGTTTGTTTTTATATATTTTGTTTTGCTCCCTTATTATATAATGATTACTGTTCATGGATTGCTTGTAGCGTTTTCGTTCGCGCCGGTATAGGTTTTCATAGAGTCGTAGATTATTACTATTTTTTTTCTCCCACGCTCGTTTATTTATCGTGGCACTTTCTGATGATGATATTCGCGGAACTTGTGTGTCGTATGATACGCACAAGTACATATGGTACGTAGATGACTCGAGGAACAGTTAATTGCGATACTTGTATACCAGTAGCATTTTGCTACGCCGGTTGAATCTACAGTACGATTGGCTAGTACAGTCCTTAGGCAAAAAGTGTTTGGGAAAATGGGGCGTCTGACTAAGCAAATTCACAAACACTTTTGCATTGACATAAATATACTTAGTAATACAAATCTCAGAATAAAAAAGTATGTTTGATGTAACACTTTTGGCTACTTTACACCAAAAATACCTCTTTGGAAAACTCAATAACAAATCAACCAGCTTCTAAAAAAATTAAGCAAAACCTCTCTATTATTCTCCTTCTCTTTGTCTATCTGGTAGAAGTTTTTTTATGTTGTTTATGGTTCTGCGTGATTTGTTATCGTCAATTAAACTCTATGTAAAAGTCTGGTGCACGTTTTGGAGTGGAGGAACCATACTGGTAGTATGATAGCCGTACTGTTATCATGTCTTGGCTGGGAGGTTGTCCAGCTAACAAAGATCACGTGGTACAACCGAGGCATCTTCGCATAAGCTTCAGATGTTCCCTCCTGCCGATCAACCCATACCCTTCTTCATTCACGTCACACAACACCCCCATCGGTCACCTCAAACTCTACGCCGGGTCAATATCATATCATACTATGAGAAATCCACTCCTACTCTAAGTTAAGCCTTCCACCCTCCCCCCCCCTTCTCCACCAAACCTAACCATCAACAAGAACAACAGTCGCAGACAACCACTACCTCCATGGATCCCGCATCCAAGCGGGCCAAGCCACCGGGGGCCTCGAACGCCCGCCGCCTATTGATCCTATCGCTCCGATACGCTGTCTCCCCCAAAGAATACGCGGTTCTCCGCCGTCGCATACTGCTCAAAGGCCCCGGGAGTCTTCGCGCCGCGACGCCGTCCAAGGCTCAGTTTGATGCAGTATGCTTTGAGCCGGGACGAGACGACTACCTGCCCGCGGCAAGTAGAGCTGGCCTTCGAGTTTTCCTACTGACATACATAGTACTTAATTCATGGGACACTGTCGTAGGGCGATTGACTAAGGGACGGCGGAAGGGGGTCGTCGATGATTGGGCGAAGAAAGCGACAGAGACGGCAACCAGAGCGGCGCTTTTCAGGAACCCGAATTTGCTCTGCTCGCTGTCGCTAAGCACGCTGGTTGTTGCTCATCGGCTGTTGTATAAATTTTTCTTCCGTCTTCGGGAGAATTTGTTGCTTCCACAGGCACGTACGTTTCGGTTGAGACACCCGAAGGTCGCGAGGCTTTTCTTATCAAGGCTTTCGCCGTCAATTGGGTCTGCGTTGGCGGGATTGGCATTGTTGATCTATCCTGCGGGAAATAGGAGGACTACGGTATCTGCTTGGACTTTTGTGAAGGCGTTAGAGTTTTGTTATAATCGATTAGAGGATGAAGGGTGGTTTCGGAATAAACCTTGGGTAATCCCCCCTCGATTATTTTTGGTGTGTATGGCGTCGATGAACTGATGGGGGGGGTAGTGGTTTGCGTCGTGGATGTTGTTCCCGATTGCTTCGGGGCAGCTGCTTTACACTTTCGTTTTCGACAGAGATTGCTTCCCATCTGAGTATGGGAGTTTCATCATGGGGTATTCGAAGGAGTATGTCCAAGCTCGGCCAGTGGGCTATCCGGACCATCTGCAATGGCCAGGAACGTATGATATCGTGGATAGCATAGGGAAGATTGCGGGGCTAAATTATCCGTATGCTTTGTTTTGCCCTCCTGTCACTCACGACAAACCACTTACTCTCTACCCTTAGCCCTTTTAACTCCGCAATCCTATATCCTAACGTAAATCCCCTCCCAAAATCCCTCCAACTCATCTCCCCAATCGTCTCCCCCGCCCACCCCACAATAACCTCCCTCCAATGCGCCCTCCTGCATCCGCAAGAGCCTAGCTGCCTGAAAACCTATCTGGCATTTTGGGCTTCCGAATTCACCTCTGTAGCAAAATTCATGTCAGTAGTCTACGCCATATCCTGGCTCCCCCGCTACAAAGCTTTCCTACGCAACCCGGCAGGTGCGCTCGAAAAGCTCTCAAAGTCCACCCTCTTAACAACCACGTTCATCACAGGATCAATAGGAACGTCCTGGGGCATGGCCTGCTTGTTTCAGAAACTCTTACCAAGGCACTTGCTCCCGAAGGGACGGTACTGGCTTGGCGGCTTCATTGGCGGCTTATGGGCGCTTGTGGATTCTAGGGGTGGTCGCGGCAATTTCTTGTACACCTTTAGGGTTGGGCTGATCAGTGCCTGGAAAGTGTTTGCTAAGAAGGGCTATGTGAGGGGTGTTAAGTGCGTCCTCCTTCCTCTCCTTTGTTGTTCTAGTGACTAATTGTGGGACGCAGAAACGGCGACGTATACCTCTTCATCCTAGCACTAGCGATCATCAACTCGCTATTTGACACTGGGGAACACGCTGTGTCTGGAAGCTTTTCTAGGAGGGTGTTGAGCTCTGTGCGCGGACGGGGGCTGAAGGACCCTGTTAATGAGGCGGAGAAAGCGCTGGATAAGGGGAAGGGGAAGGAGGTAGGTACTAGCGAGATCATGGCTGTAGGAGAGAAGTGATTATTGGGACTTCTGTTTTCTGATTTAGGGGGGGGGGGGCGTTTGGAGAAAAGTCAGGATGTCGGGTAGGGGAGTGGGTTTGTAAGATTTTGATGGAATGGGTGTCACTTCCATTTCCGCTCAGCTTCAAGGAATGGGAATATGCTTTGAGGGGATGGTATAGTGATTGATATCACTCGGTTACTTTTTTTCCCTTAGCAATTTAGCTTCCCCACGGTTCGGGGATCGTGGTGCGTGCAGCATTATGTACTTTTTTAAGACCCCTACCGTCCACTTATGTACTGTACAGCTTACCAAAAAGTCCGATCTGATCTTTTGACGATCCATCCATCCCGTCAGGTTTGTTTCTTCCTTATGTCTTAAAACTCCCACACCCAGCAGCAATGAGGCATCTCTAGCAAGCCGGGCTGAGGAGAAGAAACAAAGGAGATACAAAAGAGGAGAAAGATAGAATCAACTGGTGCCCGGAGCCACGCCCCGTTGCACTGAAGGTCTCAAACTCTCAGACGACTACACAAGGAGCAAATCGCCCGCACCCCCACCAAGATCTCAAGGAGCCGATACTGGTAGAATAGTGTTCGCCTGCAGGCATGATGGTGACTTGATACCGGGATTGTCCGGCCACTAAACATCCCCGCTTTCCCTACAAACTTCCATCCTGCTCGCTGCTTTCAACTCATGAGAACGACTTGAAAGTCGAACGCAATACCCCAGACAAGATTACAACGAATCGTGGATTCAGGGCTATTGCGCTTACCTATTACACACTTATCAATCCCCGCACGCCGGAAGGTCTTCAGCAGTACATTTGTAACCCGCAGCTCTCTCCAGATCCTGTCCTTCCCATAGCCAAATCCACATTTTTTTTACCATCACTGATATTCTGAAACTGAGATCGTCGCCCAGCTGTAATATCTATTGAACATTAGATGTCTTACAGGGTTAGACACATGCTAAAAAAGAGGGAAGGAAGATTACGAGCGATAATCACTGATAGCCAACAGCGGGATCCCTTCGTGAGCATCGTTATCCTTAGCCTCAGGCGGAAAAAAAAACTCCAAAGATAGCCGGATAAGAACTCGTTCTTGTCATGATAATGATATGATGTGAAAATACCTAGTTGGTGCAGTGGTTAACATGTCAAGAAACAATTAGCCCCCTGCGCAACTGGCAGGAGCCCAGGAGTTTTCAATTCCTCTCAAAATGAGTTGCTACCGAAGAAGAAGGATCCGTCACGTAGGGCAGGAGATTTGAGAGATCCTGCCCTATAGGCACTGGGAGACTGAAGACCTTGAGCCTTTAACAATAAGGCCGTAGCGTAAATCAGACCTGCTGCGAGGTGGTAGAATCCGGCTCTTGATCGTACCCTTGAGGGTAAGGTCTGTGATCGGCGGGGCAGCAGAACAATTGGGAAACAAGAATTATTTTTTTGATTTTCTTTTCTTGGGAAAGTTGGTTTGATTCCTTTGATTCGGGGGAAGCAACTGTGAATTCTCAATGCTCTAGATTCTCAAGGAATAGTATAGCGTTCCTAATCACAATTAATCACTCGGGCATCTCATATCCTCGTGCCTTCCACTTCCCCATTCATGAGTGTGTGGGTGACTTGTGCGAAAATTTAGTCCGAGGGGGTGTATGCTATCTTTCCGTAGTGTCTAGGGG
>Ga0307509_10003222_pt1 | contig 25232 bp, 34 predicted proteins | sample 10_EM_MG_FD_202245 | JGI IMG/M metagenome (GOLD analysis project Ga0307509, IMG submission 202245) | Populus trichocarpa ectomycorrhiza microbial communities from riparian zone in the Pacific Northwest, United States - 10_EM | ecosystem: Host-associated > Plants > Roots > Unclassified | place... | reverse complement strand
TAACTGGTACAAAGTTATCAATAATGCATTCAAGCTAATAGGGAGGAAAGGTTTAGTGAAAAGGAAAATGATAGAGTCCATGTTTGTCTATATGCGCAGGCTTTTTTTTTTATCAGCCTTTCGGCAATTTTGGGGGGCCCATGATTCAGCAACCTTTTCCCTCATTTTGCAAGCACAATACACGTCCTGCTCGGAATGTAGACCTGAGGCGTTACGGTTCAGAAGGTAAACAGTCTGGTCATGAGAAATCGTACCTGCACAAAGTTTTTCCTGCCATTCCATTCCATTGGGTTTGTGAAATACTTGCTCTCCGACATGATGTTAGCAAACCCTCCGAAGCGTCCCTCGTCACTGCTGAGAACAATGCTGTACTCGCCACCCTCGTCAACGCCGACCCGATAATCAGTGAAGCTTTTGGTAGGGTGGAAGTTGAAGACGAAAAGCAATCCTGCTCGTTCATAGACAATGACTTTGTCGGATTCGTTCTTCAAAGACACATATGCCTGACGACATGCATTCTTAGGATGGTCATCAGTGCCATTAGGATCATGCCTTACTTGTGGTGCTTCAAGCCAACCATATCGAGCAGCGAGCTGGTTCATCGCGAAGTCAAAGTTATTAAGGTATCTATAGCGAAGGTGTTTGTCGTCGAGAACGTTCCATTGCCGACGGGCATAGTGGAAGGAGTTTCCGTTGCCCTCGCGAGGGAAGTCAAGCCACTGGGAATCCGTGTGAGATAAGGAACAGGATTTTGATCAAATTAAATAAAAACCTCAGGATGTCCAAATTCATTGCCTTCGAAATTGAGGTATCCTTCCCCTCCGAGAGAATGGGTGATAAGGCTGCAAGAATGTATTAGATTTCAAAGTGTTTTACCACTGTTGCACTCACCGGATCATTTTATGAAGAGCGAGCCCTCGAGCGATAATCGGCGTCATTGGTGTCAAGTCCGACATGTGAGTATCTGCCTCTTGTCGTAAATATGCAATTGTAAATTGGATTGTGGGTTCCAATACTCACACATCTCCTTGTCCATGAGCCAAAAGGCAAGAGTCTTGTCGCCGACGAGAGCTTGGTCGTGACTTTCACAGTAAGCGATGCTCTTCTCACCATGACGCCTGTTGGTTAATGTATGGACAATATTGCCCATATTCCAATCGTCGTCCTGCTTGTGCTTGAGGAGCTTAATCCACATATCGGGAATAGCCATAGAGAGTCGGTAATCGAATCCAACACCCCCAACGCTTACGGGTTTGCCGAGGAGAGGCATTCCGGAAACATCTTCGGCGATAGTTATCAATGAGGGGTATAAGTCATGCATAGAATCATTTGCCTGGATGTTTGATCAGATGTCAGCATCATCAATCAAAATCAAACTTACGAGCATAAGATATACAATGGCTTCTTCATCAGCGGCCTCTCCAAAGTACTCATGATATCCTCCGGAAAATCCTGTGCCAATTCCGTGGTGCTTGTACATCATGCTCGTCACGCCATCGAATCTAAAGCCGTCGAATTGATACTCCTCCACCCAGAAGCGCAGGTTGCTGAGGAGGAACCGCAGAACTTCATGATGTCCGTAGTTAAAAAGGCGACTGTCCCAAAGCTCGTGACGCCCTTTACCGCCTTCATGGAAATAAAGGTGGTCGGTCCCATCAAACTCGTTAATTCCGTCCAGGACATTTTTGCATGCATGTGAATGCACAATATCAAGGAGGATTGTGATGCCCATGCCGTGAGCTGTGTCAATGAGTTCTTTCAGCTCTTCAGGAGTGCCACATCGAGAGCTTGCGGCAAAGAAGCTCGTAACCTGATATCCAAAGGCTTTACACTCCGTCAGTTCTTTATGCAGCTATCACGACAAAAGACGAACTCACAGGCGTAGTAAGCGTGCTCCATGACCGCCATGAGCTGGATGGTATTATAACCGAGGTAATTGATCCTCGGTAACACATTCTGAGTGAATTCCTTGTAGGTACCAACTCTCGCTTCAGCGCTGGATATTCCAACGTGGGCTTCATAAATTCTGATGTTTGTTGGTCTGGGAGGGCGGGGTTTCTTGAACATGTATTTCTGGGAGGCGGGTGGATTCCAGAAGCGCGCATCGTAGACGGGGGAAACGCTCAGATCCTGAGTAACACGCTTTATCCAGGCAGGGAGACGCTCGATACGCTCTCCAGAAGGCACTACCATTGATATCTTGTAGGAATGTTAATTTGTGGCAATTTTAATGGAGCAGCGAGGTTCTTACCTTGATTTTTGAATCATGAGGTATGGCGCAAGCCCCAGAAGGGTAAGGAGGGACAGTAACTTCCCAAACACCGTAGTCATCTCGTTTCATGGGGTGGCTCGTTCTATTCCATTCATCTACAGGATGTTGGTTAGTGTTGTTTCCCAGAACGCAGAACCGAAACACGCACTAAAGTCTCCAATAAGGTAGGCCTCTTTCGCATTTGGTGCCCATTCCCTGTAGACTACTTCGTTTTTTTGGCCAAGGTTGACCCCAAACTTGAGGTATCCCTCGGTAAATCTTTCATATCCTCCTTCATGATTCTCAATGATCTCTTTCCATTTTCGGAATGCGTTATGCCTATGGACGATGGCAGGAACATTGGGCTCGAGATAGCCGTCGATATCGAGAATGATTTGCGGGTCGAGAGTTTTTGTGGTCATAGCCGAGTTCTTTGTAGGGGAGAAGATGGGGGCTGGAAGCAAAGTGGAAATTGGGGGTTTTTGAGGCCATGAAGTGATGTCATGTTCAATCGCGATTAGCACAGCCACAAAGGGAGGTTCAAAGTTCAAACTCCTACGATGGGCCCAAAGAAATAGACGTCCACTTTGAAGTGCCCTCGGTCACCTCTAAGAGTATTGTATTAGTACATCGTACACTATACTGAGGACTGAGTACTCCTGTAAATTTTAGGCAGCTGGGTGCCGATGGTTATGAGCCTACTTGACTGTATAACAGTTACAGGATGGTCAGTGGTCACTTATTTAATTCGACATGTCCAGCGTCGTTTCCATCTGGAATTGATTCATTTTTTGATGCCGAACTTCGGTTTCCACTCAAGAGCTCAAGGACTTTCGTCTGATTCAACGATTTTGACGGACAGTGATAAAGAGAGTATCTACCAAGAAGGCAAGGGCCTACGTAATCTTGGAGGTTCTATTGAGGTCAGTGCATCGTTCTATGTTCCGGACCTATCATGAACAAGTATCTCAGAAGAGCCTAAAGCAAGCACAAGCAGGAGTGCAGGATTTAATGGCCCAGCTTAAAGTCCTTCGAAAGGCCAACAAAAAACTCAAAAGTGACCTGGAATCAGCCAAAGATACGGAGACTATTGCACACAGGGGTTTGGGGTCAGGACATCCTGCCTCGGACGATGATATAAATTTGGAATCGATGAAAAGAGTCCGAGATTTGGAAAGGACTGTGAAAGAGCTGAGAGCGGTATCTCTCTGACATCCCAGCAGCTCTGAAAAATTTTACTCATGGAACACTCCATTTAGGAAAACCACAGGCAGTCAAGGCGCCTAGAAAAAGTAGGCTTCATGGTTTGCATTGTTCTCCAATAAACGAACTCTAAATCCTCCGAAGTTTAAAGCAAAGCAAATTGAAGCGGAACTCGAGGATCTGACAGGGGGACCGAGAGTTGAAAAGTGCGAAAGTGGAAAACAGGAAGTGGAACCCGAGTACAGAATGCGAAAGGTCAAGGACATTAGCTTCATCTCATCCTTAACCTTTGTTGAGCCTACCAACAGCTTTTGCGCAAGTTCACCGACCTTATGATGGTTACTACAGTTCCGGCTGACTTTAGTCAGACATGCCCAATTTGCGCCGAAATTTTTCAATTGAAAAACTGCTCGGCGTATGTTTAGATGCTATCTCTCATTCTCTTGCTTATTGCTGGTTGCAACATAGCCTGCAATGTCAACACTTAATCTGCAACGAATGTCTGCCACAGATATCTAAAGGTGCAAACGAGACCGTTAAATGTCCTGAGTGTCGTCAATTTACCAGTCGGGATGACATCGAACTTGTTCATATGACTGAACAAGAGCGATGGGATGAATTGCTTGAGGTTGCTCAAGCATGGGATGCTTTCGACGTGCGGGGAGAAGAAGAAAGCAGTGAAGAGGAAAATGAAGAATTTTTTTTCAATGATGCAACGGAAACGTGTGTCATGGTTCCTTGCAATAGCTGGGCAGAACTTATTATTTTGATGATCAGGTCAGACGTATCTCATGAAGTAAGGAACGCCGCCTGCTCCCATTCGTCTTCAGAGGTGGAGGAGACAAGTATTGACAATGTTGCTTCTCCTAAACGAAATACACCACCGCCATCGCAAGGACGTCTTTATTCCGAATCCCCCATGAAGGAGAAAAGGAAGAGGATGGAAGAACTTGCTGGTCGTGCTCTGAAGAGGAGAAAGTAGGATCTCGTTGACGATTAATTAATGAGTTCACAAACATCCTGAATACAAAATATACTCTCAAGCCGATGTTTCGTCAAACGAATGCGGATTCTACAACGTAAAGAAGTGCGAAGGTTTATGGTCTCGCATTTGTTCCTCCCCAAGAACGTGGGGGATCCAGTGATAATCTTGCTTTAGGTTAAATTTTGGCCACTCTCGATTCCCCTACACCATCCGGCTCAGCATAAGAAAATCCCGTTGATGCTGTCTGTCCGAGCATAATCGCGCGTATCAAAGACGAGGATGGGAAGTTCGATGAAGGATTGTGTGATGAAATTCAAGAAGACTCCTCAGCAGACTACCTGGGACGGGGAAGCATTTAGTATAGGTTGCGAGCTGAATTGAAAGGGGTCAAATCGAAAGACCGCGTCTCATCACGTGACCGCGTTTTTTTTTCCTTGGTTGAAGCGATCACAAAATACTAATAGAGCTAAGAGCAGCTCACTTGGTTCCGCTCTGCTGCCGAGCACTTGCTTTTCCCGTTGTGGTTCTTTTCTCTCTTTTATTTCTTTTCTCTGGACAACGATGAACGTGGCTTTGAGCTCGTCTCCCCGAAAGCTCGTCGTTCCTTTGTCCTCCGGCGACGAACCCAAGATTCGAACATCAACATCAACTTCGAGCGTCACAAGGAGAGTTTTCTACTGTGGTGTGGTTGTCGAAGGATCTGAGAATGGGCGAAGGCTTCCCGACGGTGCGGGCCATTCATTAGCGAATTGACTCCACCTTACATGTTTGAACAGAGATACAAGACCTCGTTCTTTCCCTTGGTAATCCACTTCCCTCAGAGTCCTCGACAGGCGCACTCTCCCCCGCATCAAGTTCTTCATTGAATGAAATTGTGCGCTTGTTCCCTTATCTTTGTCGACGAAGACCTCGCACGCCATGTTCGTCGATAACTTTTGCTGACGGCTTCCTTCACAGGATAAAGCGGCTCAAAGGAAACGAGCCCTCCTGGATCCCCAGGCGTTGGCGTCCGTAATCAATGAGCTGGTCACCAGTGAAAAGTCCTACGTGAAACGTTTACAAATTCTCAAACAAGATTACGCCGACCCCCTCAGGAATTTCTCCCGAAGTAAAGACACCGCCATTATCCCTGCATACGAAGCGAAGACACTCTTTGGCAACATCGATAATTTACTGCCTGTAAACGAAGCTTTTCTGACAGACCTCGAAAAGATGGCAGCTCCAAACGGGTTTAAAGCAGTAGGTGGCGTTGGAGATGTGGCACTCCGACATTTCAAGGAATTGCGTGGGTTCGAGCAGTACAAGCAATATTATGTCAAACGAGAGGATGCTCAAACAATTTTTGAGAGAGAAGTTTCAAAGAGGTCATCAAGGTTTGCGTCATACATCGATGTCAATTGCTTTCTTTCAGAAACCAGGAGATCATCTAATTTATCATCGAAACAGCATATCAAATACCAATCCACTGACTCAAGAAATCGTATAGGGCTACGCGAACTCCTCATGGAGCCCGTCCAGCGCATACCCCGGTATACCCTTCTTTTTCGGACGATGTTGAAGCACATGTCGCCGGACGATCCACAACGGGTCAAAATCATTGAGGCAGATGAAATAGCAAGTAAAATCGCACAGGCCGAGACCGACGAACAAACTAAACGCGCCGCTATATTCTACTGCCTCATAGCGACAATCGATGGTTTCCCTCCGGAGCTCTTTTCCAATTCTCGAGGGTACATCGACTGCATCGATGTTGAGGACGTCCTAACGGATGCACCAATGTCGTCCACTGCGTCTTCTTCAAGCATATCCGTAACTTCACTGCACTGCACCCTCTTCTTGTTTGACGACAAACTTGTCATTGTCAAACGTCCAGGCAACGGAGAGAGAGGAGGTAAAGCGCTATCAGGGTTGGATGGCGTTGATAAGGTGACGAAGGCTGGTGGAATCCCGACTGGGAAGAAGAAGAGCGGTATGTCTTGCAAGGGTGTCGTAGATATCGCCGACGTTGTTGTTACTGACGTTGGAGGCGCTGGTCGGTCTATTATTAAAATATTCTGGTTCATTATTAACTCTTTCCCAGAAATTAATCTTTTCTTGGAGAACCCACCACAAGATCAAACTGACAGGTGGTCTGGTCGGCCTTTTCGTTCGTTGTCCGTCGTCATACCTCCCTCTCCAATCAATCTCGACCCAACACAGACGGAGACCGAAAAGTCACGGTTCCTGGATAACCTTTGGAAGGCCCAAGCGACCTACAGAGCTCGTGCGGGTCAATCTGTTGTCCTTTGCGCTGACGAACAAGAGGTTGAGTGTAGATCTGGAAGGATTACCCTTGCCAAGACATACTTCAACGTGTACCAAAGGACTGCTTTTTTGCAGGAAGCCAAAAAGGTTAGGTTCTGTTCCACATCGTTATTACCTGTGGATTTTTACAATTAACTCTAGAATAAAGTCGTTGTTCATATTGACCGAGATCGGTATGCGTCAGCAGACCCCATACCTTTTGGATTGGGTGGACCTCCGTTCGTGGTCATCCGTGTGCAATTGATGGACGGTGGGCTCTGTAGATACTCTGTTAGGTCTAGCGATCCCAGCGATGAGGGAGAGGAAGACATCGTCCAGACCGCCAGGGTGCCTTTTAGAGTTGTGCAAACTAGTGCGTAGTCATTGTGAATGTTTCTTTTCACCGCCTGACAACTATTTTAGTCCATCAATTCGGACTGTTTGAGTTCAAAACAGGAAGAAATTCCTTACCTCCAACACCAACTGCACGATCCAAAGTCGCCATCTTTGGTCTTGATGCCATTTCGCGGAACATTTTTAATGGCCGCCCAGGATCTGTTGGGGACTTCTTTGCGGGATCGATCAACGGCCACAAACGGAATCGATCCAGATCAACAAATAGCCGCTCGTCTACGTATACACAGACAACAACAACTGCCGATAGCACGAAGTTCTCTCATCGCTCAAATTCAACTGCGACAGCTGCAACGACAATGTCTACGATGGATGATGACTCTTCTCTCTTTGCCTCTCGATCATCTAAAGGCAAAAAACTCTCTAAATCTCGCGGCGGTTCGCCGTCAGGTTCTGATCGAGGTTCGCCAAGGCAAAGTGGGTCAATATCTCGCCCGCACTCTAGAGCATCGTCAAGAGGCACAGATTTGGATTACAGTGATGTTGAAGACGATAACGACACTTTCCAGGCTAAATCGAAGGATATGGGAACGTCTGACCTGCAACTTGCTATGCAACTAGAATTGGCCCGTCAGAATAGTTTAATTCAACATGGTTTACGTATGGCTCCTTTGCAAATGGATTTTCCAATTAAGTCCACGATTTACGAAGGTCTGCACTTGAATTCAAATTTCGATCATCGCTGCAACTTATCTTCTATCCTATTTTAGAAGACCCACCATACTCTGTCCACCCAACGTCCAGAGGGCCCGGGGAAGCAAGCACCTATCGTTCCATAACCCCTAGGCCGGAGTCTTCTGTGAAGCACATGGAATCACCTCCAAGTACATGCAGACCATTTTCGGTACATATGTCCGATCGTCTCCCCATTGGACCCCGCAGCCCATCTCCTTTATCCTCCAAGAACCCCGACCTTCAACACTCCCACTTTGAACTGCCCTCCATGGACGAAGATCTTGCCTTAGAAACCTCGAATAACCACCACCACCACACCCGCGCTTCCAGCTTACCTCAAGCGGATCATCTCTCTGGGGTAAAGAGAAGCAACCGACAACCGTTGTTTCCCACTGGCAACATGGAATCAACACCCAAGGCCAATAATAACGCATCTATCTCCGTCGCCACACCCATCGAACCTCTTTCCATCAAGAAAAAGACTTCACTGCGAACGTCGGCAATTCCAGTTACATCCCCAACTCCCGTCAAGAAGATACATGCTCGTAATTCGCCCCTCAATCGGACCTTGCACCGTGTGATCTCACCCCGTCGAGTCTCCCCCCAAGTACGAAAGGCGAAGGCAAGTGCATCAGGGTCTATCAGAAGTGAAGACTTTGAGCACATGCAGCATCTGGCCGTGTCGACGAAGGAAGATGTAAGTCCTACAAGCGCAAATTCCTTTTCATAATGTGATTTTTTTTATTAGATCGAAGCTTCAAGGCGGACTCTCAAACGTATCAAACTACAATCTGGGGATGCCCTGAAGATGGCCATTTCACAATCGAATGACGACCCGTATTCGAGACCTGCATCTCCGGACAAAACTTCGCGAACTCCACAACCAAATATCCCAATGGTTCGTATTTCCATTTATCCCTTCGCAACGTGTATTCATTTTCCCGAATTTGTAGACAAAGGCCGCACAAGAACGCTTGGAAGAGATGCGAAATCTCATTGGACGCAGACAAGAAGTCACACCTCGCAGCAACAGACTAAGGAATGGAACAGTGGGTACTCCTTCATGCACCTCTGTAGTTGGAGAGACCGGAGAATTCGTTCGGCAAGTCGATTCACTTGTTACTGAGGCCGACAAAGATCTTGCGAATGCCCAGTCAAGCCAAGAGGCCCTACAAAACGAGTTGGCCAGATTGGCCGCTGAATTCAAAGAGGTATATTTTTCCTAGGTTAAATCTTCCTCAGGCATTGACACAATTGTCAGCGAGCCATTGAGCTAGAAAGGGCTAGGCTTGAGCTGCAGGCATCGAAGCGGCAATGCGAGCTGGTGAAGAGCCTTTTGGCGGATGCAACTGCGGAGAAGGAAATCATGTACGAGGTCAGGCTGGTCCTTTCTAGGCATCTTATTCGGACTTGACTCATTGCATCATATTTCGTAGGCCTTCAATGAGGAGCTGGATGGGATGTATAATGATGCCAACCTACCCGATGAGGAAGCGTGGCATGCTCTATCCCATGATTTACGACAAACCAAAGAGGCCAAGAATAATTTATCCCGCGAGAATTCGTATGTCCGTCATTCCCTTTGGGGCAAGCCAACTGAGAAATTATTTTAGGCAATTGAAGCGGAAACTGGCGGAGGTCGAGCTAGAAAAGGAGGAGTAAGTATTTCCTAAAGGCATTCCACTCGAATGATGCTAATGGATTCGCGCTACCAGGTGGGGAGGCCTTCTGCGAGCACAAGGACTCTTACCTTGAGCTCTTTTTTTCTTACATAACGTACACAGCGCGGGCGATGGACACTTGATCCCGGCGATCTTACAGCATTAGAATCTACCCTCATCTTCCAGATATCACATTGTATAGGTTTTCTATCTTGTTCAGAGGTCATGTATTTGTATACTATATAGGCTGCACATCAACTTGCACTTTGTTACAATACTTAAAAGGGCGTCATGATAAGCTAAGGTGCAAATATAGAATAACAAGAAAGAAAGGCTGTAGTTGAAATGGGTATGGATGTTATACAGATGAAGGTATGAATGCGCGGCTGAGAGACAGCCATTTCAAGCTGGAATTTAATACTTGTACACATTAAAAATTAATTGCAGACATGATCATGAGGTATCAAAGGGGTCGTGATGATGCATGCGCAAGGCAAGGATATACGCGCTAATTTTTGTTCCATTATAGGGTGCATTAGGCCGACAGAAGAGCAGAAGCCCTCGTCGGCACAATACTGTATGGTATTGCAGAGTCGTCAAGGTGTGGGGTATCACCTGGCTGGTCATGTACATCGCGGGCACGCCGCCGAAGAGAATCTTTCGTCCATCGGTGCAACATGTTGCTTGCCGCACTCGATGGCTCTAGCAGCGGCGCTGTTCCTGGCATCGAGGTTTGACTGGGATGGCTGATGATCACGGAAACGGGAGAATTAGGAGGGGGAGGACGAAATTGAAAGAGTCCTTTGACGTTCCGGACGAAGGAACGCGGCTTTATGGGAGACTGATCTCCACTGCCTAAAGGAGGTGGCGTTGGAAGAGTCGAAGTACTGGTTTCTGAGGTGCAAAGCGACGCGACACGAGACGAGGAAGCTTGAGATGAAGAAAGGGGAGAAGGGCAAGATCGAGGCGAAGAGCCTTGCAAGTTGGCATCTCCGTCGTTCAGAGTTGAGGTCGTGCTAAGCTTTTTGATGTTCTTTCTACTAGACTTGGAAGAGTGCAATGACGACATCTCTTTGGCCATCCCACCCACCCTGTCAGTAGTCCTTCTCCTCGAAACGCGAACGCTTTCATGCTTTGATAACCGCGCCATTCCGATACCCGAATTCGAACGAGTAAACCCCGATCGCGTGAATTTAGGAGCTTGGAAGAGTTCTTCCTCGTGGCTAAACGCATAAGACCTGGCGTTCAAACACGACTGAGAAATGACATCTTGAAGTTCCTGGTCGACTTGAAGCCGAGCGATAGGCGAAGAACGTCTGATCACGAGAGTCTCGTTGTCCGATGACATTGGAGAGAAGATGGCTTTCACAGACGTTGAGGACGATCGACGGCTCGGTGGAGGGGGTATATCGTATCTGAAGCTCTGAGAATTTTCGTATCCAACTTTGCTCTTCCTTGCTCTCGCGTTTCCACGGAGAGATGCAAAGAAGGGCTCAGATGTCTCTGTATCTGAGGGGTGGGCAAGCTCAGAAATCGAACGGATCGTTGGCAGCCCGCTAGGGGGCTCAGAGTGACCGTCTTCCGATTCAGGGAGAAGCTCGCCTTTGCCATCAAACTTGAAGCTGGGTGTCGGCTCATTGATCCAGACACAAGGCTGGGTGAGGGATTCGTGGATAGAGCTAAGCCATGAGCCTTTCTCTCGTTGACAAGCCGCTGCCAGTTCGAAATGCTTTTCGCCAGATGAAAGTCTGAAGGAGCATGGTAACATGGCTGGGACAAGACGGAAATGTGGATTAACAGACCGACAGATAATGTCCAGAAATTTAACGTACCGCCATTCTCCTCCACATCGGAAACCTCAAAATCTGCCAGAGAGAACCAGTGCCTGGGTTCATACTTCTTGCCTTTGCATACTTTGACCAATACGAGGTATCCACCAGGATATAAAAACGCACCCAGATACTTGGCTTTAATATTTGAGGTTTGTCCGAGGGGTCTGTTACGGTGGTAGTGCATGACATCGAGGGAGCCAGAAAGGAGGCAGTTTCCAAGTGAGGAAAAGAATTCTGGCGTTAGAGTTTGAAAAGAAGGCACACTGGAAGCGGAACTCATTCCAATGCATATCCGAGAGAAGATGAGAGCCGACTGAATGGCAACATCCTGCCTGTGCCGGGCTTCGTCCACAGATGCAGCAACATGACGCATTGCCTGCGCCGCACTTTGGACAACGACATCTACATCAGACCTTGCCTCAGGGGTGTTTTGCGAGAGCGTGCGTAAGGCTTTAGAAGGAAGAAGCTGATCGAGGAGAAGTGGATACTTGCAGATTCGTTGGATGGGCTTGATCATATAGTCGGTAAATGCGATCCGTGGAGAAGCCTTCTCCTTTCGCGTCTCCGAAGGAAGCACAACTGAATATTTCGTCATCACAACCATGCTGGGACGGGGGCGGAGTGCCCTAACCGCACCATCCAGTGAAGTCAAAGACATGGCCCGTTTACGGTCATCGACGACTAACCTCTGGTTCGTAGGAGACCCGGCAGGGCCAGACAAGTGTTGAGACCCTGAAGGCACAAGTTTGCTGCCCAGTTCGGACAAGTCAAAAACCATGGTCGCACAACGATGTTCAAAAGCATCGATTTCCAAAGGAAATTGTTGGGATACCTTGCGAATGATGTCCATGGCTTTGGGATGTCCAGCACAAAAAGACTGGTATGCGTTGAAGCGCGAAGCCTATTCACAACATAAGTGGATAAGGATTGGTTAAAAAGAATCGGTGCAAACAAACCTCTGTTGCGAACTTGGTGGATACAGCACGAATGGCAGAATCAAGGTTACCAAATTGCACATATCCTTGTTCATTGTCGTGTTCCATAGCAAAGTCCAGTGGTTCCAAGACATGGCGGAGCTCCTTGACAAAGTGCTCATGAAGTTGTAGTATTTCTTCAGCATTTCTTGTCAAGGATTCGAGCTCGGTATCGCTAAAGAGATAGCGCGAATTGGTCTTGGGCTCCTTCACAGAAGATGTCGATGAGGAGAAATTCTGCGTTTCTGGCAGAGTCGCAGAAGAAGATATAGCAGCAGCTTGGAGCTGCGTATACGAATGTACCCATGGGCCAGAGGTGAATGATGCGGAAGCACGCCCAAAGGTTGAGCTCGTAGTTAGAGACCGAGCGGCCAGGGTAGGGAGGTTACGCAGATAGACCGTAACCAACGCCTTCAAATCCACAAAATACCCGATTTCCGTAGCAAGGAGCTCCTTCAGGGCATGAAATCGGCGAAGAGCATCTTTGTGCCTCTCTGTTTCCCAGATATCTTCTATGCTGTGGTCACTCCAACTTCCTTCTGGGCTAAGTTCGTCGGGAGAGGAGACACTGGTCTTGTAAATGATAGGGTCATCCTCCGAGGCAAGGTGGAAGATTGTTTTGGGATTCAAGCCCTGCCATCGCGTCGTTGCCGGCCCGCCTAAATTGCCGGGGGAAAATGTCCCGTCGATAGAGGGGATTTCTTCAGGACTCTGTGCGTCCATAACACCGTGGAAAGTATTGGATCTGTTTCGAGAACGCGTTGAAAGTGCTGGAACAGAGGAAGAGCGCTTCAACCGTTTGTTTGTGTTCCTGGTTGCATGTGGATGCATTGAGGCAGGAAATGAGGCTGAAGGAGAAATTGGAGGATGGGAAGGTGATGAAGAGGTATTTGATCGACGCAGAGGCTTTGGGGGTGGAGTCGGTGGAGTAGCTATCCAAATTGGAGTGGAAGGGGGGAATAAGATGCGTAGAGAGAGAATTGGCGGGAGGGGTCTTTTGGGAGACCGAGGTTCGGCCATAGCGACTTGGGCGGGCTCGATCCGAGGGCCTGGTATAAAGAGCGATGTGGTCGAGGGCAGAGAAAAGGGCGAGCAACACGGAGAAGGGATAAGATTAATTATAGGAGCATTTTGGAACTCTTAAACACTATTACTTATTAAAGCAAGTCAGTCATCTAATTCGGTACATGGAAAGGGGTATATGTAATAAACATAAAGTACAAGATAAGAGGCCACACTAGCATAATAGGTCGAGCTTATCGTCCTCACGCATGATAAAAGGAACGTTCTTTGCTTCCGCTTCGCGGCGACGCTTTTCTTCCTTGTCTAAAAATCGGCGTAGACGAGCAACGTTCGGCCCATTGAAGACACGGAAGGCTGCCTGCTGATCTGGATCGCAATTCTAGGTTTGAAATGCTAAGAAGACGAGCGACGCTATGCGATAGCCTGGAATTAACTCACGGTAGGCGTTGGTTCCGAGAACCGATGTACTCCTTTCCTGCGCAAGGATGGTATTCCTGTGGCGTTCAGATGCTGTAGGCGATCTAGTTTTCGCAATAGTAGGTGGAGCGCATCCAGAGAGAGACGATCACAATATGACAGATGAAGGATTTCTAATGCAGTTGCATGCTCGGCCAACGCGAAAATTCCAATGTCCGTCAGTTTGTGCACACGTACGAGACTCAGGCGCCGGAGGCTTGGTAGGCTGGCAAACTCAAACACGGACATATCTGTTAAATTACGACAGACTAAAAATGAAAAAGGTCAACGGGGATCCTTCAAGACGGTAAATGAGCAACGCAAAGAACGAACTTACATGCCACGTCCACACACCGAAGGTTGATACAAACTCGCGCAAGCTTGACCACCGCTCGGTCCGTGATAGTCGAAACGTGCGCCAGCATCAGAACGTCCAGATTATCACCGAGCTTTGAGATGCTTTCCAGCGCTCTATCGGTGAGCAACGAGCATCCAGAAAGGATGAAGGTTTGTATCTTAGGGGCATGAACCACGATTCCCTCGACTGCATCGTCGGTAATTTTGCAATTGGTCAGGTCCACCACGCGTAGGTTATCAGCGGAGTGCCGCAGGATCAGTGGCGGCAACCTCTCGAGCCACGTCGTTGGCCTATGAGGTAGGGGTTTCTCGTCTAACGGTTCCGGGGTCACCTCCTTCGTGAGCGGCGAGGGGAAGGCCTTGTCGTTGAGAAGGGCGTTATTAGCCAACCGCAGAGTCCGGAGTTTTCTGTGACGTAAGAGTAAAATATGAACATTGGATGAAGTATTGTCAAGTTGCTTACCTTGAAAATGACCAAATGTCCCTAACTGCGACCGGTGTTAACAGAGGAAGATCGCAAATTTCGAGTTCCATGAGACGCGAGCATGTTTTAGCTATAGCAGAAATCGAGGGATCTGTAAGTCCGACCACGCCATTCAACTGGAGCCATTGCAGAGGTAATGATTTGTTCGTGATCTCGAGGACCCCAACGTCCGTAATTTGTGTGCAGCCAGTCAAATTCAACCCAAGAAGATTCACTGCCTTCGCCGCAAGCACGACCACACTCCTGTCAGTAGCGTCTGGGACACCGGTAAGTACGAGAGTTTCCAGGTGCGGACATTTAACGAGCACTTTTGAAAGTTCTTCATCCAAAATGGGTTCCCGAAGTTTCTGGAGGCGGAGGTGCCGGACGCGACGGTATTCTTCTGGTGTTGGCAAACGGTCGGTAATGTTGATCATGTCTTCATAGAAGGAGTTCGATGACTCAGATGAGAGTTCCAGTAGCATATTGAAGAGGCAAAAAACTAGACTGGCAGGATTAATGCGACAGCGTTGAAAAAGACATCTGTCAGTCTGGAGCCCAAGTGATAAGCAACAAAAACCTCTTATTGTAAGCGTGTAAGCTTGCCTAGACAACTGAAAGGCGCCCCGAGCCAAGGTAAATATACGAATATCCCTAGAAAAATTGGGGGGCCTAGTGCGTCCGGAGACGAAGCGTTTAGCCGTTGGTTTGTGCAAATTTCAAAACTGTAGATGCCGAGTTACATAATCACGCCCAATGTCTTCGTCTTCCTCCTCGACAACAGCGAGGCCCGTGTATAAAGCCTTTCAACAAGAACCTCCGGAGCTGGATTCGAAGAGACGTATTCCAGTCACTCCCGCTGTATTGCGTTCAATATTCGCTTCTTCTCGCTCTCCTCACGAAGAGCGTTCCATTTCCAGAATCGCGTTCTTCAGGTAGCAAGTCATTCCTCGGTTCAATCTAAACCTTTGGACTAACGCCTTTTGGGTGGCCAATAGGTTTGCAGGATTTATTATCAGTTGCATTGGAATTAGTTTTGCAGCAGCGAGAAATCGCAGCATCAGGAGTACTGCGGCTTTATTGGGTGTAGTATAACAGGCGACATGAAACAATTCAAGGAATCCATAACAAGACACTGTAACTAGATGATTCAAAACAAATCTACCAGCCCACGACCCGGTGAAATCACTCCAACAACTTTGCTGGAGAAGTCGAACACATTTCCACCGTCGAACGCGACCAAATCACTGAATTCCTCGTCAACACCCCGAACGCCTAATAGTTGCTCGAGATCCGTTGACACCAGGCGATAGGCTTGATTTTGTGATATTTTTCCATTGGATTCAAGCGTGGCCTATCCAGAATTCACTTGCTCAGAATTTTCCCTTAGCAATGTATCACCTACCCATTGAGCATCGAATCGGGTATTTCTGGCCTCCCACGCACTTCTGATCCCTAGACCAACGACGACCCCGTGATCCAGCAAAGTCACCAAAGCTGTATCATTAGACAGCGGTGGACCAGGCAACCTGAATGTAGCACTGTTAACTTCAACCATTTGGCCCCCGTTGGCTCTTACTCACATTCGTCGCTGATCCCAGACCATAGGGTATGGTCGGGATGGGTTGAGGATGACGCCAACGTCTGCGCGGCCTAGAAACAATGCCGACATAAAATATGACATTCCCACTGCCCATCTTTGCACTCACTAATTTCCTCCGCCAAAAGATGCGCCTCCATGGCCCCACCGAAAACCATCCTCATTCTCGACCCTATTTTATCCTCTACATCAGCCTTCAGGATCAAAAGACTGGCCATAATGTCCAAGTTGTCGACCTCAATCACAAGAGGAATAATGCCCTGATTGTGCTTTGTAAGATATTTTCTCAAGAAAGCATTGAATGATCGTACCTCCGCAGCCTTTCTAAACCAAAGTCCTGTTTCTTTGTCTCGAGATTCCCACCCGTAGAGCAACCTCCGCAAACCAGCCAGTTGTGTGCTGACACTTACCCCTTTGAGGACCGGATATGACCTTCCAAGGACAACATGTAAAGCCGCAACATCCTGGACAATAGCTCCTTTCTGCATGGCGTGCGCAGACCCAGTACGGAACGAGACGGATAGACCAGATATAATGTGCGATTCTGGACCAGCAAGATAAATGGGCTCAGCCAAAGAAGATGTGGCCAAAGTCACGCCAGATCGATATGCGGTGCTATGAACTAAGTGTGAGCTCCACTCAACCGACACAAATTACCATGTACTTACAGTGCATTGCGTGTACCAAACATCAGTGCATCCATAGCCCTCAAAATTCCGCCACTGTCATCGAGGATTTTTGGAATGTCTCTCACAAACGCATCATAACGCCCTCCATCCGCCGTCGATGGCTCATCGGCTATCTCTTCGAGGCCCAGAGGAGAACCATAGGACATCAGGCCGGGAGATATAGACCCGCCATTCAAATTTAAGATCGTGGCATCTCCGCTCACATCTGCGCATGCATGACCAACACATGTGAACTTTCCACCCTCAACAACCACAGTACCCAAAACGCCTCCTGCAGACGACCTAAAAATGTCCACGACATCTCCATTATTTGATCTCTGCCAGACCTCCTTCACGCCAGCAAAGACCACCTTGCTTGTCACTTTCCTTCCTTCCAGTGGGGGCAGTCCATCCCAATCGATTGCCTCCCTCCGCTCTTGGTCCCAGTTTGGTGTGTGTGGGACTCGCCTCCACCCCTCTTCCTCCTTTCCTTTGCCGATCTCTATGTGCGTTTCCTCGCCCGTCTTAGAAGGGACAGGGATTTGCAAAATGCCGTCAATCCAAACCTTTTTGGGCGTTGCGCCAAGCTGGAGAGGATGAGAATCCCATAGCACAACATCGGCGTCCGACCCTTCGGCCAAGACGCCGATACGGTGAGAGAGACCTGCTGCTATAGCAGGAGTCGATGTCACAGCTGCCAGGGCGAAATGTGGTTGTAGGCCAAAGTAATGTGCTTGTTGCGCTTCGTGGATGAGATGGCGGGAGTTAATGACAGGGTGATCAGACTTGTTTCAATAATCAGCTGTTATTTGTTGAAATTCTCAGATAGAATACCTTCATGATCACTGGAATTCCTTCATCGGCGAGAACACGAGGGGCAAACTCTGAACCACGGAATGCCTCTCGTTTGAACCTGATGCGATTCTTGAGTCAGCTTTGATATCAATTCTAGGCTGAATTTCTCACCGATGGTTCGTCGCGAAAAGCGCAATCGGCGGAATGCCACCCCACCTGGGAAGGTATCAAAATTGGAGTTACATCGAAGGCAGGAAGAGTTCTTACGTCCGTTTCAGAACATCGGGAACAAGCCAAGCCTCAGCAGCGTGGTGGAACGAAGCAATTGGGAATTTGAATTCATTAGAAAGCTAACTCACAGTTAGCAGGTCCCAGGGAATGAAAGACTGGTACATACCCGAACCATGGCGTCCAGATCTACGGCTTCATAGCAATGGGTTGATATCTATTCACTCTCGTTATCGAACAAGGAAGATGGAAATTGAGTCATACTCACTTTCACTTTCCCTCGTAGGACATCAACTAGCATTTCCCATTTCAGATCATCTGGAAATGGGGCAGCGAGCGAGTTCCAAAGACCGTTTTCGGCGTTGGCGCAATATTCGTCTTGGGCCAATTTAATTTTCATAGCTTCGGTATAGGCAGTTCGGAGCGACCATATCGAGTCCATTCGGTTTCCATAGCCCTTCAGGTTTTCGCCACAAGCTTGCCTAAAGGTGGTAATAAGAAAGCTTCGGAAGGCAAACTCGTCAAAGAATCCTACTTCATGTGGCGCCATCGGAATGGTGTAAACTTGGTAGCGCTTTGAGATGGTAGCTTCAAGTTGTAGGGGGGTTCAATGATCATAGATGAAGCAGAGCGATCCTTTGTTTTTCGTAATTTTACAAAAAAAGATTGTCCACCTTTAAAAATTGTCAGGTAAGCTGCACCTCGTCAGGGCTATAGACGAATTTCTAACCAATTGCGTTGTTACTGCCTGGAAGTACCTGCACCGAAGTCACCCCTCCGGCCATGGCCAATTCATAGCCATCGTCGTGAGTGTTCAAGCCATCAATACTTCTTAGCCAAGGCAGAATAGGTCCTTTTACAGAATTCAGGTCGATTGCACCTGGTATAAATTAAATTGGAGTCACACAAGGTCATCAAGAATCATATATACCTGCAAGAATGGGGGTGCTCAAGATCCCAAGATGCGTATGTAAGTCAACTGTTGAAAACCATTTATTAAAAATCGTGGAAAATGCAAGCAATGCAAAAACAGGGAAATTTTACCCAGCCCTGGGGTTACCCAAGCGCCGTTGGCATTCACGATGGTAAGATTGGGGGTGTTGTCGTTAAACCGTCCAGAGATTTCCCCGATGCCTTTGATGATTCCTTTATCCAAAAGGATATCTCCGCGAATGACATCTGTTCCATTGCCGTTCCCAGTAAAAATAATCGCATTCTTGATCAAAGTTGCGTTTGTGCCAGATTCAAATCGGTCAGACACTTCTCGGGAGTAGAACAGCTCAGGGGGGTGGGGGGTGATTCTAAGTGATGCGCAACGCGAGAGGATGGCTTGCTTTGCCTCCGTATCGAAATTTGGTGTGATCACCACGGAAGGGTCAATCACGAATGAGAACCCTGTGAACTTCGTGAGCGTCCAGATTGATGTTGACACAATGGCAATGGCAGTCGCCACCGCGATGGAGAACACAGAGGGCGCATGAGTTGAAAAGCGAAAATTAGTAGCCCTTGATGCGAGGGGTCGGTGTAGTTCTGGAAAACCTCCTTTCGCAGCCATTCAAAAGTGGGTCGTGAGTAGAAGTACGAGTAGTGAGTCAACCTTCAGGCCTCAACTTTTGATGCAGTATTCGAGCCAACGGTGCGGAAGCCGCATTGCGTATCATCAAATGAAAAACAGGTGTGTACAAAGAAAGGTACGCTCAGCATACTGCTAATATGATTGGACACTATCAAATGAAAAACAGGTGTGTACAAAGATAAAGGGCGAGAGTGATGAATGTGGCCTGAACCTTCCGATTTGGAGCTCCATTTTTTACCACTCCAGTGGGAGCTGCCACAGTACCGCCGTTATGCGGCGGTTCCCCTCCAGCAAAAAGAATAGCCATGCCAGGAGCAGGAACATTGACGGCGCACCCACTCGTGCAATCGACCTGGATGTTAGCAGGTGCCCATATAGCTTCCGTTTCCACCATTTTTCCATCGATGACGTTGGCAAAGGTTTTGCCACCCCATCCAATATTTTTGTTTTCTTTCATGCTATCACCAACAAGGTATTTAACTGTCACATTTTTTCTTGTGGTGGATGGAAAGGCGGTCGCCGGTATGGCAAAAGAGGTGGAGGAATGTTCAGACGCAGTGGCGTTAGCATAGTTGAAAAGAACAAGCTGGCGAACAGTCGAGTCGGCTGCATCATAAATTGCGTAGCCGCTGACTGTGGCATTGATATTGTTCTTCGAGCCGACGATATCGAGATCTGCAACGATGCTGCCGTTAGTGGACCGTAAAGCCTCTGCTGTGACAAGCAGGCCATAGAATGGGGGGTTTGTTGTCCAAGGCCCCGGAGAGCCATTGGGCCCTTCTGGTGGAGAGAAGAGATTATAGGAAATCCCTCGCTCGCGTGTGTGAAGATATGCGGCGCTGTAGCCAGTCGACGCCATTTGCAGTGCATAATCGATAGTCCATAATGAGCCAACTGCGAATGTATCAGAAATAGAGGGAATTCCCCCGCACGAGGCCGAGTTGAATTCAGACATGATGAGTTCTTGACGATTGGGTCCTGTGCTGGACAGAACCTTTCCGATGCCTGAGCTCTGCCACGACGCAAGTGCTACAACTAGAGCAGGTGTTAGGATAGAAGACGGGAATTGGATATACTCACGCACCATTTGCGTGTTGTACGTAGTACGGGATTTCATATTTATAGGATCCAAAACAATTGTTTTGGGGATAGTGTTGAAGTCTGATGAATTGTTGTCAGATGAAATGAATATCCCTGTGGACATCGGAACTGACGAGACATATTTTAAAATGTTGCCGAATGATGTGATATATCCATCATCGATGAGTGCGTCTAGATTCTAGACTTGAAGGTCAATAAGAAACTCAACGAAGCAAGGCACGACGCACCCATGAACAACATATTGTAGGTCCTCCAATATTGTGCTTATCAAGGATGTTACCAGCTGAAGTAGTGGTCAAATGGTCCGCGACAGTCCGGAATTCCTGCAGAAAGTACATACAAGCATTAGTAACCCCAGGTTAGCAGACAAATAAAACTGAACTGACGTCCATGTAAATGCTGGTAGTGTAGTTGGCAATGTCGGGACGCTGCCCATGAGCAGTGTACAGGTCAGGTTCCTACATGATTTAATTCAAGACGATTTTTGGCAACTTTGTTGAATGAGAATCACATTTCCCAGTAAAAACCCATCTAGGTTATCACCCAGCTTTTGAGCTGCGCCGCCTATGGGAGACTGAGATCAAGTTCTTGACTAATGAACCTGGAAAAATGGAAAAATACCAGCAAGAAGAGGGACATTTGTGTTATTCGGATCCAGAAGTGATAAGCCTAGAGGTCTTTTATTCGATTGGGATGGACTCGGACGCATCAAATAGAAGAAGTACAAACCAAGCAAATAGCTTGCCCCACCAATATCAGAGGAAACCTTGTCCATAACGTCCCAAAGAATTGGACTGTAGCTTACTGGCTGATCATTGGCATTAGGTGCGTTGGCCATTAGTTGCACCATAGGCGATGTTTGCGAAGGCACATAAATCGAACTATCCATAGAGTTCCCACCTATCCTAATACGGAGAGGTTTGCCGCCGACACGCGAGCGCAGAGCCGCAAGGTAGTTGATGATGGCAGGGGGTATACTTGAGGTATCGTTGCCAACTTGAAGAAGACTGAACACCAGTAGAACCAAAAAAACGGAATAAACTGACAATATTCATCCATGAAGCTGAGCTCAAGACTGATACCCAAGAAATTTGGTTGAACGGCATGGGTAGAAGGCGGGGAAGGTGGTACAGCGATAGAGATGGGATCTGCCGCAACTTCAGGCAAAACAACTAGAGTAGAAAAAAGGAGGGTATAAAGAACGACGGTGCCAGAGCGCGGCATGTTGGTGGAGAAAGCCAAATATTGTTCGGGGTCTGAGGGTTGCCCTAAGAGTCTAAGACGAGACCTTGTTGCCGGAACGCCGAAGTCAAAGGAATGGGTGTGACGGTACTGGTCGTTACCGCAATACCTGCTCCTTTGACAGCAGTAGAAAGTCCGGCTGAGGGAGGTATCGTTGATGATCAATCTCTGAAGAGATTCCGAAAAATGCTGTAATACGGAATGGAATCTAATTCCGACTGCAGCGGACACAATGCAGGTTACATGTTACAACACAGAGGTAGGTACCATTGAACTAAGGACAATGCATCATCTCGTTGATGCTAGTGATAAATAGAACATAGAACTCGCCTTATCAGCCTCGGCGATTGCGTCGCCATTGGACAAATATCCAGTCAATTCTGGTACTCGTCGGTCTTGAACTCTTTTGATGATAGCCAACACCACTCAGGATCAGCGCTCATGATAGACTATTACAGGGTCTTGCATAATTCTCCGGAGGTTTGCTTTCTCGCAGCGACTGTTTATTTATGTTTGAGCGACCTGAATGGTGGTCGACTTCGACATGAACTCGTCATATCCGGAGCTTTTAGCATCAAAGATAACACAAATAAACAATGCTTGCACGAAATCGGAACCTCTGGAGAATTATGCAAGACCCTGTATCAATGATAGGTGGCGGTAGTCAGGTGGACTGTGCACGTGGTTGCGCTTGTACGGACTCCGGTATTCAAATTTCAAGTAGTCCATCCCGAACACACTCAAACCAGTGCCGGTGTAGAAAGAATGTGAGCATTGGATGCCTCTACCAGGTCAAACTCTCAAGCGTTCTCCAGGTTCTTCCTTCCGGCTATCGAGGGTCGCTTTCCCGTTGGAGTCACTACTTTTACAACGCCTGTGCGGCCTGCGAGATCAATAGGTTCAGTCAAACTCAAAAGTCTTCGAGTATCACAACAAGATGAACCACAACATGCTCTATTTCTCGAAGAAGTCGCATTCACTGCCTACTACCCGGCTGATGTGGACGAGACCTCAAAGAAGGGCATTCCTTGGTTTCTCCGGTATGCCACTTCTTCAATTGCATCGCTGAGTTCCGCCGTTGATGGGGCAACGATAGGCCTATCCGAGAATCGCTACACGGTTTCTCTGCTTTTTTGGGTGCCACCACTTACTTCCGTCTTCTGCGTGGCTTGTGAAGTTGATGAATCGTCAATAAATAGGCGTGCCCAGTTGGCTTCTCTGGCCCATCGTCTATTTCTTTGGAGCCCTTCTCCAGGTACGCCCTTGCAGAAAAAAAAAAAGAAGGCTGTACATAAGGCTTGTCTTAAGATTCCTGCGTATCAAAATGCCTCTCTTCTCAGTCCACCAGTGACTAAAGAAACCTTAAAACGTGATGATTTGACATTGCTGTCGCAATGGCCTTTGGTGATATTCTCTCATGGATTGGGTGGAAATAGAACTGCCTATAGGTCGGCAATCCATATGTTTTTACCATATTCGTTGATTCTGAAATATAACATATATAGTCAGTTCTGCTGCCGAATGGCCGCGTCAGGAAAAGTTGTGCTGGCTATAGAGCATCGCGATGGTACTGGTCCCGTTTGCATGCCTCGTTCATGGACTTCGGAAGGTAAATCATTGTCTCGCACTCTGCTTTATTTGCGAGAGACGGATATTCAGTATGGCACTTGCATCTAATATGAAGATACTGACCATTGATTGATTTTTAGCTGGGACAACAGCGATTCCATAGACATTCACCCTATTCCCCTACGCGGCCAGCAATTGGTCTTCCGCCATCATGAAATTTACATTGCATATGCTACGTTCTGTCGATTCATGCAAAGCGATCCAACTCTAGAATTGGAGACAATTGACTCTACACAATATGACAAAGGCAGCTGGACGAAACTGAACGAGTCAGGCCAACAAGTAATCAGATATGATGATAGAATTATTCTTGCTGGTCATTCGTTTGGAGGTTGTACCTTGGTACATTTATCCATTGTTATTCTTCCTTTTCTCATGTGTTGCTAGCTTTCTATGCTTTCCACATTACCCTTGGACGGGTTTTCGAGGATCCCTGTCGAGAGAACGATCATCCTTGATCCATGGTTGGAGCCACTTCCATTGCCTGGTCCCGTTCCATTGGGGAATACTCCATCCTCCAGCATTACCGCGGCTGAGGGAGTTGTAAAGTCTGAAGAAGCAACGGTGATTTCGCAACACGAGAATGTCCTCGCGACGCTAGAGGTTTCCACTCACCCACGTATGTTGGTGATTAACTCCGAGACGTTCACTTTATGGAAAGACCACTACGCGCGATTACAAGAGGTAGTTGCTGGCTGGGAACCTCGTGGGGGTAGAACTTTGACTTTAGGTATGGTTTGACTTCTCTCTACATCACTTTCCGCTTATTTATTTTTTTTGTTTTGAGTTGGTTCTGTCCATGTTTCTTTCTCAGATTTTCCCCTACTCCCTATCTTTAGGAAGCGAACTGCCCGCCCTATTATGGATATCATTACCAAACTTTCTCTCGCTTTCCTTGATGATAAACTGGACGAAACCCTGCAGACGGTTCCCACCACCAAGATGGAGGTTGCTGTCATTGGAGTCAAGAAGGATGGGAAGCCGAAACGAAAACTAATTGGAAATCCTGGTGATGTCATTGTCCAGTAAACTAAGAGTGGGAAGATGGATGCTAGCTGGGATGCAAACCGTATACATACCTACACGAGCTATTCCCTGTTCCCTACCTCGAACCTTTCATAACGCAATGGAACTAAATCTAGAGTATGTGTGTTTCCCGTAAATGTACTAGCTTTATTTTAAGTTGACGGTTATATGTAATCCGAACAACTTATAACTTGTGTATTGTAGAAAAAGGGCCAAGCGTTTTATCCTTGACTCGGAATCAAACCCAACGACTCGAAATGAATATCCGACCAATGCGTGTAAGGGCACTCTCTGATGAAGCTTCCTCGTTCTCTTTGTTGATGCAATAATCAGGTAGACGATCTTATGGGAATGCAGGCTTGCAATCTGCAAAACCTCCCAGAGAACTATACAATGCGGTATTGTCAGTCCACTCTCTTTTGTGGATCCGCCCAAGTTCTTCGGGCTACACGATATCTTTTTCCAGATCTGTATCATGCTATGACATGGCCTTCAATATCCTACGTAGCTGAAGACTACAAGGGGCGAATCGTTGGATACATCCTCGCAAAGATGTGTGGACTCTGACCTGCACCGGACGACCGATTATTCTGATTGAACAATTTACCTAGGGACGAAGAGGCGCATGAAGGAGGCGAGCCTCGCGGGCACGTCACTTCGATATCTGTCTTGCGTTCCTATCGACGTTTGGGATTGGCGAAGAAGCTCATGGTGCAGGCTCGTGAGTCTACTAAACTTACTGTATATTGTCTCAAATATATGTATTCCATCCAATATCTAGAGGAGGCCA
>Ga0307509_10003221_pt1 | contig 25235 bp, 29 predicted proteins | sample 10_EM_MG_FD_202245 | JGI IMG/M metagenome (GOLD analysis project Ga0307509, IMG submission 202245) | Populus trichocarpa ectomycorrhiza microbial communities from riparian zone in the Pacific Northwest, United States - 10_EM | ecosystem: Host-associated > Plants > Roots > Unclassified | place... | reverse complement strand
CGAACCATCCGATCGCCGATCCCGCAAGCGCCTCGCCACGCGGCAAGAGATTTCCAATGCCGCCACGCGCCTCTTCTGGGAGCGAGGCTTCGATCAGGTGACAGTGGACGAGATCGCGGCAGCGGCCGATGTGGGGCGAATGACCGTGTTCAACCACTTTCGCCGCAAGGAGGACATGTTCTTTGACCGCGACGACGGCGCGGCATGGTGGGAGGCCAGGAGGACACTGACATGAAAGTCAGCAATGCGGCGTCGTGCTGGGCATGATGCGCAAGCGGCTGGGCTCGGCCACTTTCAGTCGTTCAGAGCTGTCGGTTTTCGGACGGCGAGAACTTGTGGCTTAGGGTGCCTGAGTTCAGCGCAGCACATGTTGTGGGAGCCGCGTCGTGCCGGGGCGATCCGAGGTCGTTCTGCGGCTGGCGAGTGGGGGAAGGGTGGTCGCGGCGACCACGGACACTACCGCGCGGCCACGGCCGTGTTCAAAGCGTCGAGCGTGATCCTCGGCGTGGCCTTGTGACCGGGGCCGATCACAGCAGGCTCTCGCTGATGAACGGAAACACCAGCAGCAACTGCAGTTTGGTCGCGAAGTCGACACCAGGCTCGCTGTCGTAGACCTTCTCGACACCGTTCTCCATGCCGACCCATTGCAGGTGGCCATCGCCCTCGGCCAGCCGCAGTCTGTACATAGGGGCTGCATCTTGGTGAGGGTCTGGCGCTCACCGTCGCAAGCCAGAGGGATACGAGTTCTGCGGTCTAACGTTTGACTTAGGCGGTCCGCTTGCTGGACGGGTGGGGCGTCATCGTGCCGGAGCCATCAGGTTCTCGTTGAAGTTGCACTTCCCTGTCATGAAGCGTGACGACACTCTCATCATGTGTCTGCTTAGATGGCCAATGGCTTGAACTCTGAGAACGGGTGCTGCGACTCGGGCACGCTAGAGAGCGGCACGTACTCGCACGCTGCCTCGAACTCGGCCCATAGCGCCAAGACGGTCGGATTGTGGTGCGCTTGCTCGATCGTTTCCGCGGACCGCCACTCAAAGACTTCAATAATCGTTCCGTCTCCGGCTTCCATCGCATACCTCGGTCTGTCAGTCACGAGGTTCTGTGATTGAAGAACCCGCCAATGCTTCTCGACAACCGCGGCGAGTTGCTTCTGCATTCCGGGCTTCGGCTTGAATGCGGCGATGACAAAACGACCCATGCTCAGCCTCCGTTCAATGACACCCAACATTTGACTTAAGCGGACTGCCGAAGGCAGGTCCGCTTGAAGGAAGGGTTAAGCCACACGTTGCCCCTGGGGCTGGTTTTGTTCTTCGCTGAACCACTCGAAAAGAATGAGACCCACGATAGAAGCGATGGGGAAGAGGAGTAGCGCAAGAATGACCCACAAAATAGCCGAGCGACCGAGCCGTTGCGCCGCTATGCCGACAAACACCATGTGCAGTATGAAGCTCACTGCTAAGGCAATGCCAAGAGCAGCGATCAGCGGCAATGACTCCAGTGTTTGCTGATTCAGGGGCGGCAAGAAAGCGGCGACGCACCCGCCGAAGGCAAGTAGGGAAGCCGAGGCCGCGACGATCGGCTGACGTGCACGAGACGCTTGCATAGGAGGCTCCTTTACCTGACGCCTAGATCCAACTGTGGTACCTGAACACCGGGGATGCTACGGCAAGGCGGAGAAATGGGTTCTGGCATCCGAGGATGCTGATCATCGCCCTAAGGTTTGACTTGAGCGGACGCACCTGCGGCGGTCCGCTTGAGTCAAGGTTAGGGCGCTTTGAACGTGACCGCACCCGTCTCCAAACTCAATGCGCAGTTCAATCGCGCTCACATCTCCGAGCGCGAATTCAAGGAGGCTTCGTGGCCGTCGGAGCGTGCCCGTTCAAAGAGCACTGCTTCTCTCGGCAATGATTTCCTATTCTCGCCCGTTCACCGTGAATGAGAAGGAGTCTCGAGATAGAGCGACGCCCCAGCTCACAATCAACCCAAAATGCAGAGTTCTCTGAGAAAGAACTGCTACAGCACACCTGGCTTCTGTCGTTGCGGAACCAGGCGCTCGCGCACTCGAAATTCAGCCGGAAATCTACTGGCCGAGTCATGGGCACGGCTACGGGCTTTTTGGTTCAACTGCCGCGACCGGAAGCGTAAGCACTGGTCGCAAGCACCGCGACGCATGACGGCCGAGGGATACCGTTCACGGTGCCACCGCGCTGTTCGGAAGCAGAACGTGTTTGGCAGAGGTGTCGCCGCCTGCCACCGCAAGATAGGCATCGATCGCGCGAGGCAACGGCCACATTCTGAGGACTGGCGGCTTCAACGCACCCACTTCGAAGCCGGCGCGCAAATGATTCATGATCTGCGCGATTTCAATGCCCCCCAGCTTCGCCGTGTCGACACCGATCAGCCTCAGACGGTTGTGATAGAAGTCGATGAGGTCGAACTCGACGCGTCGGCTGCCGACGCTGGTGATGGCGATCTGTCGGCCGTCCAACCCCAGGGATCTCAATGCGGGCTCGAACACAGGCCCACCCACGGTATCGAGCACCACGTTCGCCCCTTTGCCGTCGGTCAGCGCCTCGACGAACGTTGGCAGGTCCTTGTTCCTGGTGTCGATGAACATGTCCGCGTCAGAATCCTGGTCCGAGATATCGGCACCGATGACGCGAGCCCCTTTCCAATGTGCGATCTGTGTGGCGGCGCGGCCTACCGCGCCGAGCGCGCCGGTGATGAGTACCGTTTCTCCCGCTTGAACTCGGCCCGCATGCACCAGTGCCGACCAGGCGGCGAGGTACGGAACACCGACGGCGCCTGCCTGTGCCATCGAAAGCCCGGATGGCTTCTCGGACAGCCAATCACTCGGGACGGCAACGAACTCTGCGTGGGTTCCGTCGCGCGTCATGCCGAAACCCGCACCGCTGCCCCAAACTTCCTTGCCAAGCCAGGCGGCGTCTCCACCGACCGCCACACCTGCGAAGTCTCGGCCGGGAACACGCGGCAACGTGGCGTTGAACAAACCGGCGATGTTCTTCACGTCGCTCGGATTGACGGCGGACGCGTGGATCTCGACGAGACATTCACCGGACCGAAGTTCGGGCAGCGGCACCCACTCCAGCGAAAGCGACGAAGGGGGTCCATAGGCATTGAAGCGCAGCGCCTGCATGGTCTTCATTGAAAGCTCCCGGACTTGGCGGGGCGATTGCTCAGGCGTCAAGACCCGTACATCGCCCCGGGCCAGACGACGTCAGACGCCCGCGCCAGGCCGGCCGGCGAGCAACTGCAACTCCCACGCGAGGCTGCTGGCGCTCGCACCGCCGTGCTCTAGAAGTATCTGTGAGACCTTTGCGGCCGACTCGGTCCGCGCCCAGTCCCGCTGCAGTTCGGACGCGAAGACGACCGTCGTCAGCGGCACCGCACCCGCCTGAACCATGCGGGCGATGCCCATCTCGTGCGCCTCGAGGCTGGTGCCGCCGGATGCGTCGGTCACGAAGTAGACCTCGTAGCCGTCGCCCAGCGCGTGTATCACCGGAAAGGCAAGACAGACTTCGGTCCACAGCGCGGCGAAGACGATTTTCTTGCGCCCGGACTTCTTCACCCAGTCAACGCAGCGTGTGTCTTCCCACGTGTTGATGAAGGTGCGGTCGATGGGTGTCTGCTCGGGGAACACATCCGTCAACGGCTTGAGGATGTAGCCGCCGCGGTCCTGGAGGACGCTGGTGAGCAGCGTGGGCACGTTGAAGGCCTTGGCGAATTTTGCCAGGGCCACCACGTTGTTGATCATCAATGCGACATCGATGTTCTTGACTGCGGCCACCTGAAACGGCTGGTGGTCGATCAGCATCAGAACGCAGTTGTCCGGAGTCAACATGGCGTCGAGACCGACTTTGGCAAACTTTGAAGACGTCATCGAATTTTCCTTTGGATTGGTTTCCTGCGCAGCGACGTCTTCATCGAGTCGTCGAGAGGCTCTTCAATGAAGGAACAAAAGCCGCTACTGAGAAAATTCTGTTCTTGATCGCCCGGTGTGGGTAGCCACAACGTCTCGACGGTAGTGATCGACGATCTTGAAAAGCTTCTGCTGCCCGTGCTCAGTTCTCGACCTGACTCGCGAAGCGTGCGATCAAGTAGGAAGCAGCAGGCCCGGGCGGCGTGTCGGTCCGGTAGGTGGCGAAGAAGCGGTACGGCCCGCCTCGGCAGTCCGGCAGATCCAGTGCCACCAGTCGCCCGGCCCTGATGTCTTCACGCACCATGGGCTCGGGCATGTTTCCCCAGCCCATGCCCTCCTTCAGCAGCATGTGCTTGGACGCGAGATCGGCCAAGCGCCAAGTGCGCGTGCCGAGCACCCCCATATCTTGCCCTTCGGTACGTTGCGAGCGGTCTGTGATGACAAGCTGCACGTGAGCTCGGCCAGCACCCAAGGGATTGCTGTCCGCCAGGGCCAATGGATGGGTGGGCGCGGCGACCGGGATCATGGTGACGCTGCCCAGATCGACGCGCTCGGTTCCATCGACGGCGGCGTCGGGCGGCCCGGTGACCGCGATCGTGACCACGCGGTCGAGGACCAATTGGGTGACCGCACCCAGTGCTTCGACACGAAGATGGAGCGACACCGATGGAAACTCGATGCGGAACGCGTTGAGCGCATCGACCACGCGTTCCGCCGGCAGCATCATGTCGATGGCAAGGCGGACCTCGGCTTCCACACCCTGTTGAAGGCCTCTGACCTTTGCGCGAAGTGCGTCGATGCTTTGCCAGATGGTCCGCGCATCCGCCAGCACGGCGCGGCCTGCGTCGGTCAACCGCGGCTTCCGGGTGGACTCGCGATCGAAGAGCGAAATCCCGAGTTGCCCTTCCAGGCTCGCGATCGTGTAGCTGACCACGGACGTGGCCCGCGACAAGCGGCGCGCAGCCCCCGCAAAACTGCCTTCGTCGACGACTGCGAGGAAAACCTTCAGCTGATCGAGCGTTGGCGTACCCAGGTAAGACATGGAAGGCGTCGCGACGGACGCGGATCAAGGAACGAGGATCATCGTGCGATCGTCGCGCACCGCTGCCGCCGCAAAAGTGGCCTTGCTTCCGAACTCAGAGGCCACGTCGGCCCGATAGTCTCCATCGGGGAAGTTCACCAGATCAGTCTCACTTGCCATCGCGTCACTCCAGGCCCGTGTCCAGTATAGGAAGCGGTTGGGGCGGCGAGAAGATCGCTTCGGGCACTCCCACGTTGCCAAAATTAGAACACTCGACCCCAGATCTAGATGGATCGGCAGCAAGACGACAACGCGCCACGCACGCGGCACGCGGGATGGCCGTTGAGCCCAGCGGGTGCGGGAAGCCAGCCTAGAACTCGAATCCACCTACGGTCATGCCGCCGTCGACGACCAGCATCTGCCCGAACACATAGCTCGCTGCGTCCGAGCAGAGCCAAACTGCTGCGGCCGCGAGTTCGCTGGGCTTGCCGCCGCGGTGTGCCGGGATTCCCGCCGTGGCACTGCTGGCAAAGGAAGGGTTCTGAGCGCTGTTCGCGACGACCATGGGGGTCTCCGTCCAGCCCGGCGCGAGCGTGTTGATCCGTATGCCTTGCGCGGCGTTCTCCATCGTGGCGACTCGAGTGAGGCCGTGTATGCCGTGCTTGGACGCCGCATACGCGCACATGCCGCCCGGGCCGGTCAACGCGGCCACCGAAGCCGTGTTGCAAATGGCTCCCGTGCCGGTCTTGCGCATCAGCGGAAGCTCGTACTTCAGTGCCAGGAAGATGCTTCGGAGGTTGACGCGCAGGACCTTGTCGAAGTCCTCCACGGGATAGTCCTCGATGCGATGCGCGCCCCCGGTGATGCCCGCATTATTGAAGGCGACATCGAGGCGACCAGCCTCCGTTTGAATGCGCCCGATCAACTCGGCCACGGCGCGTTCGTCAGAAACGTCCGCGCGTGCGACATGGGCGATGCCGCCCGCATCCGTCACCATGTCCCGAGTCTCGGCCAACCCGCGTTCGTTGAGATCTGCCCCGTACACGATCGCGCCACGCCCTGAGAACGCACGCATGGCCTCTTGCCCGATGCCGGATCCGGCCCCGGTAACAAGAACGACACGCCCGTCAAAGTCCTTTTCAACCATTGCAGATTCCTCGCGGACTGGCGACTCGCCGTGGTCCGGGTTGATTCATATTTCGCGGGCCTCCCATATTCAATCGCTCCAGCGCACGTACAACAGCATCGCGCGGCAATGGCTCTCGGTCCACAGGTCAACGCCCAGCATCGGCCCGCTCAGCCAACGGGTCTTGACCTCCTCCGCAGCCTTGCGCGTGACTTCCTCGATCAGCAGCTTGATGCCAGCCTGCTCGTTGTCGCGGTCTCGGCCGAGCAGCTCGGCAACATCGGTCTGGCTGTGGATGCGCTTCACGGTCTCGTAGACATCGAACGCATACTTCTTCGTGATCTCCACGTCCTGACGGTGCGCGATCTCGGCCGTGTGGCCGGAGACGAACGTCTCGAAGTCATACGCCAGCAGCCGGTCGAACGCCCCCAGATACACGAACATGTTGCCCGTGATGTCGAAGTCCAGCAGGGGCACCCACCCTGGGGCGATGATGTCGACGGCCATCATCACCTTCTCGTTGGGCAGGTAGATGATCAGGTCGCCCTCCGGCGAATGGAATTCGTCCCGCTTCAGCGAGATCGTTCGGCCGCCCTGTTGAAGCACGATTTCGTCATTGAAGGTTCGCGTGGGCGGCAACCGACGACCATCGAGCCTTTGTTCGATGAACTTCGCGACTCTCTCCTCGGCGATGATCTCGAGTCCGTCCCGTGCGAGAAGATGAGCTCCCCCGATGTGGTCGGAGTGACCGTGCGAGTAGATCAGGGTCGTGATCGGCTCGTCGGTCACGTCCGCCACGGCGGCCTCGATGTATTGGACGAGAGGCTGCGGGGCATCGATCAGCACCACCCCCGCTCCGGTCGTCATGAACATCGACTGGTAGTTGCCATTGGTCAGCATGTAGACCCCCGTCGCCAGTTCTCTCGTGAGAAAGCCTTCGGAGAGGTCGGTCACGCCTTCTGGTGCGACGTGCATGAAATTGCAATGACGGCACACGTCAGCGTATTTGCCAGAGAGATTCAGCATTCAAGGTTCCTGAAAAATGGACGTTCCACAGCGCTCGCCAAGGGCAGGGGATTTCCTCAAACCGACTCGATCGGTGCGGCCAGGCGTCGCGTCCACGCGGCGAGCGCGACGAGTTGTTCTGCCAGAAACCGACGGCTTGCTTCATCCACCAGATCGCCCTGGAGGTCGAACTTCTCCTTGGCGGAAGGAATCATCACTTCCGGCCGCGCGAGGACGTGGGCATCAAGGAACACGAAACACTGGCGCAGATGATGCTGCGCTCGCGTCGTGCCGAAGAGTCCGGCACTGGCGCCGACGATCGCGACAGGTTTGTCCGCGAATGGCTGCTGCGGCGGGCGCGAGGCCCAATCGATGGCGTTCTTGAGCACGCCTGGAATGGAATAGTTGTACTCGGGCGTGGCGACGAGGAGCGCATCCGCATGCCGGATACGAGATCGAAGCTCGTCGACAGGGGCGGGCAGCCCGGCCTGGTGCACGTCTTCGTTGTACAGAGGAATCTCGCCGACCTCGAAGACGTCGATCACCATGCCTTCTGGCGCCAGCGTCTGCGCGGCACGGAGGAGTCCGCGGTTGTATGACATGCGCCGCAGGCTACCGGCCAGTCCGAGAACCTTGATCGTCGTCATCGCACTCATGCCGCGCCTTCTTGCCATTCATCCTGCCAAGTCTGCGCGGTATCGCCGCGCCGAGGAAGCCAGAACTTCTCGACGATAGAGTTCGATCAGTTCGTCAAGCTGGCAGCGTCGCACTTGCTCGTCGAAGGCGCGGAACACCTGCAAAATGGCGCGCGTCTCGCATGACCTGAAGCCTTGAGCGGCTCATCGAACGAGCACGAGGTGCACTCGCACCAGCGTGATGCGGATCGAAGGCACGCCATTTGCGTCAGTGGGCAGAGGCGGACCAACTCGTGACAAGTGACCGGGAGACCACGATGCTTTCGACTGCGATGCTCTATTTCCGCGAAGTGGCGCGCGCGGGGTCTCTGCGACGTGCAGCCGAGGGCTTGGGCGTGGCGCCCAGCGCCCTCAGCCGGCAGATCGCCAACCTCGAGACCGAGCTGAAGGTCCTGCTGCTCGACCGTCGCGCCAACCGCACGACCCTGACGCCGGCCGGCGAGCTGGTGCTCGCGCATGCGGATGCAGCACTGCAGGAGAGCGACACGCTGCGCGCCACGCTGCAAGAGCTGGTCGACAAGCCTTCGGGCGTGGTGCGCATCGGCAGCGTCGAGGGCATGGTGGGGCACTTCCTGGCCAGCAACCTCGCCCGCTACCAGGAGCGCCATCCGCAGGTGAGGGTGCAGGTGTCCGTGGTCGGCTCGCGCGCCGTGGTGGAGGCGCTGCAGGCCGGCCGCATCGACATGGCGCTGGCCTTCAACCTCGGCGAACGCCATGCGCTGCGCGAGCATGCGCGGCTGGAGCAGCCGCTGTGCGCGCTGGTCGCGCCCACGCACGCGTTGGCGCGCAAGCGTTCGATATCGTTTCTCGAACTGGCCGGCGAGCGCCTGGCGCTGCCCGACCGTTCGTTCCAGATCCGGCACCTGGTCGACCGCATCGCGGCCAAGCTGCGGGTGAGCCTCGAACTCGCGATCGAGACCAACACGCTCGAGATGGCGCGCGGCGTCGTGCGCAACGGCAAGCTGGTCACGCTGATGCCGCGCTACGCGGCGCTGCACGATGTATCGAACGGCGACCTCTGCGCCGTGCCGCTCAAGGAGCGCGACTTCACCCAGACCGCGACGAGCCTCGTCACCTTCCCGACGCAGCGGCTGTCGCCGGCCGCGCGCGCGTTGCTGGAGCTGCTCGGCTCCGCCATGGGACGCTACGGCGCCCAGTCTGCCGGGCGTTCTGATTTCGGCAACGGGCGCATGCCCGAATCGGGCTTCTCGCCAGCGCAGCCGCTTCCTACACTGGACGCGGGCCTGGGGAGAAACTGAATGGCAGAAGCGACTGAGCTGGTGAACTTTCCGGAGGGGGGCTACCGCTACCTGAAGGGGGTGTACCAGTACTCGGGTGGCGTGGCTGCGCAGCCTGGCCATGCCATCGATCGCGTGCTGTTTCCGCGGCCGATGCCGCTGACCGAAGGCTTCGAGGCGATCGCGGCCCACCTGGCCTCGTTGGGGCGCCCCATCACAGCCCTCTGTGCGTGCGAGCTGCGCTCGCCGGCCCCGTTTTCCGAAGCAGGCTTCGAGGCGTTCAACCGTCGCTACGCCGACACGCTCGAATCGTGGGGCCTCCTGCGTGGAGATCGCAACCCGGTGGCGCGTACCAACGTTTGCCCGCTGGTGAACGTCCCCTCCGCGCCGGCTTTCCATGCCTTCTCGTACACCGTCGACGCCGACGCGACGTCGGGCCCGGCGAGCTTCGTGGTCTCGGGCGGGGGCGAAGCCCGCGACGGCCAGGCCAGCTACCGGGACGGCATGGTGCGGCTCGGCGACACCAGCCTCGCCGGCCTGCGCGAGAAACTTCGCTATGTGATGACCGAGATGGAGCGGCGCGCCGCCGGACTCGGCTTCGGCTGGGCCGATGCGACCGTCGTGCAGGCCTACACGGTGCACGACATCGGCGCCCTGGTCCAGGACGAAATCATCCGGCGCGGCAACCTGTCGGCCGGCCTGACCTGGCACCTGACGCGTCCGCCGATCGTCGACATGGAAGTCGAAATGGACCTGCGCCGAGTGCGCTGCGAGCGCCTGTGGTCGCCAGCCTGATGCCATCCACCTTTGTTCTGAACGGGAGTTCTTCGTGAAGCATGCTGTTGCCATCTTTGGTCTGAAACCCCTGGCCACGTGCGCCGGGCTATTGCTGCTGGCGCTCATGCAGCCTGCCGCGTTCGCGCAGGACAAGACGCTGCGCATCGCGATGACGGCCGCCGACATCCCGCGCACCCTGGGTCAGCCCGACCAGGGTTTCGAAGGCAACCGCTTCACGGGCATCCCGATCTACGACTCGCTCACGCAGTGGGACTTGTCGAAGGCGGACGCGCCCAGCACGGTCATCCCCGGGCTTGCGAGTTCCTGGGCCGTCGACGCGAAGGACAAGACCAAATGGGTCTTCAAGCTGCGCCCGGGAGTCAAGTTCCACGACGGTTCGGCCTTCAACGCCGATGCCGTCGTCTGGAACGTGCGCAAGGTGCTCGACAAGGACGCGCCGCATTTCGATCCCAGCCAGGTGGGCGTGACCGCCTCGCGCATGCCCACGCTGGTGGCGGCGCGCAAGGTCGACGAGCTGACGGTCGAGCTGACGACGTCCGAGCCGGATGCCTTCCTGCCGATCAACCTGACGAACCTGTTCATGGCCTCGCCGGCCCAGTGGGAGGCCAAGCTCAAGGCGGTGCCGGCGAACGTCACGGTGCCGGCCGAGCGCGCGAAGGCCGCCTGGAGCGCCTTCGCGGCCGACCCGGCAGGTTCGGGGCCGTTCAAGGTCACGCGCTTCCTGGCGCGCGAACGCCTGGAGCTGGCCGCCAACAAGAGCTACTGGGACGTCAAGCGCGTGCCGAAGATCGACAAGGTCGTGCTGCTCCCGATGCCCGAAGCCAATGCGCGCACGGCCGCGCTGCTCGGCGGCCAGGTCGACTGGATCGAAGCGCCGGCACCCGACGCGATGGCGCAGATCACGCAGCGCGGCTTCAAGATCTATTCGAACGCGCAGCCGCACGTGTGGCCCTGGCAGCTGTCCTTCGTCGACGGATCACCCTGGCTCGACAAGCGCGTGCGCCAGGCGGCCAATCTGTGCGTCGACCGCGATGGCCTGAAGCAGTTGCTGGGCGGCATGATGGCCGAGCCCAAGGGCACGGTGCCGCCGGGCCACCCGTGGTGGGGCAACCCCAAGTTCGATATCAAGTACGACGTCAAGGCCGCGCAGGCGCTGATGACGCAGGCCGGCTTCTCGGCCGCCAAGCCCGTCAAGGTCAAGGTCCAGATCTCGGCATCGGGTTCGGGCCAGATGCAGCCGCTGCCGATGAACGAGTTCGTGCAGCAGTCGCTCAAGCAGTGCTTCTTCGACGTGCAGTTCGACGTGATCGAGTGGAACACGCTATTCACCAACTGGCGCAAGGGTGCCAAGGACGCGTCGGCCAACGGCTCGAACGCGGTGAACATCAGCTTCGCGGCGATGGACCCGTTCTTCGCGATGGTGCGCTTTGCGAGCACCAAGACCTACCCGCCGGTCTCGAACAACTGGGGCTACTACGGCAACGCCGAAGTCGACAAGCTGGTGGCCGAGGCGCGCACCGCCTTCGACGACAAGGCGCGCGACGCGGCACTGGCCAAGCTGCACGCCCGCATGGTGGAGGACGCGGCCTTCGTCTGGATCGCGCACGACGTGGGCCCGCGCGCGATGTCGCCCAAGGTCAAGAATGTCGTGCAGCCCAAGAGCTGGTTCATCGACATCGCCACGATGACGATGGACTGAAGGCCACCGCCGCCGCCTCACCGCTTCGCCGCACCGCCATGTTCGCCTACCTGCTGCGCCGCATCTTCTACGCCGTCCCGATCATGATCGGCGTGGCCCTCGTGTGCTTTGCGCTCGTCCACCTGGCGCCGGGCGATCCGCTGGTCTCGATCCTCCCGCCCGACGCGTCGGCCGAACTGCAGGCCCGCTTGCGCGAGCTCTACGGCTTCAATCGCTCGCTGCCCGAGCAGTTCGCGATGTGGACCTGGCGTGCGATGCACGGCGATCTCGGCGTGTCCATCGCGAGCAACCGCGCGGTGGCCGGCGAGGTGCTGACCGCGGTCGGCAACACGCTGCGCCTGGCGGTGGTGGCGACCGTGATCGGCTTCGTGTTGGGCTGCCTCTTCGGGTTCGTTGCGGGCTACTTCCGAAACTCCTGGCTCGATCGCGTCGCTTCGATGCTGTCGATTCTCGGCGTGAGCGTGCCGCACTACTGGTTGGGCATGGTGATGGTGATCGTCTTCTCGTCGCAGCTGATGTGGTTGCCGGCCACCGGGGCTGGGCCGGTCGGCTCGGACGACTGGTCCTGGGACTGGGCGCATCTCCAGTTCCTGGTGCTGCCTGCGATCACGATGTCGGTGATACCGATGGGCATCATCGCGCGCACGGTGCGCGCGCTGGTGGCCGACATCCTCGATCAGGAGTTCATCATCGGCCTGCGTGCCAAGGGCCTCACGCACTTCGGCGTGTTTCGCCACATGGTCAAGAACGCGGCCCCCACGGCACTCGCCGTGATGGGGCTGCAACTGGGCTACCTGCTCGGCGGCTCGATCCTGATCGAGACCGTGTTCTCCTGGCCCGGTACCGGCTTCCTGCTGAATTCGGCGATCTTTCAACGCGATCTGCCGTTGCTGCAGGGCACGATTCTGGTACTGGCGATGTTCTTCGTGGTGCTGAACCTGCTGGTCGACGTGCTGCAGACGCTGCTCGACCCGCGCATCGCTCGCGCCTGACAAGGATGACCATGTCGACACTCGTAGCCTCTTCTTCGCTTGCCGCCGATGAGGCGGCGCTGCCGATGCAGCGTTCGCGCGGCTACTGGGCCTCGGCAGCACTGCGCTTCACGCGCGACCCGGTCGCGGTGGGTGCCGCGCTGGTGGTTCTGTTGCTGATCGCGCTGGCCGTCTTCGGCCCGTGGCTGGCACCAGCCGATCCGTACCAGTCATCGATGCTCAAACGGCTCAAGCCGATCGGCACACCAGGCCTGCTGCTAGGGAGCGACGAGCTCGGCCGCGACATGCTGTCGCGCCTGATCGTTGGCGCGCGGCTGTCGCTTTTCATCGGCATCACGCCGGTGATCTGCGCCTTCGGCATCGGTGCCGCGATCGGCATCCTGGCAGGCTACGCGGGCGGCCTCGTCAACACCTCGATCATGCGCACGATCGACGTGTTCTATGCCTTCCCCTCGGTATTGCTCGCGATCGCGCTGTCGGGCGTGCTGGGCGCGGGCGTCGTCAACTCGCTGATCTCGTTGACCGTTGTCTTCATCCCGCAGATCGCGCGCGTGGCCGAGAGCGTGACCACGCAGGTGCGCGGGCGCGACTACGTGGAGGCGGCCCGCGCCTCCGGCGCCAGTGCCTTCACCATCGTGCGCGTGCACGTGCTGGGCAACGTGCTGGGGCCGGTCTTTGTCTACGCGACCAGCCTGATCGCGGTGTCGATGATCCTGGCCTCAGGGCTCTCGTTCCTCGGCCTGGGTGTGAAGCCGCCCGAGCCCGAGTGGGGACTGATGCTCAATACCCTGCGCACGGCGATCTACGCGCAGCCCTGGGTCGCTGCGCTGCCCGGCGCGATGATCTTCATCACGTCGATCTCGTTCAACCTCCTCTCGGACGGGCTGCGTTCGGCCATGGACAACAAGGGCTGATGCGATGCAAGCGATCAACGACGACGTCGGCGGCCCGGCACAGCCCCTGCTCACGATCAGCGGGCTGGAGAAGCACTTCCCGCTGAAGAAGGATGCCTTGGGCCGCGGTGGCGGCGTGGTGCGTGCCGTCGACGGTGTCGACTTCGAGGTGTTCAAGGGCGAGACGCTCGGCGTCGTCGGCGAGTCGGGCTGCGGCAAGTCAACCACGGCGCGCCTGCTGATGCAATTGATGGCACCGACCGCGGGCGAGATCGTGTTCGACGGCCGCGCAGTCGGCAGCCGCGACCTGCCGCTGAAAGAGTTCCGCCGCCAGGTGCAGATGGTGTTCCAGGACAGCTACGCGTCGCTCAACCCACGCCTCACGATCGAGGATTCGGTCGCCTTCGGGCCGCAGGTGCACCGCGTGGCGCACGGCGAGGCGGTGCACCGTGCGCGCGATCTGCTTGCGCGGGTGGGCCTCGAGCCGAGGCGCTTTGCCGAGCGCTATCCGCACGAGTTGTCGGGCGGACAGCGTCAGCGCGTCAACATCGCGCGCGCGCTCGCCCTGCAGCCGCGCGTGGTCATCCTCGACGAGGCGGTGTCGGCGCTCGACAAGTCGGTCGAGGCGCAGGTCATCAACCTGCTGCTCGACCTGAAGGCCGAGTTCGGGCTGACCTACATCTTCATCAGCCATGACCTCAACGTGGTGCGCTACGTGAGCGACCGCGTGATGGTGATGTACCTGGGGCAGGTCGTCGAGATCGGACCCGCGGGCCGGCTCTACGAAGCGCCGGCGCACCCCTACACGCGCGCGCTGCTGTCGTCGATGCCGTCGATGGACCCCGACCACCGCACCGAACAGGCGGCGCTGGCGGGTGACCCGCCGAACCCCATCAACCCGCCTTCGGGCTGCCGCTTTCATCCGCGCTGCGAGCTGGCCGCGCCGATCTGCAGTCAGCGTGTTCCCGCGCGAGCGCACACCCGCGCGCTGCACGCCGTCAGTTGCCTGATGCACGAGCCTGGCAGCGGGCATCCGATGGCCAAGCCGTTGCTTCGGGTCGCCTGATCGTTCACGTTCATTCCGTACAACGAAAAGCACCACCATGTCAGCCAACCCTCCGATTGCCGCTGCGTCCGAGCCGATGGTGAGCCTGCGCGATCTCAGCGTCACGTTCTCCGGTGCTCGCAAGCCTGTGCAGGCCGTCAGCGGCGTGAGCCTCGAGATCCAGCGCGGCGAGGTCGTCGCACTGATCGGCGAATCGGGATCGGGCAAGAGCGTGACCATGCGCACGCTGCTGCGCCTGCATCCCGAGCGCCGCACGCGCATCGGTGGCCAGGTTCGCGTCGCCGGGCGCGACGTGCTCGCGATGTCGCAGGCCGAACTCTCGGATTTCCGCGGCAAGGTGGCCTCGATGATCTTCCAGGAGCCGTTGCTGGCGATGGACCCTGTCTACCCGGTCGGCGCACAGATCGTCGAATCGATCCGCCGGCACGAGCCGGTGTCGGCCGCTGAGGCGCACCAGCGCGCCCTGGCCTTGTTCGAGCGTGTGCGCATTCCGAGCCCGGGGCGCCGCTTGCAGGCCTATCCGCACGAGATGTCGGGCGGCATGCGCCAGCGCGCGATGATCGCCCTGGCGCTGGCCTGCCGACCGCAGCTGCTCCTGGCCGACGAGCCCACCACCGCGCTCGACGCCACGGTGCAGATCCAGATCCTGCTGCTGCTGCGCGAACTGCAGCGCGACCTGGGACTGTCGGTGCTGTTCGTCACGCACGACATCGGCGCGGCCGTCGAGGTGGCGGACCGCATCGCCGTGATGTATGCGGGAAGAATCGTCGAGGAAGGCACGGCACGCGAGTTGATCCGCTCGCCGCGCCACCCGTACACGATCGCGCTGCTGAAGAGCCGCGCGCATGGCACGATGGCACGTGGCAGCCGCCTCGAGACGATAGGCGGCGCGCCTCCCGATCTGTCGGCGCTGCCACCGGGATGCGCCTTTGCCGAACGCTGCCCGCTCGCCGCAGACGCGTGCCGCGCAGCTCAGCCACAGGCGATCGAGCTGGCGCCGGGCCATCGCGCACGCTGCATCCGCACCGACGCTGCGGCGGCCACCGCGCCTGTCGTGGTGGCGTGAGTCACTCATCACCTTTGGCGACCCTGTCCATGCCCTTGCACGACCCTGCCCACGCTTTCGTTCCTTACCCTGACGTCGCCGTGCCGCGTGCCGCAACCGGCCCGCTCGCCGAGCTCAGCTTCGGCGTGAAGGACTTGTTCGACGTGGCGGGCTATCCCACCGGCGGCGGCAGCCCCACGGTGCTCGCGATGTCAGGCATCAAGACGCGCACCGCGCCCACCGTGCAGAAACTGCTCGATGCCGGCGCCCGCTTCGTGGGCAAGACCGTGACCGACGAACTCGCGTTCTCGATGAACGGCAACAACGCGCACTTCGGTGCGCCAATCAACGGTGCCGCGAACGACCGCATCACCGGCGGCTCGTCGTCCGGCTCGGCGTCGGCCGTGTCCTCGGGCCTGTGCGACTTCGCGATCGGCACCGACACCGGCGGCTCGGTGCGTGCGCCGGCCAACCACTGTGGTCTGTACGGCCTGCGCCCGACCCACGGCCGCATCAGCCTCGAAGGCGCGCTCGACCTGGCACCCAGCCTCGACAGTTGCGGCTGGTTCGCGCGCGACATCGGCACCTTTGCGCGCGTGGCCGACGTGCTGCTGGGAGCCGACACGGCCGCACTGCCGGCCACGGTGCGGCTGCTCTGGCCGCAGGACGTGTGGGCGCTGCTCGCACCCGCGGTGACGCAGGCGCTGGCAGTCGCTGCACAGCGCGTGCAGGCCGTGCTCGGGCAGGCCGCGCCGGTGTCGCAGGTGGCGCTCGAATCCTGGGACGCGATGTACTGGAGCTTCCGCTACGTGCAGGGTCGTGAAGCCTGGCTCACCGACGGCGCGCTGATCGAGCGCTACGCGCCGCCGCTCGGGCTCGGTGTCGCCGAACGCTTCGCCTGGGCGCGCAACGTGAGCGACGAGCAGGTCGGCACGGCGCGTGCCTTCCGTGTGGCCTTCCGCTCGCGGCTCGCGCAGATCCTGGGCAGCGACGGCGTGCTGCTGATGCCTTCCATGCCCGACATCGCGCCGCTGCGCAGCGCCACCGAAAGCAGCCTGGAGGACTATCGCAACGCCGCGACCCGGCTGCTGTGCATCGCGGGGTTGGGCGGCTTTCCGCAGCTGTCGATGCCGTTGGCTGGCCGCGAAGGTGCTCCGCTCGGCATGTCGCTGCTCGGGCCGGCCGGGTCGGACCGGTCGTTGATCGCGCTCGCGGAGCGTCTGGGTGCGTAGGTCCAGAAGCTGACGGTGGCTGAAGTGGTTCTCACGCCCCCCGGCCTGCACAAGCGATATCGTCAGATCGGGTCAGCACATCGATCAATGCCCGCGATGCTGCTGACAGCTGTCGATGCGGTGGAAACAGCAAGGAGAACGGCCGAGTGCGTCCGCGGTGTTGCCTTAACAACTCGACCGCCAACGGCATCGCGCTCTCGCCAGACGTGTCCATGCTGTACTGGACCGTGACCACGAGCACCCGAGCCCACTCTATTCCGACGGCGGTCTTGCGCAAGACCGCGTCGACCGACGCGCAGATCACCGCAGCAGTCCGCACGCTTGGCGATGTGGGCGGCAACAGCGACGGCATCGTGACCGATGCGAAGGGCAAGCTCTACATCACCGACGTCACCCGCAACGGCATTGTGAGATACGACCCGCGCACGAGGACGATGTCGCTGATCGCCTCCGACGAAGGCGTGCACTGGCCCGACACGCCGGCCATCACGCCCGACGGTGACCTGGTATTCACCTCAAGCAACCTGAACCAGCACTTCGCAGGTGCCGTGAAGAGCGGCGAAGAGCGTTACGAACTCTGGCGCCTGCCGCTGCAGGGCCGAACGACTCGCATCAAGTGATCCGACGCAGCGGCCATCGCCGGTCGCGGCGCACTGTTGGAGCTGCGCCCCTCTGCCATGGGTCGCCACGGCGACAGTGTGCCGGGCGTTCTGATTTCGGCAACAAGTGCATGCCCGAATCGGTCTTCTCGCCCGTGCGACTGCTTCCTACACTGAACGCGGGCCGGGACGGATGCGATGTTCGCGCGGCGCGACGCGCCGACCACAGGCTCCAAGACGATCGCGGCCCACCTGACTTCCACCGGGTGCCCGTTCTCGGCCCTTTGTGTCTGCGGGCTGTGTTTGCCGGCCTCGTTCTCCGAGGCGAGCTTCGAAACGTTCGATCGTCAGCTGCCTGGAGGGCTGTTGCCATGGCGTCTTGGTGAATAAGGCGTGCCCACGAGAACTGAACACCATGAGAAGGGAGTGAATGAAAATGAAGCGCACGGCTCCTACCAGCCACAAGCCGTCACGGGCCGCCGTGACCTTGACTTCGTTCTTCCTCGCGGCCGCCACCTTGAGCGGATGCGGTGGTGGCGACTCGACGTCCAGCGCGCCATCGTCAAGCGACAACGCGCCCGCGCCGCTTCTTGACGGGACGACAGCCGACCCCAATCCCCCGGTGCAGGAAGACAACAACCCGGCACCTGCTCCGGCAGCTGCGTTGCCAACGCCCGTGACGGACGCTCCTGCTCAGCCACCGGCATCGCTGCAGCTGGCCGACAACCTCACGGAGGGTGTGGCCGCTGGCAGCATGTGGCGCACATCGGCACTGTGGGGTATCGGCTACACCGAGCTGGTGGCCGGCAAGGACATCAAGGTGGGTTACCTGCACGACAGCCGCGCTCGAACGCTCACGGAGGCCATCATGTGGCACGGCGGCGAGGGCACTGCAAGCCGCCAGCGCTTCGAGGCGCTGAGCAAGGCCGATCGAGACGCCCTGATGGCCTTTCTGCGCTCGCTGTAAACGATCTGGTGACTACCGGCTGGCCACTCGCAGCGGGGCATCCACGAGCTGGTTCACCAGGCCGTAAAAGTCGAAGTACGAGTCGGCGCGAAGGATCTTGTCACCGCGCAGCTCGTAGACATCGCAGAAGCCGACGGCCATGGTCTTGCCGGTGGGCTGCAAAACGCCTGCAGGCGAGTTGAAGACACCCCGGTGCGTGCCTCGGCCGATGCCCTGGGCCACGACGTGATCGCCCATCGCGGCAACGCTGCGGACTTCGCAGCTGGCGTCCGGGAAAATGTCGAACCAGCTCTTCCACGGATCGATGATGGCCCGCTTCCCCTTGGTCGTGTAGGCGAACGGCACGTCCAGCCACTCGCTGAAGGAAGCGCCATAGGCGGCGATCACGTCCAGGTCCTTCTTGTTCACGGCGTCGTAAAGGCGACGGATGAGGTCTTCGCCGCGAGATGGCGCCGGGTCGCGGCCGGCGGCACTGGCAGCTCTCGCGAGCGCAGTGCCTGCAATCAAGGCACCGGCAGATGCGGCGAACAGACGGCGGCTGGGAGTGGTGATGCTGTTCATGGTTGATTCCTGGATTGAGTTGGAAAAGTGCGCTCGTTCGTTACTGCACGCGCGCTGAAATTCAGTCTAGGAATGGAGCGGGGGACAGCGGTAGCTCAATCCGTTGGAGTGATTGCCCGATTCGCCGAAGCCTGCCGAAGGCGAGGCGGCCGCCTCGAAGCGATAACATCAAACGACGGGTTCGTTGCCTGATCCATCACCTTCCGCCTCATGCATCCAATGCTCGCGACACAACCTCAACTCGACGAGCTGGTCGAGCTGCTGCTGACCTGCACACCAACCGACGGAATCCACCCGACGGGCCTTCCGGGCGTTTGCGCCATCCGAGTGTCCGAGCCAGGCGAAGAACTCGCGCAGACGCTGCATCGCCCCGCGGTCTGCCTGATCGCACGAGGCGCCAAGCGCGTCATGCTGCGCGACGAGCTCTATGCCTACGATTCGAGCCGCGTCCTCGTCTTCTCCGTCGACCTGCCGATCAGCGCCCAGGTGACGGAGGCCTCGCCGGCGAGTCCCTACCTCTGCTTCCGGCTCGATATCGATCCCGTCCACGTGGCCGATCTCGTGATGCAGGCCGCTCCAGTGCACAAGGCGGCCGGCGAGGAATCGAGAGGGTTGTTTCTGACATCGGCCACGCCAGAGCTGCTGGATGCCGTGGTGCGCCTTATGCGGCTGGTGCGCTCGCCACAGGACGTCGCCCTGCTGGCACCGCTGGCCGTGCGCGAGATCTACGTCCGGCTGCTCAAGAGTCCTGAGGGCGAACGACTCGCCGGCGTTGGCCGTGCCGACGCGCATGTCGGCCGCGTCGCCAAGGCCATCGCGTGGCTGAAGGAGAACCACTCGGAGCCGCTCCGGATCGAGGATCTCGCGCGCCGGGTGCACATGAGCGCGTCGTCGTTTCACCAGCACTTCCGGGATCTCACCGCCATGAGTCCTCTGCAGTACCAGAAGCAGCTGCGACTGCAGGAGGCACGAAGGCTGATGCTGGCGGAGGGCACCGATGCGGCGACGGCCTCCCACCGAGTGGGCTACGAGAGCCCGTCCCAGTTCAGCCGGGAGTACGCCAGGCAGTTCGGCTCGCCTCCCGTGCGCGACATCCAGCGCCTGAAGCAGGGCGGGGCCTGGGCGGTGCTTGGCTAGAGGTTCTGCGGCTTGAAGCGCCGCCGGCGGGTGACGACCTTGCCAGCGACCATGAAGTCGCCCTGGCCCATGTAGTGCAGCGTTTCGGGGCATGCCGGTTCGATCGCCACGTGCGCCTTCACGATCTCCCAGATGAACAGGTCGTAGCGTGCGATCTGGCTTGCATCGGCAAGCCGGCACTCGAAGTTCGCATGGCACTCGCCGATCAGCGGCGCGGCCACTTTCTCGGCGCTCTGCGCGGTCAGGCCGAACGCGCTGAACTTGTCGATCTCGCTGCCCGAGCTGTTGCCGATCCCCACGACCTGTTCCAGCAAGGCCTTGGTCGGAACGTTGACCACGCACTCGCCACTGCGCTTGATCAGTTCGTGGCTGTGGTTGCCAGGCCAGATGTAGCAGGCAAACAGGGCCGGGCTGAACCCCAGCATCATGTGCCAGCCCATCGTCATGATGTTGCGCTCGCCGAGGTGAGCAGACGTCACGAGCACAACAGGCCCAGGCTCCAGAATTCGGCGGGTCTCGACCAGCGGGTAGTCGGCTTTTGGAGTGATTCGCATGATTCGTTGCTCCAGAGAGGAAGGCACGCCCGCACCTCAAGGCGCAGGTGTGCCAAGCTGGCTCGGACGGGCCGATCACCAGGGCTGGTTGGTCGGCAGGACGAAGAGCTCGGCGACGTTCACGTGCGAGGGCGCCTGCACCGCGAAGAGCACCGTGTCGGCGATCTCGGCGGCGCTGAGGAAGCTCATCTGGTCGCGCAGGCCTTCCATCTGCTGGCGGTAGCCGGCGTCGCTGATGTGCTCGAACAGCTCGGTATCGACGGCACCCGGCTGGATGCAGGTGACACGGATGTTGTGCTTCGGTGCGATCTCCAGGCGCAGGCCCTCCGAGAAGGCGGCGATGGCGTGCTTGGTTGCGCAGTACACCGCCAGACCCGGGAAGACCTTGCGGCCGGCAATCGACGACGTGTTGACGACGTGGCCCGCGCCGCGCTGCTTCAGGTAGGGCAGGGCGGCGGCCGTGCTGTTGAGGACACCCTTGATGTTGACGTCGACCATGCGGTGCCACTCGTCGACCTTCAGCGACTCGATGTCGGAGATCGGCATCAGGCCGGCGTTGTTGAAGAGGATGTCGATGCCGCCATAGGCGGCGACGAGCTTGTCCACGCCCGCATTGACCGAAGCGGGGTCGACGACGTCCATCTCGATGGCCAGGGCCTGGCCGCCTGCGGCCTCGATCTGCGTGACGAGCGCCTGCAGCTTGGCGGTGCGCCGCGCCGCGAGGCCGACCTTCACGCCCTGGGCCCCGAGCTTGAGAGCCGTCGCGGCACCGATGCCGCTCGATGCCCCGGTGACCAGGGCGACTTTTCCGTTGAGTTCCATGACAGTTCCTTTGAGGCAAGAAGTTGAGGGTCTTGCGGCGGCATCGGTCTCTTGTCGATTCCTCTGGCTGCCACGGGTGTCATGGTGTTGATCAACGATGTTCCGGTCGCTCGGGGTTTTGATGCACCTATCGAAGTTTTGCGATCGGGTGTCAGGTCTTGCCGCTGCGGTACTCGCTCGGGAGCACGCCCACTTCGCGGCGGAAGACCTGTGCAAAGTGACTCGGACTGGCGTAGCCCACATCGAGCCCAACATCGATCACGGGCCGGGCAGTCTCGCGCAGCAGACGGCGCGCCTGCTCGATGCGCAGTCGCGTGAAGTACTGGGATGGCGTGAAGCCCGTGCTCTTCTTGAACGCCCGCGAGAAGTGGGCATCGCTGAGGTCGGATTCGCGTGCGAGGCGACCCAGGTCCAAGTCCTGGTCGAGGCGGGACTGCATGGCTGTCAGGGTGCGATGGATCTTGAAGGCGGGCAGGCCGCCGTGCGGGGTGGCTCGCGCTGGTGATGCACTGGCGTAGGTCCGAACCAAATGCACGGACAGGCTGCCGGTCAGCCCTTGCACGAACATCGTGCTGGGTGTACGCCGCCCTACCAGCTCGTCGTGCAGCAACGCGAGCAGGGTCGATAGCACGTCGTCCGAGCCACCCGAGACTTCGCGCAGTTGCGCCGCCCGAACATTCGAGCCCATGACGTCGGCTACCGCACGTTGCATCAGGGGCAGGCCAAGGTACAGGTGCAGCACCTGGAATGGCGCTGGATCCAGCGTGGCCCAGCGCAGCTCGCACGGTCGCGGCGACGTGGTGAGGAAGAAGTCGCCCTGCCGCACTTCGTTCGCCAGCCACTCCCCGCCGAGCTCGCGCTCCTCGACACGTGCGGCGCCGGAGACGACCCAGACGATCAGGGGCTCGGGTACCGCCGGGATGATCAGGCTTTGCTGGACGGGGCGGCGAACGAAAGCCTGAGCCAGTACGTCTTTCCAAGGCCTCCCCTTGCTGGATGCAATGAGCTCGCCTGGGACGCGTTCGTCCAGGGCTTCGGCGGTACTCAGTGGAGTCGTCATCGCGTTGCTCACGAGGTGGGATCGACGAAATTCTGGCGCACGCCTTCGTCGTTGGCGGCTGAATCGACAGGGGTCCGTCGAATCAGGCAAGGATCACGGACTTCTCGTCTAACGCTCCCGGCGCCGAATTCCTAGACTGAGCTCATCTTCAGCGAGCCACTGTCAATCAGGAGACCAACATGCAACGCGTCATCGACGAGAGCACCACTGCTGCCGCCAATTCGAAGGGAGCTCAAGCCAGCAAGGTCTGGTTCATCACCGGAGCCGGTCGCGGCATCGGTGCCGAGGTCGCCAGGGCCGCGCTGGTCGCCGGCGACCAGGTCGTCGCGACAGGGCGTCACGTCGAACAGCTGAAGGCGGTCTATGCGACCCATGGCGACCAGGTGCTGTGTCTGGCGCTCGATGTCAGCCAGGAGCAGGAGGCAACGACCGCTGTCGAGACGGCCGCCGCCCACTTCGGTCGCATCGACGTGCTGGTCAACAACGCCGGCTACGGACAGCTTGGGCTGTTCGAGGAAGTGGCCAGTGTCGACGTGGAACGCCAGTTCGCGACGAATGTCTTCGGGCTGATGCACGTGACCCGCGCCGCCTTGCCGCTGATGCGCAGGCAGCGCGGCGGCCACATCCTCAACCTGGCATCGATCGGCGGCGTCATGGGCTTCGAATCCTCGTCGATCTACTGCGCCGCAAAGTTTGCGGTCGTTGGGTTCTCCGAGTCCCTGGCCCTGGAGGTGGCGCGGTTCAATATCAAGGTCACGGTCGTCGAGCCCGGCTTCTTCCGCACCGACTTCCTGGACAAGTCCTCCGTTCGCTACGGGGCGCGGACAGTCGCCGACTACCCGCGGGCGGACTATGAAAGCTACAACCGTCAGCAGCCTGGCGACCCCAGCAGGCTGGGGCGGGCCGTCGTGCAGGTGGCTGCCATGTCTGAGCCACCATTGCACTTCCTGGCGGGCACGGACGCAGTGAAGTACGCGATGCAGGTCTTCGAGCGCCGTCGTGCCGAGGTCGACTCACATGCCGCGTTGTCGGTGACGACAGACATCGACCGCTGAGAAGGGAGAGTTGATCCCAAAAATCCACGAGAACGCTCAAAGGAACGACCATGAACAATGCCAAGAAGGAAGAAGTGCAGATTCATCCCTATGTCGGCATGTGGGTGACCAAGGACGGCTGCATTCGGCACGAACTGCTTGCGGATGGCCGCTACGACGAGGCCCGTGGCAAGGTGAGAAGCGCTTACCAAGGCCGGTATCGAGTGACGGGAGACCATGTCGACTATCTCGACGATACTGGCTTTACCGCAAAGGGCGACTTCCGCGAAGACGTTCTCTACCACGCCGGGATGGTGCTCTACCGGGAGCGGTGACCTCGGGTCTGCGGACGGCGACTTGAGCACGAAGCGGGGTCTCGGCCACCCGACCTGCATCGAAGGCAGCCAACATCCATCGATCGTCGAAGCGCTGCGGGACATCGCCCCGGATCTGGTCCGCGTGGTCCACGCCGTCCCCGAGTCCGTTGGTCCCCCGGGAAAGCAATGGATGCGCAACGCGTGGCACTGCCAATGGCGCAGGGGTGAGGTCGCATGCGTCTCCGTCAGGCAGTAGCAAGGTGTCGCAACTCAAAATCGCACGCGCCGCACTCGCGGTTGCTTCACAAGGCAGTACGTGTCATGAAATTGTTGCTCGTGGAGGACTCGCCGAAGCTGCGCGTTGCTCTCGTGAAAGGTTTGACGCATCTCGGTTTTGTGGTCGAAGAAGCGCATGACGGCCCCACGGGCCTGTGGGCCATCGAGCACACCCGACCCGATGCGGTCGTGCTGGACATCATGCTGCCCGGCTTCGACGGCATAGAGCTGCTGCGCCGCGCACGCGCCAGAGGCCTCACGACGCCGGTGTTGATGCTCACCGCGTTGGCCGAGGTCGAAGACAGGCTCAAGGGCTTCGAGGCCGGCGCGGACGACTATCTCCCCAAGCCCTTCGACGTGCGCGAGTTGGCAGCGCGTGCGCAAGCCCTCGTGCGCAGGGTGTCGCCCTGGGCGCATCCGGTGATCGTGCTCGGCAATCTTGAAATCGATCCTGCGCGCCGCGAAGTCCGACGCAGCGGCGCGGCGTTGCCGATGCGTCGCCGCGAGCGGGCGTTGCTGGAGTTGTTGGCATTGAACCGCGGCAAGGCGGTGTTGCGTGAAACGATAGAAGCCAAGCTGTACGCCGAAGACAGCGACCTGCGCAGCAATTCGATCGAGGTGGCGGTTTCGCAATTGAGACGCTGGATCGATGCGCCGGGACAGCCCTCGCGCATCACCACCCTGCGCGGCGAAGGCTATCGGCTCGACCGATGAGCGGCCGCTCGATCGCCGCCCGCCTGCGTCGCGACATCGTCGGTGCGCTGCTGCTGTCGTCGCTGGTCACCTTCGCGGGCTTGTATCTGATCGGCCGTGCCCAGCGCATGCACGCTTTCGAGCAGGCCTTGCAGGACGACTTGCGTGCGATCTCCAACATCACGCAGACCTTTCCAGACGACGATGTCTACGTCAACATCCAGCCCGATGCCCTGACCGAGTTTCAGGCCGGAGGCACCCGCTTCTTCCAGCTCTGGGATGCGAAGAGCCTGGTGCTGCTGGACACCTCGCCGTCACTCGATGCGCTGAAGTTCAAGTTCGATCGTCCGCTGCCCATCACTGCCGAGCCGCGACGCCTTGAAGCGCGCCTGCCCGATGGCCGCGAAGTCAGCCTGATCGTCGTCCAGTTCCTCTCGACGTGGGGGCTGGAAGAGGATGTGC
>Ga0307509_10003220_pt1 | contig 25248 bp, 22 predicted proteins | sample 10_EM_MG_FD_202245 | JGI IMG/M metagenome (GOLD analysis project Ga0307509, IMG submission 202245) | Populus trichocarpa ectomycorrhiza microbial communities from riparian zone in the Pacific Northwest, United States - 10_EM | ecosystem: Host-associated > Plants > Roots > Unclassified | place... | reverse complement strand
AACTATCATCATCTGACTTTTTTTTTTTCATTTCACAGCAATTAGGTAACTGCATCGGGCGTGGCCAGTTCGGATCCGTATACCGAGCGTTGAACCTGAACACCGGGCAGATGGTGGCGGTCAAGCGTATCCGACTAGAAGGCCTCAAGGAAGAAGAAGTCACTACGCTAATGAGGGAGGTCGATCTCGTAAAGAGTTTATCGCATCCTAGCATCGTGAAATATGAAGGCATGGCGAGAGACGAAGATACCCTGAGCATCGTACTTGAGTAAGCGATTCTTGTCTTGTCCAGCGGCGAGATCAAAGTATCCTGTCATGCTGACTGATAGCTCTCCGTTCTTCAGGTATGTCGAAAACGGATCTCTCGGACAAACACTGAAAGCCTTTGGCAAACTCAACGAGCGCTTGGTTGCGTCCTACGTTGTCAAGATCCTCGAAGGCCTGCACTATCTCCACACTAGCGACGTCGTGCACTGCGACCTCAAGGCCGCCAACATCCTGACGACGAAAAACGGGAACGTAAAATTGTCAGATTTTGGTGTCTCGCTCAATCTGCGCGCTATGGAGCGAGAGATCAAGGATGTTGCTGGAACGCCCAACTGGATGGCCCCAGAGGTGATTGAACTGAAAGGAGCGTCGACCAAGTCGGATATTTGGAGTTTAGGGTGTACGGTCGTTGAGCTGTTGACAGGGAAGCCTCCGTATGCAGAAATCGCGAATAGCATGTCCGGTATGTCTTATTTTTCTTGGCCTTGCTGAGAGAATGTTAATGGTTCTTCGATTGATAGTGATGTTCCGAATTGTTGAGGATGATATGCCCCCTATTCCCGAGGGTTCCTCGGAGTTGTTGAGAGACTTTTTGGAACAATGCTTTGATAAAGATCCAACGCGTCGTCCAAACGCTGAGATGCTTTGTGAGCACCCTTGGTTGAAGAAGAACTGGGTGGCTCTGAAGGTTTGTGCTATTCATCTCCTCCTTGAAAATACTTATATCTACTGCGCATTGCCTCATGTAGGAGCTGCGTCCTCAAGATAGCATTCCATTCCTCCGTAGGGTAAGCACGGACCTCCACAAGTCAGATGCCGTCCGCTACCTATCCCAGCTGGACCTACCAGAGTCGCCCATATCGGCTTCTCCCAAACGCGATGACGTTGGCAGAATTACTCCCATCGGTCGTCGGACCACGACATCTTCGGCTCGGCCTGTCGAAAGTGAATTCTCCCCTCGTGAGCACTCATTTGTGAAGACGACATTTAGTAAACGTGGGTCTGACAGTATTGACCTTTATATTACAAAACTCTAATTTTGAGATAGCAATGGTCTGTCGGGTGTGTTCGCTCAACGTGAAGAAGAGTGCTGTGTTGTGTTCCCAGTGCAGCCTCATCTCACATGCCAAATGCGCGATCAATGCCCCACCTACATGCGATTTACGGGCGCAGCTCCTTTTGTATGCACAATATGCAGAAAAGGGAAACCCTGCCTCCGTCTATTCCAACCCAGCGGAGATCATCAGCGACATGGGCCAGAATGTCGCAATGTCTGATGTGCCTTTTGTCGACCACAACAACCACACGCCGCGGAATAGCATAGATGCGCCTCAATCTCCACATTCTCCAACGAGTACTGGTACGGTGGAGCGCCCACAGACTGCGTTCAAGTTTATGGCTGCATTCAGGCGCTCGAGGACTAATTTGTCACCTGAACCTGTGGTGCCTTCATCTGCGGCATCGAATCCGACCTCTCGCGATGGAGATGAAGGCGTGTCTCCTGCACGGAGAAGACCGCAAGTGTTAACGAAACGCTCTGACTCACGACCGCTGTCGGTGACTAGTGACAGCACTGGTCTGAGCAGCCTGCGGAGTGCGGCTACTGCTGCGGAGAGTTTTTCAAGTCGGCAGAATACTAGCGGGAAACGATCACAAACTTCAAATGGTGATAAGCAACGGCCTATGTCCGATGGTGTGGCCTTGGAGCGGGGTCGTTCTGGTAAGGCTAATATGATGTCATCTGGGTCAAAGTTGGCAACGGATAAGGATGATCCACCCTCGACTAGTATACCTGGTGGTATGCCAAATGATGCGAAGAAGAAACATCGTTCAAAGTCGTCCAATTCGAGTTGTCGTATTCAATGAACAAAATCCCACGACTTTCCTTTCTTTCAATCATCACCTTCCCTCTTAACCACCTTCGTTTTTTTCCTCCGGTTGCATCAACTCAAAAGACGGTTTTCTTTATCGCATATATATGTACTTGTAATCTGCATCTTCACTTCTCCTTTCATGGGCATTGGCTTTGCTTTTTTCTTCTAGACCAACCAATTATACCAACGTTGTTCTAGATCCTCTCCATAATTTTTTATTCTGTTATTGTTGTTTTATCCCCTCTTTCTCTTCTTGTTTTTTGGGTCATCTCTGTAACACTACATGTATGTATACCACGGAAATCAATCATGCTTTTGTGAAAGATGAATTGCGGACTTTTTAGGTGACGCACTGCACTGCCACGCTTTTTTTTAGCACCGCAAGGGATTCTAAATATACATTTACCTCCGTCAAACTGCGTTCATCACGGACTAGTCAATGGACTCCAGCGCTGTCAGCGATTCTTCCGCATACAATTGCCAAAACCACTGGCGCTTCTTACCAGACAACCCTGTCTTATTTCATCCCAATCGCAAATGACGAATACAAAACGTGTTATTTTTCAACCCCTGTGGTTAGCAACCCCAAAATTAAACATGAGGTGGTTGGCTCATCATCACGATTCAAACATGTCAGTGCAGGGTCAGATAGGAGTCTCTACTGGAAACCCATATTGGATGACTTTATGTTTTCCTTATCTCCGACATATCGAATGGCTCTATTCGCCAATGCCTCCTCCCAGGTACGCGATATCGAACTCTAGCCTCTCCTCCAAGTTCTTCAGTGATACGGACTTCAGGCTTTCTTGGGTCGGGTCTTCTTCTCTGTCTCGGCCTTTTGGTCTAGGTCTTTTGTTTTCAAGGGCATGCATCCCCTACACGGTCAACTGTTTTGACCAATGACATTTGTTCCGCGCTGAATGCGGGGTGTCAATGCCGTAATGATTCAGATTACAGTATGATCAAAATAGAGATATATCCTACTTCCAGACCACAGATGGTCAAAAAGGAGTCCTGCACGGACAAGTCGGATCTATCCCCCGTATTATAAAAGGACCCTCAGACGAAAGAGGATCCCTTCCTGCCTAATTTCTCATTCTACAGGATGTTGAACCTCAAGTGGTCATTCTTGTGGGTCATTGCGGTTTGCATTGTACTGGTTCTCTCGTCTCCGCTCGAAGAGACCAATGCGCAGAGACTTGCAAGAGGTCTGCCGCCCAATCCCCCAAAGTTCCTTAGGGGGGTGCCGCCAACGCCTGTAATCAGTGCGACCTTCCTACTTCTTTCATGATGGGATCACATCTAACCTATCTATCTGCGATTATTCTAGGTGCAAGCTCACGACGTCCCTCGCCCTCGTCTCAACCTCCGGTTACGTATGTCGTTGCGTCTTCTAAATTCGTCGAATCGGCGTTAATACTTCTGGCAGCTTGACGGGGAAACTTGAGGTCCGATCCCACACGGGTGGTAGCCTGGGCCATGTTAGAAATTTGAAAACTGGTGGGACAATGTATATGAACGCCGACATTCGTTGAGTTCTGGCGCACTAACCTATTTGACCCCAATATCACAGAAGCGGAATTAGCTTCGGGGCTGACGACGATTTGTTAGTAAAGTTGACTTACAGCCCATCGCACCCAACGGCATTCGATATCTTGGCCACGGTATGCCCGATCCAAGGTTGTTGATCCCGTCAATATCGTTATCTCATATCTTTGTTCAGAACCCTAAATTCCCTGCCCCCTTTTATGCATTTACCCTCACAGCTGACAGTGACCTATTACCAGCTCCTAAGTCTGCAATTTGGTCAATCGATCCAACTACCCACGAGTTGAAAGGTATGAATTATAATTGCAGTCGTTTGGGTAACACCACCTATTCATCTGTAACTATCTAGCGCAATGGACCAACGCTGATGGGTCCAAGCCTCCGACAGTCCTGGCCTACGATGCACCCAAGGTAGGCATCTTCTCTGTGGCTTCATCATACGACATTCCTGAACTTAGGTTCAATGTAGAATTCGCTGTTCTTTGTCAGCGACATCAACGCGTACAATGCAAAGAATGGTTCACCGGCGTCTGCGGTTGTGAGTATAATTCCTTCATCCCGTTAATTTCACACACTAATCCTCTATTCTAGAACCTTTTCTTCGTGCCGATATAAAACACCGCGGGTTTATCCCCCAAGATGTCGACAATTTCTCTTTCACGTTGGACTATTTCGCTATTTCCACTTCGCAATACGACTTTGACAAACTACTTTTCGATTACATCGCTGCGTTCAGCCAGCATTTACTTTCGTGGACACTTTCTATTTCAGACTAAATACAAATAACCCGTTCTACTCTCTATTTACGAATGGATAATGTGTACTATCACTATGCGAATGCCTTCGGGCTCATTGTCATTATCCAAGAGGTTGCAGACAAGGGGACTTGTGTTGGTATGATCGATGTCATGAGCCGGTTGTGAACAGCATCAAGTACCTCCCAGAGCTCACCAGCGCTTGCCTCGAATTATTTATAGAACATAGGTAATGGAATACAAGCTTTGAAACCACACAGGCCACTGCTCAATGGGCCTGCAGTGATAATCCATGCTGACTTTGCTCTGCCGTGCTACACAGAAAATACTAGGAAGGATATATAGGTCACGAAACAAATTTATTCAATGGCACACCATTTGACAGACGGAGATATCGGGCCATATGTTAGAAGACACGGTGAGGTGTGCGTGTGGTGTATTCCAACGTGACCCAGTTATTGGGCTATTGCCTCATCGGCCCTGTCAACTTGATACCGGCATGCTCGAAGAGCGTTGAGTTGCTGTCAAGGTAGCAGCACAACTGCCCTTGTAGTTTGATGGTGTGGAATCTGGTGTTTTCCTGTTCCGTAAATCAGGGAGCGCTTGGTGTCGACAAGAAAACACAAGATGGAAGACTAAAGATGATGTTTGCTGGAAGAACCATCTTAGAAGATAAGGTCACTTCAAGTTGATGGAATGATAAAAAATTAACTGTTGGAAGGCCACAGATGATATCATCCAGTTCTAGAGGATACTACATCTACGACGAAGAAACCGACGGAATACGCGAGTATTGTATGGAAATGCGAAAGCAGAGTTACGAGTCCCGACGCAGTTATAGCGGAACACGTGAATTCGATCAGATGCACAGCACGAGGCCCCTGTCAAGCGATCTCAGTCTTTATGTAAATCTCCAGGTCAACCGTCCTCTTCGTTCTTCCTCTTGGATGTCCTCAAGCAGACCGAAGAGACTGCAAGAAAGAGGGCAATCTCTCTTTGGGGAGACTTCGAGCACGTTGCCCTCATTGAGTACCATCTCGACCAAGTTCGTCTTCTTTTTTTGCCTGATGTGGTGAAGTGGCCAACCCGTGTGCAGTAAACTCGAGGAGTCCCTGAGGAACGCATACAAACAGAATTATAAGGTCGAACTATTAATGAAGGGCCTGGAGGTACGTAGCTACCCTGGTGTGTTGTGAATCTTACTTAGTTTCGCTTCAGTCCAGGCTTTCTGACGATTTAAGCAATTTCAAAGCAATCGATAGCCTTCTCCGAGACGTTTACAGCACCCTAGAGGTTAGCCCATTTACCACTCAATAGTACTCTCCCATTTTAAGGAAATCAATTCCTTTTTTCCAATAGCGCAATCATAAACGCGCCGAAAGATCTCTAAAGCTGCAGGTTCCTCAGACCAAATCCGTGTTGGAAGATTCTATGGATACTTTAACGGAGCTTGCAGAGACCCTCCCCACCACACGGACTCAGATTTCAGATATTCGAGTTGCGTATGATTCTGGTCATGTCAAGGTCTGTACGTGGATTCCAGGATTGTTTCGCGTGAACTCACTGGGATGTATCAAATTTTAGGCCCAATCGCTCGTCTCTGATCTTACGTGGCTGAATACCGAGTTTTATGAACGTTGGCGAACCATCATCTTCACACCTTCCAGCCCAGTATCCTCGCGATGGAAGGCATACATGCGCACGGTTTTCGTTGTATCCTTCGTGATATGTTCGTGGCTATTCTGGATTGCAGTAACCGGTGCCTACCGTGCCCACCGACATAGACTGGTTTGGGGAGAAAAACTCATGTCTTAAAGGAGCTTCTGCTAGGACATATACCATCTTTGGTCAATTTGCGTTCTCCTTGGACCTGCGAATCTCGAATTGCATCTCTTATATTCAGCCTCTATTCTTTTTCTTTCATTATATTTTTCTCATCTATTAGTTATTTCGCATATCATTATCTGTTAATGTACAAAGTTTGTGACTGCTTCATTGTTTTTAGATTTGTACCGAATAGGGGCCTATTATGGAAAGACTATAATAGGTAATTTTGAACTTCATTCAAAGAGCCGAAGCTGCCAACTCCAGACAACCATGGAGGGTTTTGACGACCTCCTTGGCCCTTCACGGCAAGCTCTAGAGGAAAATCCATTCGCAGACCCATTCCTCAAGCGTTCCAGTTCACCAGATCCATGGGCGAACCCCTTCGCCTCAACAGATTCTTCCGATGCCTTTGGGAGTACATCTGAACATTTCACACCCTCGGAACCTTCTCATAGTTCGAGTTCTAATGACATTGGGTCGAGCTCGGGTGCTGTAGTGGATGAATTACCGATAGCAGATCCTCTTGATTCTGCAGCGCGGGCTGCCGACGATGACGACGATAATGAGCCACTGGCAAAACTCCGTTCTCCCGGATTTCGGGAAAGTATTCCGCATTTCTTTTCAGAAACGGCCACGATTCGGCCACCACATGAGGAGGACTTGGATTCGCCTCCTACAAAATCGTTAACTGACAACGAGTCAACAACAAATCCGGGACTTAGCGCATCAGCCCCAGAGCCTGCCTCAACCTCAATTCCAGTCGATACTTCCCAGCCACCTTCTCTAACCAATTCATCCTCTGCATCTCCTCCGCCTTCTGCAACGGAATTTAGCTCTAGATCTCCCCTTGAAGCGCCCTTTGGTGGGCTCAATCAGTCAATTGCTGGCCTCTCCTTGGGCGGAGAGGCCCAGGGAGGATGGCATTCTGCGGAAGTACAAACACCATGGCAGGCAGAGCAAATAACACCTGTACCTACAAAGCCTTCACAAGGAGATGACGACAGCGACGACGACAGACCGATTTTGCAGTCCTATCATAAACAACTAGAAGATAAATCCTCAGTAAGCGACGCACTTTCTCTTATTCATAATGCCACTCAATTGGAAGCAATCAAATTAGGCTCCGACGCCGACAAGAACTGACAAGGGCTTGCAACCAGTATTTGTGATCTCGGTCGACGATCCTCAGAAGGTTGGGGATCCTATCCGTTCATTCACAATGTATACCGTTCACACTCGGGTAATGTGATCCCGATGGTTGCCTGGAGTGAAGAATTTAACATCTTTGCAACAGACAACATCTCCACTCTTCCAGAAATCAGCATTCTCCGTCCTTCGACGTTATTCTGATTTCCTTTGGCTTTACGAGACCCTCTCGAACAACAACCCTGGTGTTGTTGTTCCTCCAGTGCCAGAAAAAAACCCCTTTGGTCGATTTGACGACCAATTTGTGAAGCAACGGCGAGTGGCCCTGGAGAAATGCATTCAGAAAACTGCAAATCATCCAGTTCTCGGAAAGGATACCGATTTGAGGCTCTTTTTGGAGAGCGATAGCTTTGCATTGGATGTTTGTGCCCTCATCCTTCCGTGGAATATCGCTCACAAGTTCTCCAGATCAAGCATAGGAAAGCGGAGCTTGCGAATGAAAGAGGTGGCCTCATTGCCAGCATTGGACAGTCGATCACCGGACCACGGTTCCACGAGACTGACGAAGTACGCTTACCTTTGTGCTTTCGACGCTTTGATTAACAATCTTTTGAAGTGGTTTGATAGGCAAAAGATTTACCTTGATAGCCTCGAGTCTCAGCTGCGTGGCCTGGCCAAGGCGATTGAATTAGTTGCAAAGCATCGGGCCGGTACGCTCACTCTATGCCTTTCCAGCTTTTGTTTTAAAATGTCAGTTATTTCAAAGAAATTTCCGTTGCTACAGGAGAATTTGCCCAAAATGTCAGCGATTTGTCGTCTTCCGACATTGGCAAACAACTTGCCCAATCTCTGAGCGGACTGGCGGATGTTGAGCGAACAGCTCAAGACATCCAGAATGTGCAATCCGAGCAGGATATGGCAACTTTGATGGCCACAGGTGTGCTCTTTCCAGACCTCCATTTGTAGAGAAATTTATTGTCTACGGATAGTGGATGAATATGCTCGTTTGATTAATTCTGTTCGGGTAGGTCACACAAACATTCTGCAGAAAATATCTATTGATAATGTTGTTGGGCTGAAAGCTTGCGTTCAGTTCTCGTATCCGGGTTTTCCATGCCTGGAAAAATCAGGAAAATGAATTGCTGCGAACAAAGCAAATTCACGAGAAAAATCGGTCACAAGGACGGATCCCTACGGACCGGCTGGGATATTCATTGAGTCAAATCGCAGAGGTAAAATTGGCTTTAACTTGTTATCTTCAAATTAATTCAGTTGTTTACAGGCAGAGCGAAGGGCATCGGAAGCGAAGCTCGAATATGAGCATGTTTCAAAGCTTGTCAAAGCGGAAGCTGCCCGGTTCGAGCAAGAGAGAATCGAAGATTTTAAGGATTCGCTACATGCATTCCTTGAGGGGATGATTTCACGGCAGAAGGAGGTGGGCATTTGAGCTTTCTGCTGATCATCCGTCGTCTTATCGTTTCTCATAGTTAATCTTCGCATGGGAACATTATCAACAAATGCTTTTAAAGAGGGTTGGTGGAGGTGGTCCTGCTGGCACACGGGCAGTCAGCGGACCTGCTTCCCCATGATAACGACAGTTCATCTGATGTCAGCGTTCAATGGTCATTTTATTCATGTGCAATGGAATATGTATGGTGTACAGGAAATTATGATACTATGCTATGTGCTATACTCGTGTAGTTTAACAGCCATTCGCGATCTCGTTCCAGCGTCACTCCCAATATCTTGGCACCTTAGTGCCATCTGGGCCTTCTGTCTCAAAGAAATCCGTAGGTCGATCGCGTTTGGGGTTCCTCCGTCGATTATTTACAGGCAAGCGCTGGTAAGCAGATTCCTGTGCTGGGGCTTGTTGAGTACCATATTGGTTCCACCCACCCATCTGTTGCTGGAATCCAGGAATGCCGAATGCCATGCTCGAATTCGCCGCATTTTGAGCCACAACGGCTTGTTGCTGTTGGAAGGACGCGAGCGCGAGCGCGGCAGAAATGGCCTGCGCCTGCGATAGTTGTATCTGCAGTTGCTGATGCTGCATTTCTGTCTGATGCCGTACGTGATTAGGTAGATTAGGGTTTTGTAGAGCCTGCGAAATTTGTGCAATTTGAGCCTGTAACTGTGGAATTTGGTCAACGAGCATTTGGGACATATCCATACTGAGGTCTGGCTGTTGGTCTGAGTAGATGTCTTGTTCGCCGATTGTGCCTTCCTCAAGTGCACCGGCCTGTAGATCCGCATGAGAGATCAATACAGAATATTTTCACAACGGTAAATACTTACCTGTGGCAGGTTGCTTGTTTCAGCTTTGCTACCACTGGAGCTGTCCTCACCGCCTTCCTTTTTGCTCTCCTCGATGGCCCTCTCAATATAATCCGCAACTTTTGATCGAGTAGGCTTGTCCACATACAGCTTATCTAGCGACATAACCTTTTTTGTGCAGTTCGGACAGACGAAATCTCTCTCAAGAAGATGTGTCTGGATGCATTCCTCGCAGTAGGATGTATTACAGCATGGCGTCTTTACTGCGTCTCGGAAAAGCTTGTTGTCTATTGGACAGGCTAGCGAAGAGTCGGAAGGTACTTTCTCGCGAACATCTGCTGCGGTGAGACCCTTTGGTCGTGACACTTGCTTTTGCCATGAGGCTCTAAAAGATGGGGTAGCTCAGATGTGACGAACGAAGCCTGTGTAGAAATGAACTTACAAATCAGGCTGAGCGACGACATACCCTCCTTCTGGGGTGACCATCACTCCTTGCGTCAGATCGGAACCAGTGGGATTTTCAACAGCCTTCAGCATGCTTCGGGGTATTCCTGTTGTTCGCTTGATACGGGGTCTGTTATCGAATTCGCGATCGTTGTTCGTCGGGCAGTCTTGTATCCAATGACCTTGGTAAGAATTTAGTATATCTTAATATTGTAAGTCATTAAACAATGCGAACCTTTCTGTCCACATCGATAGCAAACGTAACTTGGTGGGAGAGGCTTCTCGGTGTGGGCTGTCTGGTGCGGTTGATACGGTTTTCCCCCTCGATTAAAACCAGTACCTCGACTGCTATAAATACGCTGCGAGCTATAGAGCACAGCAAGGGATAAAAACAAACATTGTGCATTAGACTTGGAACTACTACATGAATAAAAGGCCAAGAAGGGCGACACCAACTGAGACATCTTTTCTTGAGTTTCCTCCCAGTTTTGAGTCTGGGCTTGGAACATAGCAGCCATAGCAGCTGCTTCATCACTTTTAGTGATAGCTGAACCCACCGGTGTCTGAATGGAATGTGAACTAAGAAGACCAAGGTGGGGCTAGAAGGCTAACGTACCGGTGTTGACGCTTTGGTGGAGGTATTAGATGTCGACTCATCTTTGACGTCAAATCGCTTTGACATGGCACCCTTGTGCCATGTTGATGTAGCTGTGGTTGTACCAGCTCGTATGACGGGCTCAGATGTGGGTATTGAAGGACCACTACCGCCACTGATATACATTGCAGCTTTCCCTTTGCCTGGACGAGATGAAGGAAGGCGCTTTACAATGACTGAGGATGAACGAGGAATAATTATGGAGTCATCTTTGAACTCTGGCGGGCATGTCACCTCCGTGGCCTTTCGAGACAGAACTGGACAAGGCGACTCACCTTGCTTGGACGTGGCGTCGTAGATGAACAGGTCAAAGTCGTTTGCCTTACCCATGTTGTTGGCGAGAATGATTTCACGTTTCAAATCGAAGACAGCGATACCCGTGCCATCGAAGGAAACCCGGGATTCGTCCTTCCTAGAATTAAACTTGTAAAAGACAGACGATGCCATATGTATTTGAAGAAGATGCTAATACAACTAGGATGATGGGAGTGGAAGACAAGGACTTTGGTTGAAATTTGTAACACTGTCACTTGTCATTATTTACCATCGGCCCGCCAACCCCGGATCGAACTATGCCAAATGCGGATCCTGTCAATAAAAATCGTTCCATACCTATTTTCGCTTCTGTCCTCTAACCATGGCTGTCAATTCCAACGGTACAGACAACACTCTACGCCAGAGGCAGGGAAGTCCCACCAAATTTGTGGTGACCGAAGCTGGCAGGGAGGCTGACAAGCGCCTTGATAAACACGAAAGGTGGGCCATTGCTCGATTCGAATTTTGTCAATAACTTATCATTTATTTTTCTAGCTATGAATTTGGTGGACCGTTTGGAGTGGTTTCCATTATGACTGGATTCCCTATCCTTATGTACTATCTCTGGATTTGTCTCTGGTTTTATGATGGAAAGCTGGTATACCCAACCTCAACGGCAGATATTCAACCATTCCTGTGGCGAATGTGGGCTCATGTTGCCACGGTGGGTTACCAACCACCACGAAAGAGAAATGCCCCCTAACTACTTCTCTCTCTCAAGGATGCCAGCCCGAATGCTTACGCCTGGAAGGTTTATTCTGGAAATTTCTTTTTTCAGCTCTTCATCGCATGGGTTCTTCCTGGTTACAAGCAAGAAGGTCTCCCAGTGCCGTCACTGAACTACAAAACTCTCACATATAACTGCAATGCCCTACTCTGCCTTTATACAACACTCATAACTGCCGCTGCTCTCCATTATTACCACATTTTCCGTCTCACCGAAATCATTGATAATTATGGGCATTTGATGACTGTATCAATGATTTATGGGTTCGGTGTCTCCCTTATCACCTATCTTTATGCTGTCCTCACTGGCACCCAAATTCGCATGTCCGGAAACTTTTTCTACGACTATTTCATGGGTGCTTGCCTCAACCCCCGTCTTGGATCGATCGACTTGAAGATGTGGGCTGAAGTCCGCATTCCTTGGGTCATTGTCTTCTTTTTGTCTGTCTCAGGCGCATGCAAACAATACGAACAGTATGGATATGTTACACCGGTAAATTTCTTTTCCCTGATTTTTTTTTCGGATGTACTCGATATTGATCTATCTCTAGAACATGGCTTTTATGATCCTCGCCACAGGTTTCTACATTAACGCATGGTAAAACCCCATGCTTTCTTCCTTTACTAGATATACTGACGCATTATTAGTGCTAAAGGAGAAGAATGTATTCCCCAAACCTGGGACATGTTCCACGAGAAGTATATCGCTTTTTCTTCCACCAACGTATCTTCTGATCCTATCGCGTAGATGGGGTTTCATGGTCATTTTCTGGAATTTCTCGGGTGTCCCGTTTGTAAGTTTTATATCGAGCTTTTTTCCCCTGGGACCATTTGTTAAATCTCTTCAAACAGTCTTATGTCTACTCCGTTGTTTACATGGCCTCGCACGATCCATCCACCTACCGCTTCACTACTGGCGGCTATGTGTTCATCTACACTGTTCTCTGCACAGCATATTATATGTTAGTGTCTTGGCATTGTGTCCCAATGCCTTTTCTGATCTATATCTCCATTTAGTTGGGACACCGCTATGGCCCAAAAAAGTCGATTCAAAATGCAAACACAGGGTATCACCACGTTCCGCAAAACTTTCCCACAGCTCCCCGGTTGTGTCGTCAAGAATCCGACCTTTATTCAGACTGCCCATGGGTGAGCTAACCCCGCATCCTCGTTCATCGCTTTGGCTCATGATATTAATCAATAGTAACCGTTTGCTTACGAGTGGCTGGTGGGCTTACTCCCGCAAACCAAATTACGTCGCAGACTGGACGATGAGCTTGACATGGGGCGCTATCATTGGCACAACAACTATTATTCCCTACTTCTATTCCATGTTCTTTATCGTGGTTCTATTACACCGATGCACGCGTGACTTTGAACGGTATGTGTTAATTTATTTTATTCTGAGATGAAATACTCATCGACGAGATATTTAGGTGCTCGATTAAGTATGGCAAAGATTGGGAACGCTACTGCGAAGTCGTCAAGTACAAATATATTCCCGGAATCTACTAAAAATACCATGATGCTGTTGACATTGTGGACGCCGACATCTCACTGGTGTTATTTCATAGATAAAGTATTTATTGCACTATTTCTATAATGAATACTAGTTACGCTTTCTTTCAGAAGGAACAATGTTGTGTGCAATGTCTTTGATGACAAAATTAATTTGCTGGCATCTTCAAGCAATTTGTCTTCAGCCCATCGCCGCTCCATTTAGCAACATCAACCAGCAATTCTTTCTTCTTCTCAAATCCTGCCGTCGAGCGGAGCTCATAAAGCGTGGCTGTGCAACGAAAAATCAGGTTGGATAATAGCAGTGAAATGATATTTCTTACAAAGGTTGAAGAGGAAAGGTTCTGCAACGACAACACTTGATGGTGATGCTTGCATGGCTCTTTCCAGGACTTCAATGCCCTTTCACAAACCAAAGTGAGCACAAGGTTCAACCTACATTCCAATTGTTCATTTACCTCTTTAAGTTTGCCCTGACTGAGTAGAGCCACGGAAAGGTTATTAACAGCCTTGAATAATGTCGTCAAAAAAATCCACCACAACCGCCTCACAGAAACGACTACAAACCACATAGTCATCCGCATCTTTCTCCAGGATCTCGCGCAGTTTCTCGCTCGCTTGGACCCAGTCACCTTCGGAAGAAGCCAATAGGGCGGCATTCATAGTTTTCAAAGTGTCTTCTGCACTTGGATCAGCTTCGACCAATGCAAATTGCTTGGCTGCCATTTGGATATTTCCGCCTTGCAAATAAATTCGCCCGACAGAGGAACGCAACGCAGGACTCGAGATATTTCCCTGCTTGCATAGTGGTTCAAGGAGTTTGGCGGCCGCCGTAATTTCCTAACACCATCGGTCTCGAGATCAACCCCAATTCATCGCTGGGGAAACAAATGGGCCCAGAAGAAACGTACTTTCATCTCAATCATCTGGGATGCGATGATCAAACACACTCTCGCGCCACGCTCTTTCCACATCGGCACAAGTGTAGGGTCGGACCCAGACTGCCTGCATTTGATCCTGCATTTCTTCAAGAGAGCGCTTAACGCGTCAAGGTAACCCATGTGGTCTCCAGCCCAGTACTTCAAACGCGTCTGCATAACCTCCAGCTCGAAGGGTAGGATGCGCTCGAAAACGTATTCACGTGCTTCTGGAGGATCGATGGCGCTGAGGGCTGTGAAGAGGTTGGTACACTCGGCTGAGGTTTGGTTGAATAAACGCAGGCGAGCCAAACAGGACAGTCGAAGATGCCAGAGCTGTCAATAAAAGGATCATGATTGATACCTATGTAACACAGAGAGGGATCTTACACCAAGGATGAGAGTCAGGTCCGATGGATCTGAAGTTACGAGGCGATCTCGCGCCATTCTCGCCAGTGCTCGCCAACTGTTCGTCATCTATTGCCAAGGGGGAAATGGACATCGTTCATTACTCATACGCTCACTTTTCCTGAAAAAAAATCCTGGAAACTCACGACTAACGTATGAAAATCACTTCGTTGCCAATCTCCTGTGAGATCTCTTGGAGGTCGTTTTTCAGGTGGATAAATATATTTGTTGAGGAGGATAGTCAACGGATCGGTCTAATACAGGTACTATACATTGAATTTCTGCACAACCACCATGTCAAAGTATTTCTGAATAAAGGGAGGCGTACATTTGGTATGGGCAAGAACATGGTGGGCGTGATGAGCGTTGGAACGTAAATATCAGGAATTTCATCTTCTTCCTCGCTTTCAGATGATGGTGGGGGTGGAACATCCTTGTTAAGATTGGGAAGAGGTGAAGTTGGCGCTTGTTGTTGAGTGTTGTCGGGTTCGGGCAAATCGAGTGGGACGTCGTGGGCTGGAGAAACCGTGAGTTGAGAAACCGCGGCAGACGAGTCCTCGTCCTCTGAGAGAGCATCGCCTTCCTCATCGATCAAGAAAGGATCAGGTGTCTCTGCTTCAACGAATACGGTCGGAGGATTAGTGAACACCGATTCAGAATTAGAGGGAACCTCGTCGCGAATCTCCTCAACAGGAGGTTCTGGTAATGGATAACCTTGGGGATGTTCATCGGGCATTGTTGGGACTGAGAGGCCGAAATCCGCGGTAGAAGGTGGAAATATTGGAAGAGGGTCGATAGACAGTGTAACCGAGCTAAGACTAGCTCGCTCGATGCTCTGGAGATCAACTTCCCTAACGTACTTGATATCCCAGGTGTCGTGGCTGCCAGAGGGAGAGGAGGGGACAATGGTGCGGACGACGTTGATGGTGGTGGGGCAGGGCGAAAGCGAAGACGCCGAAGAGCTGCGTGCACGATGGGCGGTGTGTGTCACGTGGTGGAAGATCTCATCCAGCTTCCAGAGCTGACGCTTTACCCCTTTGGTGATCTTTCCAGGCAGTTTCTTCATCGTGCTCGACTTTGGCGACGGTAGCGCATCCCCGTCTGCCTTCTCCGCCTTTGTTCCCGATTTTGAGAGGGAGAATTTGGGCATATTGTAAACGTGGTGAGTCTAGGACTGGGGAAACAAAGGGTATTCCATCGTTTCATTTTATACCGGCATGCGGAGTCGGAGAAATAAGGGCATCCCTGAATGACGAAACGAGGAGAAGCCATTCATCGCCTCGTCCGATTGCTTCGATCGGTTCTGTTTCATCTCCTTCGCTTCTAAGGGTGGCGCAGACTCACCAACATGTTTTTCGAGTTGCAGAAGCGCGTTCAACCGGCTTAGAACGGGTGGAGTTCACCATGCGCTATTCGATGCTTGCCATTAGACATGATATGGAAACATGTCACCTTGCCTCATGGATTTACACTATAAGGGCATGTCCTTACGAGAACCTGGCACACCTGGATATAGACGACCATTGTAATTCACTTGACTATTCAAGGGTGTTACGGAACGCCTGTCTGCGGAAAAGTAATCGACGGCGTCGGCGGAGACACCTGATCAGCCCTCTGACGACTGGGTTAATGTTCTCCGGGAATGTAATTGCTGACTTTGTTCTGGATCTTAGGAAATTCATGCCCTTGAAAATAGTAAGTAAATAGACAGAGTACGATTAGCATGCGGGCCGTGAACTGGTCCGGGTGCGTCATGAATGTATGGTTCCATCTCCCAGTAGTGAATGAGGTTTGCGCATAACAAATCAACATGACTAATAGGAACATAGCGACAACGACGATAGTGGGACGGATGCTCGAGGGGTGTATACTGACGGTGTTAATGAACGACAATGATGGTCGGTATGGATGGATGGGACAATAAACGGGAATGAGTGTAAAGTTACAACTATAATAAATGACTGACTGTGCTGTATTGGGAAAAAAAAATACTGTGCGCAGAAAACGTTCTGGTATGGTGCTGGAGGTGATGTGCATAATATGGAGACTCTGATGCACGAGGCACACCAAAATTTGAGATCCGGGTCGGTTGAGGGTCATAGCCATTAACCAAGCCCTGCTTGACGGTTGAGAATGTAATGACTGAGATCCTGCCAACCTTCGGTTGAATGACATAATCAGTTCTCTATTAGAACCACAAAATCCAGCAACGTACCTCCACCGACACGACACATCACTTTCTTGGTCGTCATGTCTCCCCCGGTCTTGCCAGATCTCGTCAGAGTTGTCAATCGACAAGTGATAACCTTCCGGCTGAGTGTATTAGAAAATGCATATTGTGCTTTAATCTCCTCTCCCTCTTTTGGTATCTGACTCTTCCTCAAATGGGGATCAACGCGCTCGACAAGCAAACCATGCGCAATCGAATTGACCACAGCTGCGACCTCGACATCCAGGGGATCAGAGTTATTGCCTGGAATATACTCGTGGAGTGGAAGTTGGTCCATCGACGGTGTGTAGGCGCCTGCGCGAGAGCCAGGCCGAGATGGTACACGACTGCCACTACCATCTCTGAAACTGGATGGAGGAAGTTTGTTTGTTGATGTTCTTGGCTTTCCAACCGAACCTTGGTACACAGATACCTGTTGGGCACGAGAACGTAAAGTATGCTCAGGTGTCTGTGCACGTAGTGCCGTATTTCTAAAAGATCTCATAGTCGGACTTTCCGAGCGGCTAAAATTCGAGAGTGAAGAAGAAGGTCTTGAAGGCGTATGCAAATGAACACTTGGAATTGGGATCATGGATCGGCTTGGTGGCCGTGGGGGGTGAAGGCCATGAGGGGACGCAGAATTCAAAACAGACGTGGAAAAGGCAGGTGAAAATGAACGGTTGAAACTATGGTCTTCATCATCCCATCCACCAACAGATCGCGCACCGGATATCGACCTCAGATTCTTAGAGGGGGCGGGGATATGACTTGGGGTCTTCGGCCGCGTTCGGGGGGTAGTAGGAAGTCCAGGAGTGATGGCTCGCGAAGGTGTCTGGGCTCGAGAGGGTGTCCTCAGGGTGGGTACTAGTACAGGTTGATTGAAGTAAGACGAAGAATACGTCGTGGAATTTGATGAAGTGACTGGAGACCAGGGACGCGATGATGCCATTGAAACCCTCGAGAGACTTCTCCTGGACGGGGTGCCAATGGGAGGAACAGGTGGAATATCATCATGGTAGTGGCTAAAATATCCTGTCGACGATGGTGGTCTCCTTGGAGTACCTTTGATAGTAGCGTTGCGTTCTTCTTGTTCTACCTTTGTAGAACTATTCCAACGTTGCTTGAGAGGGTTTGTCCCCCGAGATGACACTGATAAATTGCTTTCTGTTTTCTCCAGCTTAAAAGCGCGAGGTGAAGAATCTGGCGTGTAGCTCTGGCTATGCTTGTGGCTAGGCCGTTCAGGGGTTGATGGCGTCACAGGGGCGCTTCCTCGTACAGACCCAAACAAAGAGGTCCGCTGACGACGGATGACCGCTGACGAAGGTGGGGGTTCAGACGAGACGGAGGCTTTCTTGTTGACCGCGAGAGGAGTTATAGCTGGAGTGGCAGGTTTGTTATTGCCTGTGATTTTCCTCGCAAACTTACGGAAAGGTGATATGGAGCCAGAAATGCTCGAATTGGCGGACCTTGACATATTTGAGGCTCGAGATCCGCTAGGAGGAGTAGCCAAATATCCGTTCTTCGTAGATGTAGTGCCAGACGTAGTAGAGTCGTGGTCAGAGCCATCTCCAAGCAGGATCTTTCGAGCGGCCTCCATTTCGGCATCAGTTCTGGTGATACGTTCGCGCAAATTCTTCCATCTCTGGGCTGACTCTGCATGCCTTCGCAAGGTTTCCCCGTTTTTTGTGACACGGTCACGAACGCCTTTATCAATGATTGAAAGAACTTTTGACGTCGCAGGCATATAGTGCCTGCGTGCTTCGGCATAAAAAAAAAATAACTCAAGCACACGAGTATAATACACTCACTTCTTCTTTGCTTCGTAAGAGTCTAGAAGAGAAGTAAAAATCTCGAAGGTCACTGGGGGTTTATCACTTCGAGTCGGTGGGAGGGCAGCATTAGATTGAAATTCTTCTGCGCCTCGCCGATGAACTTGCCATATAAATTCCTAGAGTTTAAATTAGTACGGATAACAACACCTAAAGCTGGATCACGCACTTGACAGCGGTTGACCGCCTTCTCCAAACTAGACATCATTCCATCCGCTTGATCCGTCACCGTTCTGAAAACAGTAAGCCATTTGTCCTCCTTTAATTCCTCTCGCAACACCTCGCTTTCATCTTGGACCGATTCCCACTCCGACAAGAGCGTGGAATGTTTCCGGAGTATGGCCGCATTCTCGTTGGCCGTGCCATTTTCAGATACTGTCGGTGTTGCTGCGGTACGGAGAAGGGGTTCCAGGGTTTCATTAATATTCTTGATGCCCTTTTCCACGGATTCCAAACGCTCATCCAGGGTCATAAGTGACTGGTCGATGATGGTGGTAGTACTCGCATCCGCACCGTCTCCTGCGGATTGAGACTTATGACGGAGTTCTTGTATTTCTACAAAAAAAAAAAAATTCTAAACCTTTGCAAATCATGTGAATACAATAAACACACCGAAGATGCGAGTCTGAATGTCAGATATCGCGTAGGAGAGCTCTGTCATATGAGTCGATATCGCTAGAAGACGTATGTCTCTATTGGGGGAGTTAGTTAAAGAACGAGTAGCGAAAAGTCAAGACGCACTCGTGGCTTTTCCGTTTCCCCGCCTTCTTGGACATTGAGCGGTTGGTGGTAATCGTGAGATTTTCTGCTGGGGGGTGTAAGCACAGACGACTGACGCGCCAAATTAAATCTCTCGCCTTCATCCTCGAGATCGAATGAAACCTTTGACGAGGAGGCGGAACCACTGGATGAAATTGATGCCGGAGATGGTACAATATAGTTGAGACTTGACTGGGACGGCGAACTGTAGAGAGAACCCTTGGACGATGCCACGCTTGTGGGGGGCATAGTAGAGGGTGACACGACAAAAAAGAAGAAGTGGAGGAGAGAAATTAATATGACCGCGAGAGAACAATGATTGATTGAGGAACCGCCGAAGCCAAGTGTCGATAGCCAAATTCGTTACAAGGAGTGGGGTATTGATTAGCAACGCCTGAGGACGGCGACGGCGACTACGACGGTCCCTCTGCAGCCTGGCGGGGAGGATGGGGTGCTGAGGGACTTGCCACAATCTGAGCGAATTGGCACCAGTCCAAGGTATAAGTGGCGGCCTTTGTCACACGAATGGTCACCCACTCATTTCGGTACCAGTGTAACATTTATTCTATTTACTCTGTATCTAAAATGCATTCATCCGAATATTTCGTCCACCTCCATAATATCGTCGTCATCTTGTGTGCTCTGCTTCGTCTCTGCTAACTTGCGTTCTAGATATTCCTGTAGCTGGGCCAGAGCTTCTTTATCCGCATCTTGCATCATCGCTATTCGACTTTTCTTGTAGAAGCGAGGATCCACGGAGTTGAAGTATCCACCAGAAAGACCCTCAAGTGCCCATAGGTTGTTACTAGTCGTGACCAACGGTTTTGCAATGGCGGCTTGCACAGTGGATATCATTTTCGGATGCGCAAGAATGTTGGGATAGTATCGCCCGCTAACAAGGCCCATCCCGCCAATAAATTCATAACCTGGAGTAAGGATAGGACGAAACTTGAATCCCACTGGGGGTTGGGGTAGAAGGTTGCCCAGTGTCAACCCAGAGTTAGGCAGATCGTTGTTTGGCTTTGTTCCATTGGAGGCCTTAGAATGCCAGTCAGTCGTAATGGAGAGACTACTAACAACTTTTTCCGGATGGGAATGAGTGGAGTCCATAGGTTGGCCGTTGGTAGGCTTCTGTTCATTGGGATCATCCCAGTCGTCAGCAGCAAGTTCGTAAAGCATGCCGCAAACCCTTGCTTCCTTCTTGGTTGTGCCAGAACCATTTGGAATATCAACTGTGATAAGCCCATCCAACCTGAGGAAAACGCCTCTTGTTCCAGCCCCCAACTCAGCTGGATCTCGCCCCGTGTGTACCCATTGCTCCAATTCCTCGCGTCCGGGACCAGACGGAGCCAAAATGTGCTGTGCGCCATTCGGCGCCAACGTTCGTCGAGGTATTTTCAGGCGAATGAAATCATCCGCCCAAATCCTCTCAGCACCCCACCAAAAGCCTTGGAAACGTGTTTGAACAAGTTCGTTTGGCGGAGGAGGTACCCCCAAAACTCTATTTGATATTTTCCGCACCTCGCTTTCTGACAGGTTCGGGTCGACCGCAGTAACATTCTTGTGATAAGATGTTGAGAGGGCTAGGTCCCTAGAAAGTTGTGCGTTATGTCGCCCAGCGGCTTCGATGGCCATCTGGAGTGTGTATACTTGAGGGGGCTGCGCAGCAGGGGGAGGGGGAGGAGAAGTGGGGGTCTGCACTGGTGCAATTGGTTGGGATGAAGGGAGGGTCGATGGAGGGGCAGATGATTGAGACAATCCAATAGGCGGCGTCGATGGCGGGGGTCGCTGGGGAGGGTTTGGTTTGGTGGGGCTAGTTGGGATCGAATACCTCAGTTCGTAGTCATCTGTAAGACACCAATATGTAGAAATTATAGAAGCAATTTGAAGAGCAGTGGCATATGCATTAACAGCGTCAGAAAAATTTGGTGGTGATGGGCCAGGAGAAGGATTAAATGCAGAAAGAGCGTCTTTATCAAAATTGAGTTTATCCACGGGAAAGTTAGTCATGGAACGGATGAGACCGTCGGGTGGTACATAAGCTTGGTAAGGGAGGACTTGATCGTCGTTGATGGTATACGAGTGAGATACTGCCAAGAGCTGTACTTTGTATTTTGTCGACTGCCGGATGGTCCAGGGCAATGGGTCTTCGTTGTGCTCGAGTATTGGGCCAGTTCCACCGAACCCTTTGGGAGAATCAAGTTGCATGGCTGATGAGCTCGCATGAGGGACGTCGCGCTGAGAAATTTTTGGACTGCTTATGCTCGCCGACTGCGGTATCGGCTCTGTTTTCAGCTTTATTTCATCAATTACGCCAGGCCAGAAGTCGACTGAAGCATCCCCTGGATTTGGCCCAGGTATTGGTGGTTCCAGGGCACACCAAACAACCTCACCTTCCCTAAAGAACCGTCGAAGACGCATTGAAGTTTTGGAGTATATGGCACGGAGGTCGTTATTGCGTTCGACAAGCATTGGTTGCTTAATGACACTTGCCGATGGTTTGAGAGGCTTGATAGTTCGCTGCACAGCGGCATAAATTTTTGAGTCGCGTGGTCGCGGAAACTCGCGTCCTTTTCCTTTATCGCGAACAGATTTTACTCGAGAAGGCGTCGGCGACGGAAAGGATGGTGTCGTGCGCAGGATGTTACTCATAGATGCTGTGATCTCCCGTTGAGCTTTAATCCCACCACAATATTTACAGGTGCAACTGGCCGTGGCATCACCCATGAGCCAGATTGCATGTGGGATGAACTCGTTGACGGAGCGAAATTTGCTTTTGGAACCTAATAGTTATTTATATAAAATAAATAAAAAAAAAAAAAAAAAAAAGTCAGTTATGGTGCGGAGTAGAATGGATTGCGACTGATATACCATATAGATAGAGATCGTGTCTTGGAGCAGAATGAATACCTTTGTTGTGATCAAAAAAACCATAGCCGTGGGGAAAGCTTCTAAACACATAAGTTGGTCCTTCTGTTAAATGGATCAATGAAGATGACTTGTCAAAATGGTGAGAAATTTACATACCCGGCATATTGAGGTGTCGCGCAACCGCGTCTGCAACTGTTGTCCTCCATCGCATGTGCTGTGGATGCTCTGGGGAGAGAGGTTCGTAATAATTGACATGCCCTTCGGCGTCAATAACACGAGTCGTTTGCGTGGGCCATGTACTGACACTGCCGTCCGTTCTCAAAAAATCGAGGTAAGTTGGGGTGGCAGAAAGTGAGAACGTTTCTGCGGGCTTTCGCGAAGGCATCGTGGTAGTAATACCTAGGCCGTTGGGAGAAAGAAGGAATGGAAACGGAAGCACTAAAAGTTAAGTCACTTGATGGCGTTGGCGTCGAAATATAACAGCTATCAACATTTATTTCTTTAAGTGACAGCTGACAGCTGGCAGCTGGCTCCATCCAACCCCATTCAATAAATAATCTACTTTCTATGTCCACAGTCCCTCGCACAAGGATTACCAAAAAAAAAAAAAAAAAAAGCCGCGTATATCTACGTCTTGCACAAGTCTATCCCCACTTGCATAGACGTTAAACAACACGGCGAGAGTTAGCTTAGGCTCCGCAGAATGTCTACCTTCGTAAATTACGGGAGGATGTTTTGAATGAGCCAGACATTCCCAAGTTGCGTATATCACTCTTAGTTTTATATCATAGATTCATACACCTTTTTAGAGGCTGAACCGTACTCAACAAAGAGTGCCAGCGTCCTATTCACATATCACTTCTATCTGCTAGTATCGAATGCATTAATCTGCAAAACGTTCCTCTCTTCCAGCCCCGGGCTTTCCAAAACAATCTCTTTCAAGAACCTTGGTGCCACACCAAACCCAATCGGATTCTCAAGCATAAAGTCCAGCTTCACTCTCTCGAGATTCTCGTACGGGTGTGGGTACTTGCTGCTCCGCCCTGGTTCGAAATCCATGCCGGGCTCTGTTCCGCAGAGGATGGAGTCGACATCACTCCATCTATCGAATATTGTGGTATTTACAGACCTGTCCATGTAGGGAGCTGGGAGGTACAATGAGTACACGATCCAGATACTTTGCACGGCATTTGCCCAGGTCGTATGCAAAGAGTTGATTCCTGTTTGGAGGAGGGAGGAAAGCCAAGGTAAAGGGTCGTCTAATTTCTGGAGTACATCGATATTGACTTTGAGATTCTTTAGGCGAGGAACCTGCGAGAGATCGAATTGGTCGGGTGGGGGCAGCTTCCAATATTCTTGCAACTCAACTATAAAGAGCTTTCTGAGAAGCCCGAACGAAAGATTTTAAGCGATTGAAGCGCACCATCGTTCATGAGCACAAGCTCAAGATATTCAACGGACAACGAAGCATGCAGCAATCGCGCGAAATCTGCGAAATTTCCGGATATTGACATGGCCAATTTTCTCACTGTCCCGACGGTGATGTTCGAAGATGGGTGCAAAAGGAACGAAATCAATGCTGTAGACGTCCTCGGCCCAATTACCAACATATCCAGCTGCGCTCTGTGTGCCTCCGACCTAACCGACGTATTCAAAGATACCACACTCTCATTGGCAAAGATGACGTGATCCACCTCCAACACCCTTAGGTATCTGCAATCTCGGAGTAACTCCTCCAGATCTCTGACATTGTCGAGCATTAGGTCCGACAGCCTGAGTTCTGTCAACGATGGAAGGCGAAGTACATGCTCTGCTATTGCGGCCTTCAATCCCACAGGTAACTGGCCCCACGCGATGCGGACCGACGCCGAGCGGCTAATCTCGAATCTCCGAAGGTTGGGCAACGACCTTAAGAGGAGTGGGAGTGTGGGTTCATGGGCGAGCCATTCGCGTGCGAGCATCCCCTCGCAAATGTGCAGCTCGCGGATATAGGGCGTTATGCCTCCAAGACGGCCTTTAGCCGACCACTCGATGGTGTCGAAGAGTTTCTGACACGAAGACGTTCGCGATCGAATGAAGAAGAAGGAGGCACCTGCGCCACGGGTGTTCTTGGGTGGTTTGAGTGATATATGGTGGAAAAGGTGCGCGCGGGCGGAGGAGAGCCATGGCAATGCTACTAGGGCGCAGGTTTGGAGTGTTTGAATGTCGGCATAAAAATGGTCAATGACATTGTCGAAGATTTCTTGGGGAAGGCTCGTCTGTTGGGAGTTCAACATAAGGAAAAACGCTGTGAATAATATTAGGTCCTTGAAACTTGAAGCTTATCGCAGGGGAGAAGAAGGAAAGAGGAGATAGCACCATTTCTATCGGAGACCGGTAATCGAAGGTGCCCAAAAAGGACTGAAAACCCCGAGTTGTACCCATCTCTCAGGTCATGGTTGATGCTATCATGCCGACTCTAACGTAGTTTTATTTCACATCTTTTCAACAAGTGCCATTGTCCTGTTGACTGGAATTTAAGTAACGGACAAGGAGGCTCAATTAATAATGTATCAAAGCAATTTGGACCGAGATAAGATCACCGTATCTCATATACATCAACCTCTAATACCCCTTTCTTGCTCAAATCCCGAAGCTGGTTGATAAATTCATCGGCGATCTGGCGGGGCGAGTCATCACCAATTGGATTATCCAGGGCAAAATCCAGTCTAAATCTTTGGAGGCGCCCAAAAGTTGACTGGGTGAGAAGTTCATCAAGACTCCCCCAGCCCAATAGTATGTTATCAAAGGTTTGTAGCGTGAGAAAAGGAGGCGGTTTGTCGATGACACATGTTAGAGAAAGGTCTTCCAAGGTATTGTCTGGGGCGGCAGATGCGAGGCAGGGCAAGAGCCACGGAATGGGATCG
>Ga0307509_10003219_pt1 | contig 25252 bp, 27 predicted proteins | sample 10_EM_MG_FD_202245 | JGI IMG/M metagenome (GOLD analysis project Ga0307509, IMG submission 202245) | Populus trichocarpa ectomycorrhiza microbial communities from riparian zone in the Pacific Northwest, United States - 10_EM | ecosystem: Host-associated > Plants > Roots > Unclassified | place... | reverse complement strand
ATGGGAATCAAAGTTCTTCCTCTGAATCTCTTGCTGTTATTCATGATACCCCGTTGTTCCGGATACCCCGTTGTCCCGGATGAAATCCGCGAAAAATGGCCATCCGGGATAGCGAGGTGCGACTGTACTGTACCAGCACCAATATAGCATACCATGATACGCATTGGCCAGCCGTGGTTAGTTTGGAGTCATACGGTTCGGTGCGAGTGCCCCGACTCGAGGATCCGCACCGTAACCAGTAGGCTAACAATCCCCACCACCATAATCACTCAGAGCAAGCGACATACCCCCCCCCCCTCCATACGGTATGGTGGAATTGGTACGGTAGGTACCGATGTGCCACACACTGCCGGCACTAGGTTTGAGTAAAGGCACAAGCACCCCCGAGACGTGTATCAAGCAGTGTTGCACAAACCATGGCTGAGCCTGTGAGATGCCTTTTCCCGTGAGCCAATCGATAACTCAATGCGAGACACCGCTTGAGACGGATTTGAGCCAAGCATCGATTATGCCATGCCAATAAATTCCTCGCGAACCTTGTGCAGTTCCTCAACGCCTCGCTCTGCACGAGCGGTTCATGACAGAATTACTACCGTTGACCACCGATACACCGCAAATGATGATACGAGCAGCGTCAGGTTATTTAGGGATGCGGACAATCAACTGCCTAATAAGATTGGGTTCCCGGTGTTGTACTCGTACTCGAGTATGGAGTTAGAACCTACCCCATGACAAGTAACTAGTGCACCACAGGTACTCGGGTGAGGGGGGAAATATTGGGACAAGCAGGGGGTTGAAGAATTACTCTAATTAGTAGTTATCTTACTTTTTTTTGGTTCTTTGATACCCCTTCCAAGGTATATGCACAGGCCTCTGCTACCCCTGCTTGTCCCAATACTTCACCCCTACCCCTAGTATGAGCAAGGAGTGCTTGAGCGTGATTGGTTGGGGCGCCCTTTGCTCTCAATGGTTGCTCCTGGGCAGGGGGGTAGGATGATCCTAGCATTACTCGTAGAGTCCAAGCCTATGATCCCCAACTAATGACGCTGCGGTCGAAGGAGGAGTACGATAAGAGCCTCATTCATCCTGTGGTAGGGATTTCTTAAATCAACCCACTTCTACTCCGGGGCGCTCAGCTTTGAATGGCGAAGGTACCTATCCAAGAACACCAGAAGCCAGAGAGGAAAGAAAATGGGGGCGCATTTAAAGTTTTGATGGGCTCCGGTGTAAAGGCTTGGAAAAAGGGCCGTTAGTGCTGGCAAAACGATACCCCACCTGATTCTCCACCATTAATGACTCGGTTAGCCATGCCAAGATCTTGAATTAACTTCTGATCAGTGGTAAAGTAAGCAATCACACTTTAATTAACCTCTAATTAGTAACCTTAAAATGTGGTTGCAGTTCTACTCCAGCAAGGAGTCCCCCACCATACCCTTGCAATCTGTAGCGGGCTCACGCGCATGCCACGGATGCTCATATATCATACAGCAACGCAGCAGTTCATAAGGACTCCCCAGGGTCGTTTAGCCTCCGGGGGCTGAAACGCGTTTACCCAGCTCCTCCGAGCTCAAGGGCTCTTTCGCACTCAGAAAAGCTTCTCGACCCCGGGGCTGAATGCCTCTTCTCCACTGCCTTAGTTTCTTTTCACCTAGGATAATGAACGCTTGGGATACCACAGACCACGAACACGCCGACCTACCGGTGCCAGTACCGTATTCACAAGAGCAGCTACCATATCGTGCAAGACACCCCGGAGAAGCTACCCGGTACCAGTACAGCTGCCTTCCACTAAATACCCAGCACATTACCCTCTTTTTCTCAACTCTGCATCCTTGTAGCACTGTCCTTTTTTTCATTTTTTTCAGGCCACAATCCATCGATTAGTCATATATAACCATCGCTAATGCTAACGGGCCTGAAGCTGTGAGGCCTCCCGTCGATTTTTAGGGACATAATACAGGCCACATTCCACAAAATCCAAGGAATCTATCCGGGACAGCGAACTATCCGGGGCAGCGAGTTAGGTTTTAGTGCAAAACAATTTAGGGTTCAGAGAATTTCATCCGGGGCAACCGGGGATCCGGTAGAGTGAGGTCCGGGAGCGACTGTATCCATTTGAAGCACCGGCAATAGCGACAAGCTGGCAGCCGTCTTCCAGAAAGTGGTGTCCTTGCTATTATTCGGCTTCCCCCGACAAGATACCGTCTTCTTCCCGCGCTTGGCCCGATACCCGTATGGTCGAGCCTTGTCTAGGTTGCAGGTACGAGTGCTCGAGGACGGTACATTGCGTGATCCGAGAACTATGATCAATCCAGCCTCAGCCCTAAGTGTTGGCTCTAAGCCGATGCAAAGTAAAGGTGGCCACTCTTGCCATTTTTTCCGTCGTAGGGGCCCGGGCGCTTTTGCTCCACGTTGCTGACCACTATGCTCTCCAACGTGTCACCTCCAAAATAGAACATCATTGCGTGGTTATGGCATTGAGATTGTCAATGGAGAAGGCTACGTTTCCGCTTCTGTACCATGCTGACTCGATCAGGCTCCGACACAAATGATTTATTATCTCATAGTCCGTCGTGCTGCGCCCAACAAGCGATCTGGCTAGGAAGGTAACGGGATCTGGAAAGTATCCTCAGGTTTTTTCAAACTAATACCGATCCCACCGATTCCGTGGGCGCATCTGGCGGACTAAGGGTAGATTGCACCAGAACATCTCCGGACCCTATCAAGATATCAGCCAGCTATCATACTTTTTCTTTTCTTTTTTTCTTTCCTTTTTTTCTTTTGGCTAGACGCAGTTGCAGCTGCCGTAAACTCTCGATAAATCCACCATCGGGAATCTCAACAGAACTCACTACGGTATCTAAACAACAATAGGCCTAGCGTGACAGCTTGACAAAATTACGAATACTAGTTAATGAGATCTAATGAGCTCATCTTAAATAAGCTATCGCGCCTGGAAAACACTATTCCTCCTTGGGGTGTTTTGTCTCGGATTGCGAAGGTTTAGGGGCCCGATGGCCGATGGTGGATTTATCGAGAGTTTACGGTACCGTATTACGGTAGTATAGCACAAGGATAGACTTGGCTCGTGCTCTCCTAGGTTCCTCTAGCAACCTCCGCTGCAGCAGCCGGGACGAGCAGCAGAATTACGGCAGTTCGTTCTGATAGAATTCGTACACTTGTTTGTATTCAAGTGCTCAATCCCCGGATCATTCGTGATAGTAGTATTACGTGTCCGCCAATGACGCCGGACAGTAAGATAGAAGAAACCCCTCACTCGAGTACAATATTCTCACATACCACGGGTAATTTTTAATATTTACTACGAGCTACAATAGGGGGGTTGTTCAGGGTCCCATCCCTTGAAAAGTCGTCCCCTAGGCCTTCAAAACTGCTCGCTCCGTGTTTGACCCCAGAGCTCATCCCACCCCCCCTCCTATTCCTCCAGGTCCTGTGGTTCCTCCGATTGATATTCCGACTCCTCCTTTATCTTTGCCGAAGGAGTGGCTACCCCCACCCCTTTAATAGGCCCGCCTCCAGCCCTACTTGGTCGAGAAGCGGCTCTTCAACGGGACAAAGAGGCTAGAGGCTTCGAACAAAGTGAGAATCCCAGCCCAGTAGGCTCAGTCCTACCCAAGAGCCCGAGAGGCAGGTGCACCTGCAAAGAGACAGACATCGGCTCCTGGCCAGCTGGTGACCCCCCAGGAGAAAAAAATCTAATAGTTGACATTAGACATTAAGAGGGATGCTTCCAACGTAGGCCCAAGTGAGACGAGCCACAATTCTTCGACATAATGTATCGACAGCATGACAAAGATTACTAGAGATCTTGAGATAGAGATTGCGGGGTGAAGGTCACACCCAGCAAGGGCCTTTGAAGAAATGGGTGTAGTAGGTGTAGGTGGAACGTGGGGGCGCCCAAGAGGGAAACGCCTCGGAAAAGGTCTTCACTCCTACTTGCCGGGGTCCCCTTGGTTGTTTTGGAGGAATCAATGAGAGCGTTTCAGGTCCCCACGGCGATCCTCAGTCCCACAAACAAACATGGGTAAGAGGGGGAGGTTCACCGGCCCGGCTGGTCATCTTGAATGTGGGGACGATATCGGTAAGTTCAGGGGCCCATAAGGAAGAGTTGCAGTTGAATATTCTCGGATATCCCGGGCGAATGGGGATGCTATAGCAAGCAACGATTATGGCGACTTTTGGTGTAGCGGAGAGCATTTTGAATTCCTTCCGGATCCCAATAGAGGCGGAAATGATGGGAATCCCGCCTTGCCGGTCACAATCTACAAACTTGGAACAGCATGATATAAGAGAGGAGCCTGCCCCTTCTGTTGCGTGGGAGAGCCACAAACCTACCAATTATAAGGCAGGGTGTAGGACTATGCATAGTTTCGCCATCCTGCCAAAAATTACTATATCCCAGAGGGATGGTTCAGTTGAATCTAGAGAACAGAGTCCACGGGTTCCCGATCTGAATTTATATCCTCGTGAAGAGCAATCAGTGGGTATGGGGCAAGATTTTGGACCATTCAGATCTCAATATCGGCCAGCTGGTGAGAGCACCATCTGAATGATCGGGGAGGACTTGGCTCGAGGGGGGAAGAGGCGGGTTCATCAGATAAAAGATACGCTAAAAATTCGTATTAAACACCTCGCACGATGGATAACCCCTGGATCAGGATTAATACTTATCTTTACAGGAACTAGTAGGAGGAGGAGGGGCCATGCAAAGAAAGGCGTGCAAAAAATATCACAGGAAGATTACCCTGCAGACTCGGGGGTCTGAGAAGCTGTGGCCGTGACAAGGAGTTGGGAGAACATGGATCTGTTAACCACTTACACACTGTACGTTTAATCACCTTATTCGAACGTCTCCTCTTGCCATTGTTTATACTCTGATTCCTATAGACTCCTCGCCCCTTCTCCCTTTTTCCATCTAGGCCCATCGCTATCTCCGATGCTACTGAACGCAGTTGTAAAAGACTTATCTAAACCCCGAAAGATAGTGCCTTCGATTTCTCCCCTTAAATACGAACTGGTCTGGACAGACTTAATTAGGTTGGAATATTGATCTGTGAGTATATTTGTTCCATATTCTTCGTTTCACGTTAGACCCTGTTACCAAAATCCTAACTCGGAAGTTGGCATAGTTGCCAAACCATCGAATGCGTATTCCCGCCCTTACACGTTATTAATCTCCCTAATAGGTGCACTCAGTGGGTTGATGAGGGTGAGCTATTATGGTACCAAGTGGGTCGACTTTTCTGTTGGGTCCGTCGGTTTTTCCTTCGGCAAGTCCGGGGTTCTTATTGTCATATACGTGATGATTGCGGACATGAGCCACCTCCGGTGGTGCGTTTGGTTGGTCCTCCTTCTAGGGGAGATTATCAGAAATATTACAGCGCAAGTAAAAATCCAAATTAGCTTATAATGTACTAAGTACGGGAATCGCCCAGTCCTTCTGCAGGACACCTTTTACTTCTTCCGCCCAAAAAGCCAAGTTGGGGAGTTTCATTCCTGAACACACTCATCCAAACCAAAGTGGTGGTCAATCTTAGGAACTGCACGAAATCTGCTACGCCGCAGAAAGGCTTGACATTGTAGGGATGCCCTTACGGACTCTTGGATTTAGCTTATTTCTTTCAAGCTCTCTGATTTCCTATGAATGGAAAAAAATTGGCAATGGCACTTGATAATAGCTTCGGGAAGGGCTCTGTTTACCGCACTGTTTATAGTTTGGGAACTACATCTCAACACGCTTGTGGAAATAGCCATGAGCTGAAAGCTAGCCAGAGATGCTGGTCTGGAACCAGGTGGCATTTCCACTAAGGACCGGAGGAGGGTTGCTTCTCCGAGCTTGCAGCGTCTGGGGGGGTGCCCGACCAGCCACGAAGCTGGGGCAGTGGGGGAACTCACGAAGGTTTGGGTTTGTGGAGCCAAACCAGCCTCTAATCCGAACCGGACTGATCAGAAGCTGTTCAATTAGTCTTGGGGACTCAATTGAACTTTTGGTTAAAATCGGCACACATTCACAAGGGGGTCCGGTAGGGCTGCTTCCGGCATAGGAGAAGAGTGTTAGGTTATACACTCAGATCTTCCCGTAAAACATAGCTATAACTTCTAAAAATTTCGCCAGATTGACTACTGTTACTGCTATCGAATCGTCTCAAAAACCCAAGTGCTTAGTTGTCACTGGTCAAGTGATCATTCTGATTGGTGTAGTTGTGAGGGATTCCTGGGCTACCCCTTAGCAATCGTCTAAAGAATATTCTAGGCCACCTGTCTTACTGGAGAGCCCGCTATAAATGAGCTTTATGGAATTGCTCCCCAGGTTCTGCTTGGGATCGGTGCTGGGTTTGTTGGATTGCGCTCCTGTTTAGGGCTGGGTCAGGTTGTAGTCAACACACAGATGTTGCAATAGCCACAGCACTGCTTGTAGCTTTCAACAAACTTGGACACGTTGCGGGCGGTATAGTGAAGCTAATTGTCAAGGCGGGCATAACCAAACAGCTTGCCCATAAAAAACTAGATCAGGTCGATGATACGATATACCGCGGATGGGCTGCCTTATTAGCAGTCACCATCAGCGTGGCCTTTTTCAACATATTTCTTGCAGCTTTCGGGCTAGAGGAAGCGGTTCTTGGTGAGATGGAACAGAAAGTCTCGGGTGTGATGTTTGGGGTTGAGGATCCTCCGCCTGGGTAGGCAGTGATTCCGGACTCAAACTCCCAAGATCCAGGTGCCTTCAACGCATCCACTGCAGCTTCTAACAGTAGAGGAGCGGCACCAACAGCCATTTAATTTGGCGATTGGTGAGGTCTCGATTCGTGAGCTTGGTAGCCCTACGTTCTCGGTTTGATCGAGTGATCCGTGTGGAGTCAACCCCCAGGAAAAATCACTAAGCCCAAAACCAGATTCGGGGAATCATCTCGCTTGGAGAGGAGAAAAGAACCCCCTTGTCGAGATATAGGCGGGTCAGGATCTTACTCTAGTCAGGAGTACACACCGAGCAGAGATTTTGTCCGCCGTGGTCGAGATCGTAGTGATATAAAATGGGGGAGCAAAACCGGTTTCGGCGGTGAGTCAACTACAGCTACTATGTTCTCGCCACCGATTCTCGAGCTGACCATTGACAGAGGGGTCCCGCACTCCGAGGCCTGAGCGCGGTACTGATTTGGAGTCTAGTATCTTCATAGATGAAGATGAGTAGTTGGACGAAGAGACTCAAAATGGGGCTTCCGGAGCCATGTAAATCGTGGATAGTGGGTATTTTAGTTACAACTGATCTAAACTTGTGAGAAAACCCAGGAAACCATCGTTTAACCCAAGCACACGCTCTCGAGGTCAAAATTTACACCCTCTAGATCTAGAGATCTAGAGATGGTCTAGAGATGGTCTAGAGATGGTGTTTGGGTTGAGGGGGAAATAGCTAAATTACAGTGTGACATGGGATCACCAACATCCATCCACTTTGCGTCAACATCCCATATAATCTCCGAAGCAGAAAGGCTTTGCAGCAAGAACACTTACATTCTTCCGAAGGAGCTTTCTTCCTATCTACGAATCAGTTTGTGGTTCTTTGACTTCCCCGTCTGAAGGCTGGGCTGAAAGTCATGCTTTCTCCGAGTCTATTGCGGATAATGGGGAGAAGGGCGGTAGTAGCTATTGTTCTCTGAATATGTATTTATATTCGAACATGAGCAAGCTCAGTGTCGTTGGGGGGGGGGGGGGGCTCCTGGCACAGGCCGTGGCGACGACTAGGCTAGGGGATCAAGTCGGAGATCTCCGGCTGGGGGCTGGCTTGCTGAGTACAATCGTAGCAAATCCGTCCTTATCGTTTCTCTTGTTCTTTGTAGATTTTGTGCAAGATTTCTTAGTGCAGGTGATCGCTTGTGACACGTCTTGGCTCAGATACCGGTAGGACTTGTCGGTGGTGTACTCATCCTGGTAATACCTATATCCGGCGCTCACTCGCTATCAGAAAACAAACCAAAAACGCAACCCGGATTACACCACCCCAACAAAAGAAGCCCCCAAATCAACCGTGCTCGAGTACTACGCTTGTCGAAGCCCAGATCTTGCCCGAGCCTCAAAAGGCACTACAGCAAGAACCACCTTTGAAAGCTATCCTCTCTGTGAATGTGTTTTTGATACATGATTTTTAACATCCTTGTTAAAGGAATAGGTGAGATAATAGCATAGGATGTTGTTGCCATTCGCCGAAGGGATGGGAAATTTTTTTGGCTGTCGTGAATTGAATAACATATATCATACCGTATTATTATCTATTAATACAGGGTGCACCACCCATCCCAGTTTACCGCCGCCAAGGTTGGTTCTGGGGGTGCGGGTATCACACTCGAGCAGTAGGGGACTCAACGATGCTAAGGTGTGAGTGTTTGAATGAACCGTGCTAGTACAAAGTCCTAGATATTCGTCCCGGGGAGGAGTGCTCACAAACAGGGGGCTTCATCTTGCATGAGCGTTTAGACACGGACAGAATTTTTACATCATAATAATATACATTTTGATTCCCCGCTTGTTTGTGGGTATCATCTCCCTTACCAGGATGAGTGACTTTCGTCTTAAAACATCTATACATCTACTACTTGAACAGGGCGCTCCACCAGCTTGGCCCGAGTAATACCAGTTTTGAAAGAATTGAAATATTTCTTGAAAAACGGGACGCATCAGAATGGTCACACCCTTTAACCCACAGTATCGCACTACCTAGTAGCCAAAGTGTGAAAAAAAGATATACCTTCGAGGGGTGAATATTTTTAATATTGGTCTCCCTTTGCTAAGTTTAATAGTAACCACCTTTACGCATACTTGACTTTTCTGAGAAAACAGGGTCAGTTTGAGAGGTGATTATTTGCCCAGGGGGGAGGAGGGGGGCAAAACGATTCTCCTTCCTCTGCCTTTCTTGTTCTTCTGCTGCTCTGGCCGGTTGCGGATCCCACGCCTGTAATGGAGGGAATTGTCCGAAATCGGATTCTACCGGGCTCGTACGACGACAGGCTATTTGAGCCACAGCCTTATTCGAGAATCCTGTGGTCTTTTTTTGGCCTCTTGGTCCCCTGGGGCAGGATTTTTACTTTTTTAGATCCCCCTGCATCAAGCAACGGGCCGCTCAATAGTAACTCACTGCGAGGGGTGGTTAAGCTCCCGGGCTCCTGCTAATTATAACAGGGGGTTAATTGGTTGGCATCTTGGCCACTGCTCCAACTACAGTAGGTATTTCAGGCAAAATTGTTGTTGAAAATAAGATATCATACTTGTCCTGCTAGCAGGTATGTTTGGGCCGGCGGTCAAAATTATCTACTTATTAAGTAATGGATGGGTTACTGGGGCAGATATATATCCTTGAGAGGGGAAATCATAAGTATTGATTGCCGATAGCCAACGATAAAATTCCTCTGTGGGAAAAAGAACAGTCAAGTCGGTCCATTGGCGGTGAGAGAGGCAGGTTTGGCTGTGAGCAAGCCGGGGTTTATAGGGGATATGGATTATGGATGTATGCCCTAAGGCCGTCGGCCACCCGTGCATTGATAATTTTATAATAGAGGAGTATGATACTATACACGATAGAATACCCGTAACGCGTGGTAACCCCGTCCACGGTATTGGGCCCAACTTTCAAGTGGCGGCGAGTCCTACCCCCCTTCTCTCCACTTTTTGAGCTAACCCTGGCACTGAATGACATATCGTGAACCAAGCCAACTAACCATGAAAGGAATTCAAGATATCATACCAAGCCCCAAGGGCGAGGGCCCAGTTTTTCAACTCGATTCCCAGAGAGCTTTCAACAACCCTCTTGAATCTGACACGCCCTCCTACTCAAACCCCAGCAGGAGCAGACAAAAGCACCGCAGGAATCCATCCATCCACACCCATTCACCATCACAACCACCGCTCTTCCCTCCCCCACTCTAACACCACGACACACCCGGCAAACTCAAAAGATGCACGAAGCCCTCCCCCAAAACGTAACCCTCCGTCCCAGAAAACGCCCCCGCCTGGCACTCACCCACTCCCCTCCCTCCTCTCCCCCTTCCTTTTCCGCTTCTCCTTGCCTTTCCTCACCAACATTACCACATCCCCAAACCTTCCCCTCCCCACCTCCACCATCTCCTGGCACCCCCGCGGAGCGCAAAGCACACTACCTCGCCACCCGGTCCCCGCACGTAAGACACATCATCGCAATACATTTATACACCTTCTCCCTTGCCCTGGCAGAAGCTCGGGAGAAGGAGCGATTGTCGGATGGGTACTTTGAGCTGGTGCGGATTGCGAATGGGAATCTTGAAAGATCGGTGGGTGGGGAGAGGGGGCGGAAGAGGATGTTTGAGGATTGGTAAGAGGGGGGGGGGTAGGTAGGTGATTGGTGATTGGTGGTTCTTATTTCATTTTTATTTATTTATTTCATGATACCTCTTTACTTGGATTGCAGGTGGTTGCTTTGTGAGGCTTGTTAGACCCGATTATTTATAATGGTTTGGTGGAATGATCGGGGGTTGCACTTTCGCCGGGTCTGGGGTGAGGTAAGGTAGAAGATAAATCTCCAAGTATGAAACATTAGCTCTGTTCAATATTTACGATATCATACTCAATTGGAGGAATCCCCCCCCGGGTTATAAAGGTGTTGGGACTGTGCGGACCTCGGATAGCACTAAAAAAAGCACAACCATATCATTTAAAAATTTCTGCTCTGGGGGGCCGCTACCCCCAACTCAGTTTAAACAGTGGGTAGTAGTGACAGCAGCGTCAGTGGGAGCTCAGTGCTGGAAATGATTGATCCACGGGTTTCGGCATGGAATGGGCACCGTCGAGGGATTCTGGGCCGTATGGTCCAGCTACATACAACACTCTCTACAAAATTTCGAAATATAATGTACAAGTCCCTCTCGCCTAGCACTCCTCATATACACGACCGGCTGGTATAATAGACGTCCACTTGCGGAGCGAAAGGAGACTTCCTTATTCTATTCGGCCATCGCTTCACTGTTTTTTAAGTGTGCAGGAGCTGTGTGTGTGTGGATAGGTGCTGTGGGAGGGTTTTGGTGTGCTATAGTGCTTGCACCATGTAGGTTTTTATACATTGACAATAAAGACATGATATAAGAAAAGGGCTATGTGCTGGGGTGGATAAAATACAGAAGCAGAGACACAGACTGCATCTACCAATACAGGTGTGCTCAATTAAGGCCCGGGTGAGTACAAAACTCTAACTCTATGGTAACGCCAACTGCTTCTCAACATTAAAACACCTCTCTCTCTCTCTCTATCTTCTTGTAATACCCCTACCTCACCTCAAAAAAGAGCACTACCGTTGCGATTTCATCTACTCCTTCAAAACCTTACCACCCACCATTCCCAATCACCCTCCCATTAGTCAGTGTTGCCATGAATGCTTCTAGCAAAACCCACGGTGACCCCCCAAGTTTCTCAGAAATATAAAGTTTTTAGTCAAGACGCCTGGTATCGAAAGGAATGTCCTTCGGAATCCGTTAGCTAAGAGCAGCAACCTATGGAAGTGGTGATACGGGTGTGTGTGTGTGTGTGTGGTGGATCTCGGAGTTTTTTTTGCAGCTACAGTACTTGCAGAGAGAGCAACACTTAAAGGCCGGAGCGCAATCGGGAGGAGCGCTCAACTGCAAGGGGTGAGCCCACCTTGGGGAGTAAGGCAGGGGCCATCCCAATTGGCACGATAGCTCTCCCGGCAGGTTGCGCGGTGGGGTGGCCTTATATAAAAATCTCCTACTCTCCGGGGTCCCTGTTGCCAGGGTACAGCCTCCGTTCCGTTCGAGTATGGTACCTATGACGAGCGAGAAATAGGACGCTTCTGGGAGACACTAGTAGCTCCAAAGACTTGATGCCGAACTGGTCGAATCAATGAGGGCAGTGGCGACATTTGATAAGTATCATAGACACAGTTGTCTCGGACCGGATCCAGCAATCAGACACCGACACCGTAACAAGGTGGACCAATCAATACCCTGAGCCGCCCTAGGCCCTTGGATACCAAAGCTCACTAAACAGCCCACCTCCAATCGCTTTGGAAGGGGGGGAGTTGATAGGGAGCTTGAGTTGACGGTCTATACTGTAAATATTTACGACCAGATATCGTATCCCATCATAGTCGCAGAAATGAACCCAAGCCCCCAAACACACACCCCATTCTTCCCACTTCTCCAGCCTTCTTTCACTCCCCTACGATCACCAATATCCCCCCCCTTACACAGACTTGTCCCCCAAGTTTGGGACTTTTTGGGCTGATAACTCCAGATCCATCGGCATAGTTCCCTCTCCGAGGATAGGGATAGCCCGTATTTACCATTGGATAAGGCGCGAAGCGATCGATGCGGGAGCTTACCCTTCGAGCAGATCTAAGCGGTTCCATGATACCGAGGGAATACGGATTTGGCACTAGGCCCCATTTGTTGGGCATTAGGGCTACGCTATTCGACAGAGTTCCTATCGTAGTGGGGGGAATTCCTCTCATTTCGGCGGGTGATCCACTGTGATCAAACGGATGGCCAGCACCGGCCGGTATCGGCGAAAACCCCCCCGATACAAGTAAGTTCCATCCGGAAATTTGACCATTTGGCAATCTGAAGGAGTGGAGAACCATGTCTGCGCTCCGTTATCCCAACAAGGGAGCCGTACCTATAAACGCTCCAGTCCAGATTGTACTAGATGCGATGCCACAATCAAGAAACTACTGGAGATTCCCACTCTGCACGATAATTCCTCCCTTCCGCCCTCACATCTTTGGACTTGTGATAAATAGAGTAGAGAGAGATTAAAGCTACTGATACAGGGGTTGGTACAGTTCTCCCATCTCCACAAATCTCGCATCTCAATCACCCATGCCAGCCACTCGCGACAAAAGAAATAGTACATCAAGGAAAGACTAGACCCAATCACTTGTATCATCAAGACATGACCCATAAACCAGAAGTTGTACTTCAAAAGAAACAGGATAAAACTGGAAAGATAGTACTGGTACAGTAAACTGTGCCGGCATACAAAATGCACTTTTCCACAAAATCAAAAACCAAAAAACACCAAGATATAAAACCAAAACCGTAACAATAAAAAAAGGGTATAAAAACGCCTCCCACCATCTATACAGATTATACCAGAGCGCTAACTCGCAAGTCAATCGCTTGTCCTCTCCCACAACTCTTTCACATTTCCTATCCCTTTCTCTCCTTTTCCAGGGCCGCTGCTCCCATATCCCCCGCCTTCTCGCCAACCCACTTACTGACACCACCGAGAGCTCGTGACCAGCCCTTGTCCTTCTTATCCTTCTCCCTCAACTCGCGCTCTTTCTCTTCCCTTCTGTTCTCTCTTTCTTCTCTCCTACTTTCTCTTTCTTCTTTCCTTTCTCGGTGTTCCTCTTTCCTCTCCTTATGTTCCTTCTTCTCCTTCTCACCATCCTGTTCTTCGCCCTCGCCCCTTCTCCTACTTCGCGCACGCTTCGTGCTACTCCCACTCTCAGTACCCTCACCTGATCTTCTGTCTCTCCTCTCTCCTTTTTTATCCTTCCGTCTCTTGGAAACCATAGTGCTTGCCGCACCGTCCTCTGGAAGTTCATGTCTACCACCCCGCCGCTCCTCTTCACGGCGCTTGAGCTCCTTGCGTTCTTTTTTCTCTGCTCGCTTCTTCTCGCTCTCCTCCATCTCTTGCCGAGCCTCTCGTCGTCTTCGACTAAAATTAACATTGCTCGCTGAGTCGTCCGGGCTGAGTAGGATACTTTTGCCACCATCCCACTCTTCCACTGGTGGGAGCGGCGACAAGACGTCGTCTTGCTCACCTTCACCTCCCACAACTACGTCCTCGCCGCCATTGACAATGGTATTATCGCCATATTCGCTTTCAGGTACCCTTCTCTTTATCTTTGTCGCGATAGCGTCTATGCGTTCTTTGAGCGCTTGCCGCACAATGAGGGCGCGGTTGTGAAGCTCCGCTATCTCGTCGTCAAGAGTGTACATGACATGCGCAAGTTTCTTCTGGAGGTCGGTGATGCAACCAAGCTCTTGTTCTTCGTCCCTAGGTACAGCGTTGGTGCTTCCATCGAGGAATCCATCAAAGCGACCAGAATTTATCAGTTCCATCTCAGCATCGGAGAGTCCCCCGATAGCTGCCAGCATGGGATGGAGTTCGACATGCAAGAGGAGATAGAGTGCCACGATCGGTTTTGTGATGGACACTGCCGGGTGCTGAGGATATAGTCGAACAAGCGCGGCCTTAGTTGAGGCAAGGTAGGCGTGGTCGGCAAGATAAGATCTAAAGACTTCGACCTGAGCGGGAGTCGGTAGGATTCCTTCGATAATCTGGGTGACCACCTCATCTTCATACTCGTGCTCTATTTCCTCGGGGACCGTAGATGTTACTGTCGGAGAGGGAGGGGGCTGTTGTCGCAAGACTTTCTCCACCTCCTCCAGCCACTCCTGCACTTTACCCGTTCCCGACTTCTCCCTAACGCCAGCTACCACTGACTCGGCAAGCTCCTTAGTTTGCTGAGGGCCCACTTCGGAAGTAGGCTCGGCACCACTCAGGATTGTCGCCGTATCAATGTTTCGCTGGATAAGACCTTTAACCGGAAGGACACATAGACAGGGCTTCTGTTCATCACCGCGAATATACTCCAATATATCCGACCAGTCGATCCCATCTACGCCGACCTCCCGATTGAATACACCGCCGACCTGCTGGAGCAGCTTGCGAGCAACACTCCGATAGCCAGTACCAACCGCCATACTGCCCCCATTGGAGAGGATAGCGAGGTAAGAGTCCAATAGGTCGTTCAAGTTGCCAAAGACATCGGCGGCCGGGAGCTCAGTCCTTGGGGAATTGGTGAGCGAGTGGGGATCCTGGTAGGGATGAAAATTATCGGAAACCGGACCATCCAAAGCACCATACGGGAGGAGATAGTCTATGGGCTGTCGTCCCAAAGCTTTGCCCAGCTTTGTCACTTCTCTTACGGAAACAGTGGATGATGAGGACGATGTCGAAGGCCTTCCGAGGAGAGTTCCCTCCCGTGTGGGTGCCAGGCTTTTCGACGGTTGCAGCGGGGGGAGTGAAGGGGCGTATTTCGATACTGATGAGCGAACAGACGGAACAACCGTCGGCTGTCTTGTTAGCGGAGGGGAAGGCGGGAGCGAAAAGGCCGGGATGGGGTTAGCGTTAGCGCTTGCCGGGCGCGCTATGCTCTCTTTGTTCATGGCCCGGGATAAGGTGGATGGCACCGGCGTTTCGGAAGCTTGATGTCGCGGGACGGGAGCCGAGGTGGGCTTGTACTTGGGACTTGGGCCCTCGCGCTTCTGCTGCTGTGGAAGTTTGAAAGGCATATCTTCTTGCTCCGAATGGGCCGGAGTGATGTCAATTTTGGGAGGTAACGGAGGTGGCGGCGGCGGCGACCTCCTCGGGGCCGATGAGCTCTGGTAAGCCGCGGATAGAGAAACACCCTCGTGCCCAAAGTCTTCCTCTTCTCCCTCCTCAATATCAGCACCTGAAAGTGTAGTCGGGGTAGCGTTTGTCGCCGGCGGCGTTGGTGGAATGCCAAACCTCTGGGAGACCAATACGGGTGAGCGAAAGCCTACTGGCTCGACGGACCGAGGGCGAATGTGGGGATTATAAGAGGATCGAGGCTTTGAGCGGGTTGGCAAATCTGGCGGGTTGGAGCTTCTAGATGAGAAGCGTTGATGGGAGACAGTGGGCTCGGCGGTGGGGGGAGATATTGGGGAAGAAAGAGGGGAGAGGGGAGATGAAGTGGGAGGGAAGTTTCGCAGCATTTTTCTTTTGTAAGAATCTAGTTCAGCCCTTGTAAAGATGGATGCAGGTTGAATATCGGATTGCGGAGGAAGTCTATGGTGGCCCTCTGGCGCGGGAATGGAGGAATGGCCAATGCGTTGTGGAATGACCAATGCGGAGGGAGATAGTAGTTGTGGTGGTGGTGGGCAAGAGAATGCGGCTTGCCACAATTACTGCGGGAGTAGGAGAGCAGGATAAAAAAAGGCGGAGAGTTCTATTCGACGCCGTAGGAATGTTTTCCCTAGAAAAATTATGATAGGAGGATTAGTCGGTTGCGAGTGAGAGGGGAACAAGTATTCGGGCCTATTCGTAATGAAGGGCAAAGTGGTGTATGGAGGATGGATGTGAGAGGAGAGGATAGCGGGGACGATGGAGCTGGGAAGAGAGGATAAGGAAATCATGGACGCAGGAGAAGAAGCAGGAGGAGGCGGCGGTGGTGGTGGTGGTGGTGGTGGTGGAAGAGTAAGAGGAGAGAGACAACGTACCTCGTTCACTGAAAATGTGACGATGCAGAGCTGTAGCGAATCACGGTTGCCACCCACACCTCTTTTTTTTTTCGTCGCTTCTTCGTTGTTTTTTCGTTCTTTTTTTTTCTTTCCTTTTTTTCTCTTTCCCTTCTCTCTCCTTGGCTCTCAAGGTCGCCTAAATATCGGGGGAAGCACGTCTGTGGTTCCGTTGGTGTGATTAAAAGTGAGCAGATAGTACTTGTACAGACAGTGGCAAGCGAAGAAGGAGACTTCAGTACCGGTAAGAGTGAAAACGAATGGATGACACTCAGGAGAGCGAGTAGGAGAAGAGGTGATCTAAAAGGGAAGGGAAGGGGAGAAGGGGGAGAAGCGGATACAGCCAGTGGTGAGGATAAGCCCCGAGCAGTGGCTGAAGCAGCTTATGCCTGGAGCCTGACACCTCGAACACAATTCTGTGGTTTTGCTTCAGCCAGCTTTTCCCTCCGTCGTGCTCTCACCTCGCAGTTGCTCGCACAGCACAGCACAGTGCCTGATACTGTGCTGTGCTCGGCCACACTTCAGGGCAAGGCCAACAAGGGAGAAAACCCGTCTAGACTTCCGTCTTCGGGAAGGTGAGAATGGGAGAGTGTCGCACCGTCACAGGGTTGTTGAATTCGTGGCAGTGGCCATCAAGCGACTTTGCCTTATCCTCCCTCCCCTTCTGTTCGCAAAAGTTCCTTTTCCTTCCCACCTCGAGGCTCTACAAGTTCCTCTTCCTCGACCCCCGACACCATACACCCTACCGTAGCATAGCACAAGTAGGCCACCATACAGAATAACGTAGCAACTACATAAATTTACAGCAAAGGAGAAGAAAGTCGGATTTAAGCCTGGTCCAAAATTTGTATGGTTCTCTCGAAATCGTGTGTGCCCCAGGATTGTGCGTACAGTGCAGTACAGTACCGTACCGTCCGTACTGTACTAGTACAGCTCAAGCACAGCACAGGTACTTTACTGTACAGGTGCATCATGCTCCAAGGCTTTCAGGGCTCCTGCTAACCCCCTCAAAACACCTTTTACATCATCAAGCAGAGCACCACGAGAGGTTCTAAGAATATCGGCAAGAGGTCTGCCTCCCTTACCTCTACCCATCTACGGTACCGCACTCTTCTCTCACCACTCTTACGCACGACACGTTGTCAATTTCCCATAAAAATACTAGTACCAGCGCTCTCTCTATCATATGCAACCAAGGATGCTCATTCATCCACACCATACTCGTACTCCTCTCCCTCTCACCCTTCTCGCCTTTCCCTTGCCTCCTCGAGTAATCGCTCGGGAGCCTCATCTGTGTCATCACCATCACCATCATCAGGTGCCAGAGAATCTACGATATCCGTCTCTGCCCTAACATATCATTCATCTGTGATCCATACAGACAATTCGATTGATGAGTATCCATCACACCGCTATCTAGATTCGCCTGCCTTACCATCCTCTCCATCTCTTTTTCCTCCCATCAATCAATCATATGCCGTGGGTAAGAAATCTAGAGGGGCACCTATGATGCCTCCCACTTCACCCTACGAAAGAAAACCAATATCGCGTACACATGCAACTTCACCCTGATCAAAATATCCTATCATGTCTTGCATTGATTATATTGCTCTGCTCTTGTACAGTGCACTACGCGTTACGATTACAGTACTAGTGCAATGATTGTTTACCCTCCCAACCGCCCCGGCCAATCGCTTCTTTCCGAGGCCTGCTCCACCGACATCATCGTCCGCCTTATTGTAAACTGAGAAGAAAAAAAGGAGACGGGTAAATCGCGCGTGGGTGGTAGTGCATAGCGGGGTGCGTTTGGTCTGGAATGGAATTCAATTGTCATATCCTTCGTCGTCGTCCCACCCTTGCGCTATGCTATAAGGTGGCTTTTTCTTTCCGAGCCCCTCATCACTCATACATGGCCTATATTGGTTTTGCATAGATTATTAACTTGGGGCTACAATTGATCGCCGCATCCCCCCTGCCTCCTCCTCCTGCCTCCTCCTCCTCCTCCTCCTCCTCCTCCTCCTCCTCCTCCTCCTCCTCCTCCGCTTCTTGCTATTGTTTCTTCTGCCCCGCCTGCTGCCTTCCATAGAACGTTGCATCGGCCTCGGACGATTGCTTCCGGTAGCCCTCAATGCCTGGTGCCGGAGGTGTGTAGATGTCCGCAGCGCCTGGTATCGTACGTGAAGTGTTTCCTGCGTTCCCCTGTTTCCCGGGGGCGCCGAAAGTAGCCTCCACTCCAGCTATGGCGCTACGGGAGATCTCGGTATAGGGAGTTTTGCCAGACATGGCGAATGCGCAGATTTCTGGGAGAGAGGGGAGCCCGAGGACGTGAAGTAATTCGTGTTTTGTTTTCGGGAGTAAACAGGAATATCGAGTATTTCGGAAGCTCCAAGACCAACCTAAAGCCGCTTATCTTTTGTGAAAGAGTTATGGGAATGCTGATTCCTTGGTGGATTTTCTAGAGTTGAATTCGGGAGGGAAGGGGGTCCTCTTAAAAATATTTTTAGACTACCCCAATATCTGCGTGCTTTCAATCGGTGCTCCTCAAACTCAGACTGGCCCAATGTTGCAATGAAGGGGGGGGTTCGATCAAAAAATTATCGAAGGGGGGTTAAAGTTATAACATAGAACCCCTTCTAACAAATCGGTAAACCATGATATTTGAAGGTAGTTGGAAGCAAAGAAACAAATGAAATGATAGGAAAAGAGGGCAAAATGTAGCAGAAAAAGCAAACAAACTAGCACTAGCACTCCACTTCCCCGGCTTCTGAGCGATAAATACTCCCACATTTGGGTTAAAGGTAGAAATCCCCATCACAGTTCCTGCTATTTTTGCTTACTACAGTAAGACATTAAAGAACCCCCCCCCTTCGATCCCCATTTTCAGAAACCCCGATCATCAAAGGCCTTCTTTGCAACATTGGACTGGTCTCGCATACCTTAGTGTCTGTTATTATTATTACCTCCTCCCTTTGCGCCTCTTCGCCCCGCTGTTAGGCCTACTGGCTACGTCATTGCTTTCAGTCAATCACTGTGTTCCCTTTCCCCTCTTCCCCCCCCTCTCACTCCTCCCCCCGTTTGCGCACGAAGCAACTAGCGAAGCAGACGAGGGAGGCCTAGAGACAAGCCGGGTGCCTACCTTCAGTATCGTTTGTCGTGACTACCTCGGGTGCACTGTCATGACCCCTTCCAGGGCGGTTGTTTTTCCGTGGCGGTGGGGTGTAGAAGGGGTTGCAGGGTAGGGGTTGGCAGGCCACTCGGTTCAAACGCGATTTCTACCCGAGTGATTTGTTATGCAGGCAGTTTGTTCGCGGGAAACCCGCAGTATTTCGGTAACGTACTCCCTTGTACGGTGCCTTAGCGCACTGATTGTGCACGCAAAAAAGTGCCTGCCCTCCTCATTGCCCTGCCACCTTCGCACTGCACAAACAGGCATCACGAGGCTCCCGCTAACCAACCAACCAACGGACCAACCAACAAAAGAAACCGATTTGAGCAAACAAAAACTCGCCCACCAAGATGGGGCACACCAAACAGACCGATTGCAGCTACAATTGCGGGAGTGTCTATTTCCTCACGTTCGCACTGACGGTCTTCTTCCTGTGGCTGGCTCCCGTACCTTTCGGCCGCCGTTTGGCTTCCTCTTCACCCTCCGCTTTCCCGCACTTTTCGGCAACCGCCCCGACGGAACTGCAGAATATGCCGGGGGGCGAGGGATCAGCGGAGGAGTATGCCATTTTTCTGCAATGGTTGGAGTATCATCGCCGCACGGGGAATTATCCACCCGGGGAGCTTCTGCTTTCCCCCAAACCCTCCCCGAAGAGCGCTTACCCCCAACGCTACTCCCGCCCGCCCTCCCCTTCTCTGTCTCCCTCCCCTTCCCCACCACTCCCTTCCTCCCCTTCCCCACAATTACCACCAGCACTACCATCCATCAAATCTGAAGTCTCTCCGGCTCTGGCTCCCCCCGCTCTCCCTACCCCTCTCTCCCCATTACCACCCCCGAAACCATACCTCAGATTCGCCCCGGGAACCCTGGTCCTCCGCCGCCGCCCTTCGTCCGACTACTTCGATGCCCAGGACAGACAACACCCCACCGACGGTCCGTTTATGCTGCTTCGCACTCACCCGTTCAGTCCTACCACCTGGCAACTGGACATTCCGACTGGGTCTAAAATGCCGCTTTGGCACCCCGAGGTCTCACTGGTTAGGTGGGACGAGGGGGTTAAGGAGATTAGGTGTTCTAGGGAGATGAGTGGTGGAGGAAGGGAGGTAAGGGTTCACGTTAAAGGGTGGGGATGTGAAGATGATGTTTGGGTTAGGAAGGATGATGCTTGGCCTGGGGATGGTGAGGCGGGGTGGTGATAGCCGAGTGAGCTTTTGTGAACGTGTTTTGCCAATCTCTTACAGCCCATCCTCTTAATTGCTATTAATACCTTGCAAATGTAATCTAGACCACAGTTTTACCAGAAAAATAGAAGATAGGATATCCCATATTGAATCAAGCTATCATACCAAATAAACCCCCACGTCCCCGTAGTTTACTATGTATCACTGCTCACCCCAGCCCCGACGGTACTGTATCACCCCACATCCTAAACCATTGGCCCACAAAACCCCCAGCATGATCGATCGCTCTATCCCAAGCACAACCTCAACAACAAAAAAGTACCGTATCACGCCCGATCGCATGATCGCGACAACGATAGGAAGTCAGAATAAGGTTGGCTCCCCGAGGACCGAGTCGGCAGGCACTTGATTCCTCTTCCCTCTCCCTCTTTCTCTCTTTTTTTCTTTTTTTTCTTTCTTTCCCCTTCCCCTCATTCCGTCATCCATACCCTCAATCCAACTCCAGGAGAAGAAGGTATGATACATTAGATCGAACACAAGCCCCACAAGATACCCTATCACCACGTAATCCACCTCGCCATCAACACAACCCCGTGACATTGGAAAAAAAAAATGAAAAAATCCCCACTTCACCAATAGCGTCGAGAGAGAGAGAGAGAGAGCGCGCGCCCAGAGCATATGATACCGATCCAAAGACTGAGTCAAAAATGCGTGATTCCACGGGGGGACGTGTACTGAGGTTTAAGCCTTTCAGATGAGCCTCAGCTGGGTGTCAGTCCTATTATCTATGATAATTATATTTCTGTTGCAACGGGGGGGGGGATGGTATTATTATGGGTAATCAGGTATTATTATGTCATGGACGGGGATGGTTAGAGTAACCGTTACTGGAATTCGGTAGCGAGCCAGTTGGGTGAGTTTTTTAATAGCCTCTGGGCTTCTCCATTCCCTTTTATCTATCATACTTATCCGATCGGTGGAAAGGCTTTTTGTATTTGTGGGGTTGGGGATTTGGTTATTGGATTGCCGGTAGTTGTCGGGCTTTTTGTGGTGTTTCGGAATTATTGTTATTAATATGATATTATATTGTTATTCCTTAATTTTTGGCCGGGGGGAGGGGGTTGGTTATTGGGTGAATTGGCTGGTTGGTTTGGTTGGTTAGGTTGGTGATGGATGGATGGGGAGAGGATATCTGTGGCGGTTACAGTTAGAATACGAGCAAGCCACTGTTGTGGAGGTGCTTCGAGTGAGCGTGTATGATGAACAAGGTACCCAAAAGGTGGCGGTGAGTAACTTGGCAGGGCCCTGAGTGATAAGGGGAAAGTGGAGTGATGAGTTGGTAGGTGATTCAGCGAGGGATCGTACTTGTATCAGTGCTTTCCAACGTTGGAGAGTTGTTCGACTTGGATTATGCCTGTACTGGTACTGTTCTAGATCTCCTTTTGTGTTAAGCGCGTTGGCGTTGGCAGTGAGTTTCGCGCGTAAACTAAGACATAACTGAGGTTTCTAGAGTTTCTGCTAGTGTAAGTTGGTCCAGTCTGTAACGAGATGTTCGACCTGGCGGTGGAGGCACTTAGTACAGGTATCCTCCTCATTTTCTAGTTCAAGCTGAACCCTTCTGCTTGCCGCCGAATCATGTGCAGGTCTCAGTTCTAGTACTACCATAACCTAACCTAACACACAACTTGCTTCATCACTGACGCTATCGTAGCCTAGGTTTGAATATGTCGAATCTGCCAGTGCCTAACTCTATCAAGTTACGTGCATCCGCCCTGCTGCAGGCACCTATTTCTAAGCTTGCTACGATTGGTCCAGGAGCCAATGTAGTGCTACCATGTACTAATAAAGTGCAGAACGGTATCTAGCAATGCAATGATCGATTGTTCTAGCTGCATGGAAAATTTTTCATTAATCTGGGGTTTTATTCGGAGGGGTAGGAGCTGATGAGGGGAGAGGGGGAAGCAGTGATAGATCTATGGCGCGACGTTTGATATTCGACCTTCACACATGAGCTATGACAGGAGGGATAGGGCACGCTTGATATACGATACACCTTATTAGCAGCCAGTGTCTATGACGGACTAGTCAGGAACCTGCCCGGCCATCCTGGCAATACACTACTACACCCAGCATCATTCTCAATAAACGGGGGTTTACTAGATTATTACTATATCCGCACCCCCATGCCATATCGACGAAACATTGCATGCCACAACACTCTTGTAGGAAAGACCAGCCAGTGATTGTCATCAACAACGACGTCGAATCCTTCAATACGATACCGCATCCCTACTCGAGTGCTCGTATGATGCAAGCCCGCAGATCACATGTATGCCCTCTCGCCCCTCCCTTCTTCCCACTGCCAATACGAAATATCACTCATGCCTCCCGCGCCCTGTCAGTGTAATCATGGCACTGACTAGAGCACGTCTCAGATCTTTGGTGCCCTACCAGACTATCACGCATCATTGGCCCCGTGTCAAGGTTTCTTAATATACACCTCCCCTTACACCGCTCCCCGCTATCGCGACTATTGCGTACGGGATGCAAGCACCCCCCCCTCTACCGAGCATGCGGGGTTAGCAAGCCAGGAGCGTAGACGGACGGGTGTATAGACGGAGGGACGGACAGACAGATGGACAGATGGGGAGACGGGCGGGCAGACAGACAGACAGACAGACAGAGGGATAGAGGGATAGAGGGATAGAGGGATAGAGGGATAGACCGGCACAAGGCAAAACAGCGTATATCGCGGAAGTATCATTACGCAAACCTCTGATCCCTGTTAGACGATGAACGGGTGCGTTGTCAGTCATGCATTGGAGTACCTCCTTCCTGCCTTCTTTCTTCTCTCCCTTCATCCCTCCCTTCTCTCCTCGTTCCCTCCCTTCCTCCCTCTTACCTCTCTCTTCAATCCATCCGCCCTCCCTTCGTTTCTCCGCTCGTACTTACCCACCTGCTGATGCCCTACCATTCTCTCCAAACTAGCGGTTGAGGGAAGGTGAAGGGTTAAAAAATTAACTCCTCGAAGCCGAAAAACTCCAAACCCACAGCACAAGAAACTAGCCCCCGCCACGAGCAGCTGAACATCCCAAACACGTCAACCCCAGCTGACGCAAAGCGTACAAACAACCCCTACCCACCATACCCAACCCCGCCACACAATTCCCGAGTGATGACCCGTGATACACGTCACGCGCTTGCTTACCGTACATGCTGCGCCGCAGTCTCTCCCATTCGCATTCGCCACCTGAGAAAATAGCACCGCCACGTCCTTTTTTCCAACTCATTTTTCCGGCCCTCCGTTGCTGACTTAGGATATAATATGATGAATTACCGTATCATACCTCGCAAGATGGTTTTGGGCGGGTGCGAGATCCCGACCTATCGCTCTCGTGACGAATTGGAGCTCGCTCGATTCCTCCTGGTTTTGTTTCTGGGTTTGACTGGTTGAGCGGCTGGTTGGGTTCGGAACTTTTCTGTTTGGGTGGGTTTGATATTCGACTGGGAAGGGAAATGGGAACCGGTTATTGGAGGAGCGAGTGATGGATAATAACGCAATTGCATAGAGTAGAGTAGGAACGGGACTTTTTTCTTTTTGATTTTTTGATTTTTGATTTTTGAGAGTGTGGTGATTGTTGCTCTGGGCGTTTTTTTTTGTTTCTTTTTTGGTACTTGTATGGCACTACTATATTAGGTTATCGGGGGTGAGGTTAGTGGTTGGCTTATGAGGAGGAAGTGGTCGTTTGCCTTACACTAGGGATATGGCATTATGCGGTGCTCTGGGGGGATTAATTACCGTAATTTAGTTTATTTGCAGGAGCGAGGGGTTTTGGCTTCTTGCAGATTGTTTTCCTTTTTTGCTTTGCTTTGCGTTTAACTTACTGTAACTGGGTCTCTTCCTTCTTGTGGATTAAGGGCCTTACCAGACAATATCTTTCCGTTACCGGGATCCCATGCTAGCCCTATGCCAATATCACACTCCCTCACCTCACTTGACCCGCTTCCCCTCCATCACAAACCCTCACCCATGTTCAAGATGAACATCCCAGCATTGCATCAAACCGACCAATAACCACTCCGAAATCCCTATAACTTCCTCCTCCTCCGCTCCTCCTCCTCCCCCTCCTCCACCCCACCTACCCCTCTATCCTCTAGAGTATTCCCAACAAAACTACTCTTCCAAGACCTCATCCCCCCCCCTACCGGTGCCTAGAACTGACAGTCATTATATTTGGAAGAAGAAGAAGGATAAAAATAATAATAATAAAAATGGACATTTCTCCAATAACCTTCTTCCTAGCAGTAGCCATCTGCATAGCGTACGCCTGGCTGGTAATGATCCTAGTCGGCAAACTCACCTTCGACCGACACCTCGCAGAGCCCGACGTCTGCCCAAGTGATGAGGACGTGGGGAAGGGCCTAGACAGGAGCCTGATTAGGGGTGCGCCGGGGACTGACACGGACCCTTGTAAGGCCAAGGCCAAGAACCATTGATGTGTGGTTGAAGGATGACTGTGGTAAGAGGGCGGAGGCGGGGGGGGGGGGGGGGGGGGGACGGCGGGGGTGGGGTAGGGAGT
>Ga0307509_10003218_pt1 | contig 25255 bp, 25 predicted proteins | sample 10_EM_MG_FD_202245 | JGI IMG/M metagenome (GOLD analysis project Ga0307509, IMG submission 202245) | Populus trichocarpa ectomycorrhiza microbial communities from riparian zone in the Pacific Northwest, United States - 10_EM | ecosystem: Host-associated > Plants > Roots > Unclassified | place... | reverse complement strand
AAGAAAAGAAAGGCAAGGAGGTATGTTCAATAGTACGAATATTGTAAGGGGGTTTTGAGATGGCGATCAAGACTAATGCAAGGAGAAAATCAATAGTGCGAGTGATACTACAGTAGTGCCAGAAGCATATTTCAACAGGGACCGCCGGGGACTGCAAGAGTGATGTCTCATGATGTGAAAAGAATTAGTTTGGAGGTGTATGATTTCGGCTTGGCTAGTGCAGGAGGTCCAAGCGCTGGGACTATAGTCCCCTGTAGTCCGTCCGGTCCTCACCTTCCCGGGCCTAGTCCGTCCTAACACCCCCAAAAAGACGGACTATGAGCTGTAGTCCGTCCCGTCCTCCCCCGAAGACGGACGGACTGGACGGTTGGGAACACTGGAGGCAATCTACGAGGCTGTTAGAGCCAAAAACCTCTAAGCAGTTTTTAAGGAAAAACCCTTACAGATTGTGGTGGTGGTTGAGGGTTTGAAGTTGCCTTCAACAAATGCATGAAGAACGTCCGTCACACATAGGCCCAAATTCCCTGCAGTGTTCGCAGCTGTCTAGGGGCCTCGAGGCCCCGCTATGAGACGTCCAAGAAGACTGGTCTGGGTAGGACTACTATTGGCGGTTCGTCTAATCCTATGACTTTTGAGGACGGTAGGTTTTAGTGGCACAGCCAAGGGAGACGTTGTTTTTCGGTCCTAGTACCAGGACTACAGAGGAAGGCAGCGGATCGGGGGGTTTCCCGCAGAGCCGTGGGATCTGTCAGGGTCCGTAGGGGTCTGAAGTGAACTATAAAGATCAGTAAGAGAGTACGAGGCCTTGTGAGCATCTATAAACTTCGACAATTTGAAGTAATGGCTAGAGGGGGCCGCGGTTACGGAGACCCATAACCGAACTATGTGAAATGATTTTTTCCAGTCAGAATAGCACTATAGAAGGAAGAGGGGAAAGCAAGAATACAGGGGCGAGGAATTTCCAGCACCTGGCTCCCTCCAGCACTAGTCTTGGGCTTCACAATACTTTTTTTGGAAAATTGGGGGGAAATGAGTGATACAGTGTGACCTGGTGAAGAAAAGCGACTGGATTTGTCTGATTGTTAATATGCTTGTATTCCTGGAATAAGCTATGTGACTATATACAAAACACAGAAACGGAGACAGGGGTAGCTCAGTTTACGGACGTTGAACAACTGTTAATAGCAGTTCTTTCTGAGCAGTCATGTCGGCCGATAAGAGTGGCTGGGGATAGAGTGAGGGAGAAATTCTTCCTTCGTGGCAAGATTTACATAATAACTTACCAACTTTCTTAACTTGGTTCAGTAGCCGGGGGCCGCCATCTAGGAGACCAGGCCTATCAAAATTCCAGGTTTCCTGACCCAGCCCAACTCCACCGAATCCTGGTGGGGACTTACTTGAATACTGTAGACCCAATTGTGAGTCTTGCCTCGCCTTAGCCTCCCCTCCAGTACTTCGTGAGTCTTCGTGAACCTTCATTCCGCCTGAAAATACTCCTCATTTTGAAGTTTTACACACCAGCCTCTTTCACCAAAAGCAGGTCGCCAATTTAAGTACTATTCTTGTCACAGAAAACCTACTTGTGGCATCATAGGAGATTGCAATTGTCCGTTTTTACCTAAATGATAACTACCACTGGCAATGAGAAGGTTCTCTCAGTAAAAGCACAACCAGATACCTACCACATCAATGTTCTCAATCTCGCAGGGTATGGGCAAAGACATGCTCTCCCTTCGAGTCTAAGGCTGCGGCATTTAGAATATAGGCCTCAAGTACTAGTAGTCCTCACAATGTGAGCAAAATAAGGCAAGACACTTCTAGGAAGCAAAATGTACCCGAAAAAATATTTCATAAAATACGTAGCCAAAAAAAAACACTTGAGTAAAGTGCTCATATAAACTCTGGCCCAGGTTCCTAGGAACTTGCCTCCTATGAGTATGGTACGTATTGTGGACTGGGGGACATCACACTATTCCTCAGAAAACAGACCAATTTTCTTGTAGCTAGTGGATAGATCTAGAATCGTGAGCCTCTAGGATGTGCCAACTTAATGATCTCATTTAAACCTTAAAAGTCTCCAGTGATCACTGACTCTTTACAGATAGTCGACTGTATGGATGATCAGTGTTCTCAACGGTCCGGGGCGGCCGCCAAGAGCCCTGAACGGGACGGGACGATAAAACTCGGTCCGTTCTCGTCCGGGAAACCTCAGGACGGCGGGCCCTGCAATGTGAGACAAATTAGCGTAGGGGACGGCGGGACTGTGGGGGACTGCCTGGTAAAGTTTTTTGTGCTATTCAATAATTTCGTATGCCAAACAGAAGCAGGGACTTACGGGCATATGGTACCCGAACACTAGCCAGCAGTCCCACCGCAGAATTTGGCGGGAATTGACCCAAGGGCATTACCAACCCTAGACCTACCCCCCAGCAAAAAAGTGGTTCGCCGAGCATTTTTTTTAATGCTCGGCTAATCCACCGCCCCCGGATTCGAACTCATGATGGTCCCCGCTTCAAATTAGCCGACCAGTCTCCTAAGCCATTAGACCATAGGAACTGGCCGAGAATACTTCTTCCGGACCTTTTAACTACTTCTTCAGAAAATAGCCAGTTCAGGCGCCCGATACTTTACTTTGGTAAAAAAGGACATCGGTATCCAATCAGAGGACAAATGTTCCCCGAATTCCATGGCTAGTATCCCTGATGTATCCATTCTTTGGCACAGGAAAGGACAGTGATATAACTTTTGTATGGCAAATTGTCTATGCGTATCTGACCACCCATACAAAATCCGAACTCAAGTGTTCGGGTTCTATATACCTATAACTTGTAAAAGACAATAAAAGAAGTGTGTTATTCTATTCTAACAGCTCGAGGGAATGGACTCTTATTGAATAGAGCTCTCCCAATATCCTATGATTGCCTGAAGTGGAAAATACATTGGAAATATGATAGACCATGAGGATAACAATAAAGCTCGAAATTCATGGCCATGATAGTTGATATCTTCCCGTGCACGAGAACCTGCTGTGGAGAAAGTCTTTCACACCATTAACCATTGTGATGTTACAACCCCAGCATCCATGATAGCCACTAAGTTGCATTTCCATTTCCAGTTCTATCAATCCAAACTGGGTTACAGCAGAGAAAAACGAGTGACAAGGAAAAACACCAACAACAAAATTTAATGAAACAATACGGCAGTAGTAAATATAATCCCAACGCGTAGGAAGAAAAAACATAAAAATTGTCAGAACTATTACTTCAGTGTGATGATCTGGTACGAATGTGTTCGCCCAGTGGTCAGGCAAGTTGAAACATGTGGATCTAGGAAATGGCAGTGGTCATCTTGATTTATATTCATACTGTGAGCTACTATAAGTACAGCGGTCTCAAGCGCGTTTGTAGGACAGCAAGATAGCATTCGTCTCTCTCCCTTTCTTTCATTTGATCAGTCCCATTACTTTTCGCTTTGACTCCGGTCGTTCCTGTGTGACCAACAAAAATAGCAGGAAAAAAGCGAATGATCCCTGGTGACCTTCAACAGTAGGGAATAGGGGGACTTCTGGGGACTACGGGGGATGGCAGGACGGCTAGTATGAGGCATTCCTCCCGGGGGACTGTGGGTCCCTAGTCCTTGGCTGTGGGTTGCAGGGCAAGTTTAGAAAAAAAGACCAGACGGGACGACATAATGTAGTCCATCCTCGTCCTAGTCCAGGAGGGACAGACCGCCCCGTTGAGAACACTGTGGATGATGTTTTGTATTGTAGGCTCTTATGGCCACGAGAAAGCCGGGAGCCATGGAGGGATCGTGGGCTTTAAATTAATCCTCAGGGTCTATCATATTTCCACTAGATGTTCCATCTGTTACAATCACGGGATATTGGTGATCGCTATCCTATATACAGTGGGGGTCTGTTTCCAGCGTTGCTAGGAAAATAATGCTCTCGTCCCATATCCCCCTTAACTTATTCACATTTCCACTTCCGCTAACACATACAAGATTTTACAAACAACTACAGAGGGGACTTCAAAAAAGTTCTATTGCTACAGAACGGTAAAAGAAAGAGCTCGCAAAGCGGGTCTAGCTAACAGCCTAGCTAGAGAACGGCGGCACTAGGAAGTTTATCACGGCTGGGATCGTACGGGCTCCTCTCTAGAGCTACTAGTATCCACCATATATATTCTAATCGCACATACTATTTGTTCACTGATTGTCACTCTCATCAGCTGACACTGTTACTCCACCCAGCATAATAAGTAAAAGCACCGCAATCTCATAGAGCATAACCTTTCTATTAAGTTTCGAGGGCCTTTGATAAGGTCAGTTTACATGCCTCATTTCCCCCCAGCCCGAACTGGCAGCGCGTACTTACCAGTTCCCCAGCCATGGAAATTCAATAATCCGAGCAGCTACAAACATTTCCTGTCACTCATATATATACCATCCTATGGGAGGTTGTAGAAAGGGCTAGTTATATTAGGGAGCTAGAAAGTTCCCGTATTTAGAAAGCCCTTCGTTTAACTTCTCTTATTAATTCCGTTATGTTCTTCTCCCTCCGCAGTAGGGTCTCACCTCGATAATTTTAGTCACACTATCCACCCAATCACTACTACCACTACTACCACTACTACCACTACTACCACTACTACCACTACTACCACTACTACCACTACTACCACTACTACCACTACTACCACTACTACCACTGCTACCACTACTACCACTGCTACCACTGCTACCACTGCTACCACTGCTACCACTGCTACCACAATGGCATTCTTTCGGCCAGCTGTGCCTCCGCCTCAAGGTCATACCCCACGGGCTACAGGAACAACACAACCTGACTCGACAGCAAAGGCCGAAAAGGCTATCCGGCCTCCGGCCACTTCTAAGGTCGCCTCACCGGCGAGATCGACGACAATAACAATCACAGTGCGGTCGAAGACTACAACAATATCACTTGAGGAGGAGAAGCAAGCACAGCCAACGTCTTCTGAGGAAGCTTCTCCCACTCAGTCAGGATTAGATGTAAGCTCGGAGACACAGACAGCAAGCGCCTCAAGTACACAGGACCTAAGTACAACAACGAGTACAACCTCTCAGGCATCTATTACACCAGCTACAACTTTTGGATTAGGTGATGGAAGACAGTTGGTTCACTCGGGGGCACTATCTGGAACTACGATTGTTACTGACGGGTCAACATTCACCCACTCAGCAACTCCTGCCGCCTCTAACACGGCACATTCTAACAATCGATTGCCAAAACCGGTGGTGATCGGTATAGCAGCCAGTAGTTGTATCGCCCTAGTATCACTGATGGCAGTAATCTTTTGGTGCTCCTACAGGGACAAACACAAGCGAAACAAGGAGCGACGTTCAGCCGACCCAGGAGACCAAGAGGCTGGGCTCCGTAGCCGGATGAGACAATCCTCCCAAGTGAAGAGATTGAAAATTAGCCACCCTTTCACAGCTGTCTATGAAGGACCTGCTACCGTTTCGGTTCGGAATTTGCAGAACTCAGCTCCATGGAATATATCCAAATCTGCTATATCCGGCTCGTCACAAAATGTATTGCTTCCGCCAGCACCTTCCACCTCGGAAGCTATATCCCCATATGGGGGTTACTTCACCAGTGACTACTTTGCAGGGAATAATTCACCATTCACATCTAATATTTACCTATCTTCCCCTGCCCTGAAGATTCAACAAGAACATGCAGAAGGAAATGAGCCCGCAAGGGAACCCCCTGCCCCTGTTTCCTCTCTCCAAAATCAATCTCGATTCCTTGCGCCCCCACACAATGCTGGACAATCTTCGTCCACTCAAAGGCCCCAACTCACAGCCACGAGAACCCCAATAACCCTAACAACCACAACTAGGGAATCAATATGGGACGACGATGTATCAATTGTCCAACCACATATTGATATGCAAAGGGATGCCTACCCCGGAAAATCACCCGTGGGCGGAGAGTATGGCGGCAAAAGGCCTAATATAGAGCAAGATAAGAGGGTTTCGAGTATGCTCTCAGACGACCAGCACACAAGTGCCTGGAGGAATACTGCTGTGAACACTTTCTCCGTCACGAGTAGTCATCCGAGTCTCTGCGTCCCGGAGCGCGGAGATTGGAAGCAGAATGATAGGGGTATACGAGAGACGATAATGAGTGATGACGGGGATATTTTGGATGAGAAGGGCTATGATCCAAGGGACGATCTGCCTTTGAGGAGAGAGGAAATCAAAGGCTTGAGGGTGAGTACCATCCTAGCAAGTCACAGGTGGGAGAGGGCTAGGAAGTTATTTTCTGGGGAGAGCTCTTAGGGGGTTGCTTTTCTGCGATTGTTTTATGGGATGGAGTTCGAGTTTAGATGTTGGTTATGGGGTGGATTGTTGGCGGTGATACCCATTCATAACGTGTCATATTATTTGGTTTCTTCTACGCAAGGTATTCGGAAATATAAATACTCGCTTCTCTAGATCACTTATGGATGGCCGAACTAAAAAATAAATGGAGCCCTCTAAATGCTTCGCACTATTTTTATCTTCCACTTTCCCCGTTATCGAATGTGAATACGGTGACCACAGTATCTACGGTGCTGGAGGAGATAAAGGAATCCGCCCAGTTTATGATATCTATAAAATTAAATTGGTTTTAATGCTAAGTGCCGGAACATGATGCTAGCACAGTACGGTACGGTAGTGTATCGTAAAAACTGGAATAATTGGCCCTCACGCTAGACGTTGGAGTTGCCTCTCCTGGTGAGGCCCGAAGTAAATCCCCTTCTTTTCTATCCCAGCGGAGGACAGAGGGCCAGCTTTTGCGCGCTGCCCCCCCCCCTAACCCAAAGAGGTGATTCTGGGCGACTAGCGTGAGGGCCAATTATTCCAGTTTTTACAGTACCCCTGTTAGGGCTGGGCTTACTTGGTAATTTTTCCCAAGTTCACGATCAGGATGGGACTGGTACCGGCAGCTGTTCAGCACGAGCAGAACTTTGGGGACTGGGAAGTCTAAGGTACCAAGGCCAATAGACTACTGTAGGCTAAGTTATTGTGCTATACGATACCTATGCTTGCCGGTGTCCCCATTGAAAATTACTCCTCCCTCCCAGAAGTATCTAGAAATGGTTCTGCCAAGCCTCTAAATACTCCATCCAAATCTACAAGCCCGGCATAGATTTCCGGATTGGAACAACCCAACCCCCGAGGACTTACGTCGCCATTTGGTAAACACTCCTCCACACCTTTTGGCAGATTTCGCCAGTTTCGCGGCCCGTTCGCAAGAGCTCTCCGCTCGGGACCTTCGCATCGCAAAGCATGATTGGCTCGTGTGGCTACTAAGCCACCGATAAGATAAGATTGTTACGCTATCACGCCAAGAGAACGTGCAAGGATGTTCGGGCCCATTCCAGAGGATTCCACCGGTCACCAGATATCGCTCGAAAATGCTGTTTGATGCCAAAACCGTCCCATGGGTTACGTATCGCCGGGGGCGGGAGCGATTACGCACTCCAAGGAAACCTCCAGAAATCCCTACAAGAATCGAAGGCCCCCTTAGGGTGTTTATAAAAGGTTCCCCTTTCTCCCGCATTGACTTTTTCTCATCGTCAAAAGACAAACCAAGTTTAAAGCTCGAGAACTCCAACTAGCAGCGAACAAACCCTCCTCCATATCAAAATCTCCAAACACTTTTCACTAAAACAAAACTTCCCAAACACATCTTCAATGGCATTCTTCAGCCGTTTCGTCCACCCCGCAAGTGAACGCGAACTCCTCCGCGCACTCTACACAGTTCCCTGCCCACCCCGCCGCACGACCTTTTCGCCAAACTTTGATGTCCGCGAGACCGAATCCGCATACATCCTCGAGGGTGAACTCCCTGGATTCCACGACAAATCGAAGCTGGACATCGAATTCACGGACCCACAAACACTCTTCATCAAGGGCCGTCTCGAGAAGTCACGCTCCGTCACCGAGGCCGAGAGCCACCAAGAGTCGCACAAAGCTAGGGCCGAGGACGCTAGCGATGAACAGGAGGAGAACAGAAAGCCAGAAATAGGGGGGAAGAGCATAGATACTGAGGCGAAGAAGGAGCCCAAGCCGAAGCTCTGGGTATCCGAGAGGACCTCCGGAGAGTTCCAGAGGAGCTTTACTTTCCCGATTAATATCGATCAAGAGGGTGTTAAGGCCTCGCTTGAGCATGGGCTTTTGAAGGTTATAGTGCCGAAGAGGAGTCAGCCTGTTGGAAGGAAAATCGAGATTCAGTAGATGCGTGTGCAGCTGACTGGAGGGATTAATCGGGGGGGATATGCATTCCTTTGTTCTCTTCTTTTTTCTCGTATCGTTTTAATTAGGTTTGCATAAGTTGGCTTATTGGCATGAGCACGAGCATGTATTTTAATTAAGCCCCAGCTGGATAGTAGCTTTCTTCAATAATGAGAATCTACTAAAATTTGCTTGGCCAGAAATCTCTACCCCCAATTAATTAATGATATCTATGAAATTCACGTTCAGAGCCATAGCCCTGAGTAATCTGACTTAATTTGTCCAGCTATCCTTGCTCAATACTAGAGTAGTACTAGTGCACTACCGCAGTTCAGTATCATTCCGTCCGATCTACCAGGGCCGACACCTCACCCCAGCATTCTAGAAATCCTCGGGGCGCAACGCACCATCACAAAAAAGGCTCAGAGGATCCGCCCTTCCCTTAGCTTACTAACCACCCTCGTAGTTCATCCAAAGAAGTCAGACTCCGTATCACTGAGACTCACTCGGCCTAAGTTTAAACGTAGGCTAATAGGAAGCCCTATTCCATCAGCAGCTGACTCATCCACCCGTGCAAGGTGGGAAAGAATTTATCATAATGGTCGGGTTGTTGATTTTTAAGCATGAAAGTTCACGTGAACCCCTGGTCTGTGCTGGGGTGGATATTGGTTCGGGCCCTGGTAAAGGATGCTCGCGGGTTGCTGCTGTATCATACCACCTGCTGATTTGTATTTTCACTCGGCGAGGAGTGGAGTTCAAATTACCAATATTTTTTCTTGCCGGCATAACGAAAAGTCAGGTGTTTTTTTCCCACCCCTTTTGAAGGGGTTTTTTATTTTATTTTTATTTTTATAGTTTTCTATTCTGTCATTGTTATACAGTATCATAGTATATCTTATGTTCGGCACCTCTGAACATAAAAAAAAGATTTCCTGAAAATTGTATTTTTCCGGGTATGATTTTCGAAGGCCTTTCACAAAAAGCAGGAGCCAATCTAAATTTATATAGTATTCAGATGGCAGCTACCCTGTTGGCCATTTTCATGGAAAAAAACCCCCCAAGGGAACTGAAGGCTAAACCTTAATGAGGAAAGCTTGTGAAATATTAGGATGTTTCATTTGCAAAAAATATTGCTATTATTGTGGCCTGCCGAACGGGGCCTAAATAGAGAAGAGGGAAGGGGAGAGGAGGGGCAAACTCCAAATGCGGCTCACATACCCCCCACGGACATCCGAAAGAACAAAAAGGTAATTATTAGGTACTTTTCTATATTAATGGTCGTTAGTTCTCGAGATCCAAATTATCTCACCCAAGCAGCAGACTTAACTACTGTTCCAACGGACGGAAGCCTTGAATCCAAACCAAGGAGTAGGAGTATCCAAGATCTCTATTCCGAGTCCGAGATGGCCGGTGACCTGAAGCGCCTTAGCTCCCCTTCTCTAAGTGTTATTAGCAACCTCAAAACCCACCTTTCCCCCCTTCGGACACTAGAAAGCGTGCAAAGACTGAAAAAAATTCGAAGGCTTCGATCTAAAGCCGAACGCAGATAAGAATGGTGAGCCGAATCTCCTAGTCGGGTAGGCGATCTCCCTAGTGCCAAAAAGGCCCACCACCTTCACTCTCTTTGGCCTGGTAGCCCAAGTTGTCTTCTCCGCAGCAGCGGCCATTGCCTTCCAGTTCCCAGACGGTGTAAAAGTCGCTGGCCGTCTTATTCCAGCCTTCGTGGGTGAAGTGGAAGGTGCACTTCTTATTCTCGAAGCCGGCTGGAAAGTGGAAGAGTGAGAGGGTGCTCACTTCGAAGAATTTATCGCCTTGGCTAAGGAAGTCTATCACCAAGGCGTTGGAGTCTAGGTTGGTTTCTTCGTTGGGTTTCTCCTGGTTTATGATTACGTTTCTCACGGTAACTAGGAGGTTGCTGGAGGCGAGTTGCGCTGGGCACTTGGGGCCTTCCGGTGGGTCGAAGCAGTCGGTGGGGATTTTGAGGCCGGGGGTGAAGCCAAAGGGTGCGGGCAAATCGCGAGAGAGAAGCGTGCTGAAGGGGTTTCCGGCCCCGCTGGGGAATGCGGTGGAGGTGAGTGCCATGAGTGCTGAGAGAGCCGGGAAGGTTATTATCGTGGTAGTGGAGAAGGAAGCGACTGATTTATAGGGTAATAGGAAATAAACGGACTCTAGCATCAATTAGTTGGTGAAGCTGGAAGGTTGGTGAGAAGTGGGTTTCTTGAAATGTAGCGGTAGTGAATCCCCTCTTTTGTGCTGTTTATCTTCTCCCCTCGATACTGAAAGCCGGCTTAACTTGTGCTGACCACTAGGCTTAAAATTTGGTATTGATCTGGTGGTATAATAGTATCCCCTAGAGTATAATATCGGCCGTGTGCACAAATCATAGAGCTTACTATGATATCTCATGGTACTGCATGGCCATATCCCCTCGAGCTTGTATTCCAGCGAACCCACCACTGCGGAATCCTTTGCTTGTTGAGTACATATAGCACGACCTCCTTGGGCAGGACAGCTCGGGACATGAACCAGGACTGATCTATCGTTTTTTTGTTCTCGTTTAAGATCATGCAGGAAGCCACTGTCGTGGTTGGAGTTGAAATTGAAGATGTTTCACCTCTCTATCAAACCAACAGCAGCATGACCCCACCATCGATTTCGAAATGGCCAACAAAACAAGGTAAAAAGTGATTAGAAGTTTCATAAAGATATCCCATGGGGAAATACCACAAGATTTATTTCCAGAATTTTTTTCTCGAACTATGATAACTCAGTATGCCAGCAAGAACTTTGGATGGGGCATGTGTAGGTTTTTATTGACCAGCACCACACTAAACTAATAAACGTGATATACGCACAAAAGTGAAGAAAATAGTTAGGTAAGGCTGGCTACACATAAAAATAGACAATGCCGTAGGTTGACATGAACCTGGAGTTTGGCATTGAGGCGGAGGTGATGTTGTAGGCTGATCCTGTTGCCTCCTCACTTTATCTTGTGTGTCTGGAATAGAGGCCCTACCAGTAATCTCAAGCAGAATTGGAACTCGAAATTCCTCTAGTTACCATACCAAATTATAGCGGCTAGCGGGTCCTATTGCAAAATTTCAATTCTAGTAGGTACAGGGACTCATTTTTTGATGAGAAATGCCTAAAGGCTATAGTAATTTTCAGAGATAGTTAGAGCTATCTACACGAGGTCTTGAATCTTAAATATTTTGGGGTGGTTGATCATCCTGGATAAGCAGCCTTCTGATGGGGAATGGTGCAGCCCCGCCATTTCCTTCGCATGTGGGTATTTATTCTATCCCCTAGCTGTCGCTGCCTAATCTCTACCTCTACTCCTAGGTGCATTCTAGCTGCACCCCAGGAATGCATGATTGAGGATGATAGGTGGGTCAGGTGGTTGTGTCTGCTGCACAAGGAAGCAATAATATCCAAGGTCAGGTTCGATAAGAGACGGTACTCGTAAGGTTCCCAGGCAATCTTAGTGGGCCGATCTTGAGGACCTTTCCTCATCCTCTGGGGGGGCATCATACTTTTATGATACTACCGGTGGCGTAGTCATGTGGAGACTTAGGGGCTGTTTGGCACGCCAATTTCGATAAGGTTAGCAGTGTTTGGATGCACATTGTTTGAAAGGCAGAATTTGCAAACTTTGTAACGCAGTTTGAAAACATGATAATGTAGGATTTAAGAAATTTTTAAAAGGGGCTGTCTGGTATATCTCAGGGTTTGTTGAGCTGTTTTCACTGCATGCTGTCTTTTTTCCCCGCTCTAGTTTAGGGCTTGAGCCCAAATAGCCCAGATATTTCTTTTATCATATCATACGATACCTGATAAAAGTTCCTTCAGGTGTTGGGCAATCCATACCTTACAAACTGCAGTTCATAAGGAATTTCCTTACAAAGGTTGGCATGCCAAACAACCTCTTAAAGTATCGCCTGTTGGAGAGCCGGTTAAACATGGAGTTTGAAAGTGGAAATCGGTGATTTTGACTGATCATGTGGTTTTGAAAATCGAGATCAAGCTGATCGTCAGCTTTATATTCAAAAAAAGAACTACACACGCTAAAGCTTTCTAACTCGAAAAACTTGCATAGACGATTTCCAACCCCGGGGCTGAATGCCTCTAATGCAGTCAGAAAGAGGTCTAAAATAGCCCTATTTCCGACCACAGAGGGTTGAGCGAAGCGGCCTTGCTGTGAATTAGAGACATATCACAAGGGAAACTCTCATATTGACGAGCTAGCGAACCTCTCTAGGCAAATCTCTCCAGCTGATGCGGCATTGTCCTACTCCCTGATATCTACATGTCAGCTAAGGCGTCTCTCTGTTTTTTGAGAGAGTGGAGGTGTTCGGGGAACACAAGAACCTTTGGATTAGATACAGTACCTGAATACTGTTCAAACGAATCTACGATACCGATAGATCTTGCGCCGGCGATAACCCAAGGGGGAACACCAAGTAGCTCCAGTACACCGGGAGGCAGTGCAACCCTCGTGCAACACAGCTTGCAGGAGTTTCACACGTCTTGCAGCACCTTTTCCCATCTTCCCGTCCCCAGCACAATACCCGCAAGCAACCTCTGTCTCTCTAGGGAGCCCCCGCTTCTGTCGATAAAGGAAGGGCAGAGGGGTGGTGCATAATTTGGCCCAGCCTCCTTTTGAACCATAAAAGTCTCTCGGCCCTCTTCGGATCCAACATGAGCACCTCCCATCTTGCATCATAATATATGGTTCGGTAATGGACCCTGCTTGAATAGTAAACCAAAAACATCACGGAGATATCCTACTGTGCAATATGGGGCCATGGTAAGCTTGGGTGTAATCCTCCGGATCATTTCCATTGTGGCTGTAGCTAGTTTGTTTCTGTGTTTGCTACATGCTCTTGCAAGTTCCCGCAGAGGTGGAATACAAAAATGGTGGTGATGATGGCATCATGAGAAAATATCCGGGGATTGTGAGAGAATCCAACACCCATAGTAACGCTGAGGTATTTCTTTCTTGCGTTCGGTGGATACCTACGGTATCTAGTTAGCGTCTTTCCTGGGGCTTCCAATAAAACACGATAGGTAAAATAACGAACCCCAATATGATACGATAAACCCTCCACCCACCCTCTCTTCGCGGCTATTCTGGCGCCCCGCGGGGATGCCAGTAAAAGGCATCAGCAGCCTGAGTGATGAAAAGGCGGCCCTCCAGGTCTTTGCTTTTTTTTTATCGGGAGGCGGGGTGGTCGAATTGGCCGGAAATTCATTGTACTTTGGACAAGTCATTAAGGAAGGAGTGGTGCAAAGCTACCAATAATCCTGCCAGACAAATTTCAGCCTAGACATAGGACGCTAAAGCCTTATTAACCCTGATAGTGCCTTGCACCGATATTTTTATTTGATACATAAAGCCCGCCTTCCTTTCAGCTGGCCGCCACGATGTTGAGGGGTTGAGTGGACTAAGCTGAGAGGGTATTTGGGAGACAGTAAAGAAAATTACAGGGGTTTGGACACATAAACTTCTCCCTTCTTATTATGAGCGGCGGATGCTGATACTCGAACAGGGGTATGCTTGGCTTCACCAAGCACACGGGTGACTGTGTTTCTATTCGGGATGCTAAAAGTTTATGGCTCTGATAGCTCTGGAAGTCCTCGCTCGTAATGTCGTAATATTTGTGAAAGGGACTGCTATTGCATATCACAAAAATCCTGATTCTCTGGCTCTATGCAATAGCAGTCCGTTTTATAAACATCACGAAGTTAGGAGTAGAATGCAGACTCTTTGACTCGGTAGTTGATCGATGTAGGTTAAAAACGTGCACTTCCCATACGAGTACGAACGATGGCGATATCATATGGACACAACGCATAGTGCGCTTCAGCTGACCCACACCAGTACCACCCGATCTAACTTACGATCTAGTTTCGGAGAGTTTGATATCGGGGTTTTTTTATTTTCAGACGGGCTGGGCAGGCTCGGTGTCCGTTCCCGGGGACCCCCATTACCATAGTCACTATTGCCCCAGAATCCCCCGACGATACTCTCCGTATTCCAAATATGCGGGTATCCCTAGATCGAGACCCTTGGTGATCGGGTTGGCCTCCCTCAGGGGGTATCTCGGCACGGTGCTCGACTAAAGTTATGCGCTCCTTACAAGGTTTCCACATCACAATCTATCACAACAGAATATACAAGGCAGATCGCACTACGAGCATCTGCTGGCGGTTTGGACAGCAACCATAGGTAGGGCCCTCAAAAATGGGAGGGCAGCGCGAGTACGATCCTCCAAGGTGGCCTAGCACTTTCCACAGCCTATTAGGAATATTTTGTCTCTATATCCTTGGTGATCCAAGATTTCCCTTCAAGCCCTACATGGTGCAATTGTTAGAGACACTTGCCAAGGTAGAGGGGGAGTGGGGGAGTTTGGTACGGTGGGCGGGGGTCCCTCTGCTCTAGTGCATCCACGTGAACGACGTGGGGCTTATACGAGGCGTGCGGTACATTGCTGCAGTGTGCCTTGCAGATCTCCCCCGGGAGAAGCCGTCCTACGGTTTTGCGAAGCGAACGGCAGAATAATTACGCCGAGAGCGGCCTGCCGACGAATTGAATTGCATCCTCGAAGCGCGCGCTGTGATACATGTCGTATCCCGTTTTCTATGGTTCTCATAAATAGGAATTTGTGAATGATCATAATGCCTGGTTTTTTGGTGAGGCGGCTCTTGTATTGTGGTTGGTTGCCTCCAACCTTAACTTTGCAGCCTTGGGCTGGGGAAATAATCATATATTAGGCTCTCCCCGAAGATTACCTGGAGCTGGATATGCTTGTTCACATTCCGCAATAAAAGTGAACTTACGCAGGCGCTTCCAACTACCGGGGTTTCACAATGAATAAGTCTAATACGATGTCCAGCCGGCCCTCTAGATACCAGAGAGCGGTCGCCGCTCTTGGGTTCGCGAAAACATACAATTTTCCACTATGTGGGTATCTCTTTCTTCAAGGCTAAATTCTACCTTCACAGCTAATAATGGATAGGGGTGATCTTCGGAGGTATCATGCTGGGGTTTTCTTTGGCTCGCCTTCAATACCTTTCGGACAAAATTCTCGAGAAAGACCTCGCACCAGGGGAATGGTTTTGGTTCAAACAAGACCTCTACAATATCGGTTTGAAGGTACATCTAGGCTGTATCCTGCGTGCGTTCCACTATCTCCCTTCGTTGCCGTAGGAACTCGAATATCAGAAAAATGTGCTAAGGCGTTGGGCTTCCCCTTCTTGGACACATGTTGGGGACACATCACAACCTCAGCCCTTATTTATGGCGAGACAAGAGGAATATGTACGAGCACAGCACCTGGCTGGGAGAGGCAACTGCCGTACAGCGCTCTAGCACATTTATCTTCTATTCCAGCTTCTACCGTTGTCAAACATTTCCGTGCTAACCAAAACAATAGCGTGCGGGATTCTCGGCGTATTCCAGTTCCTTCCCATAATTCGCAAGGTATGCCGGTCTTTAAGTATCAAAACCTACAGCAGGCCCTTATACTAACAGAGATTAGAAAGCACTTCTACTTCATCGGATAGACGGCTATATATTCATTCTCCTTTTATGGGTTTCCACTGGGGGGGCTTTGGTCATCGTTCGTAGGTCATTTGGCGGGAGAGTGGAAACACAAGCAGCGGTGTTTGTACTTTCTTTCTTGTCGCTAGCGGCGAGTTCGTTGGCCTATTACAACGTCAAGAGACTACAAATCGAACAACATAGGGCCTGGATGCTAAGGACAATGGTCTACGTAAGCTTGGCAATCAAGGCTGTATCCACCGCTAATCAGAGTTTTAGATGGGTGCCATTATCACCGCGAGGATTATAATGATAATTAGTGCTGTTTCAATCAGTGCCGTGGGCTCCTATTACGAGGTAATCCTCCGGCCGACCCCTCCGTTCCTCCTTCCCCCAACTAACATTTGCAAAGTTGCATGAATGCGATGAATTATCCGCGACTATCTCCAATTCTACCCGCTTCGATAAAGACTACCCAACATGCAAGTCAAGCCCGAATATCACCGTCCCGGTTCGTGCGACCATGAGCTTAGAAAAAGAGAACGTGAGCGCTGCTTTCAGAGTGACATTCGGTACATCTGTGTGGGTAGCCATACTAATTCACGTCCTCGCTGTGGAGATATACGTATGTGATTCTTTGAAAATAATAATAATTTAACTTGGGCATGTTCAAAGGCTAACGGGTCGAACAGCTGCGTCTTACGCCTGCAGAGAGTGAGCGATTGCGGATGGTGAGCTATGAGTGGCAACTGGAGAGAGGATGGATCCATCCTGGGAGTTCTGGGTTGACGAGTGATCGCTGGGGAGATGCTAAGTGGTCTCCGATCCCAGGAGAGGAGGCATCCGAAAGCCTTAGGAATTAAACTGCTGTTCCCCTATTCCATGCACAAATAAGGAATCATAGCTCCCCTAGCGTGAACCTCCCCTTGCCTCTATCTACCTCCCCGATATATCTCAAATAATCTTTTTTTAAAAAATAAATAAGTTATATTCTACCCACTGTGCCTTAGAGAGCCTGACATACGGATATCTGACTCCCCACTTACCAACCCAAACTTTCTGTTTATGGCCACACCGCAAAAAAAAAAACACCCACTCCCCATCACTCCCCTAGCATTGACCCCTCTCAGGCGACCAGACCCTGTATAATTTAGGTTTTGTTCCATTCAGAAACAGAAGGCGGTAACACTCTGAACATTTGTACAAGCACTGAGCTACCTCCCATCTGTGTTTGGAACTGAACGTGGTTTCGAAGGGGGGGGGAGGGCGCAGGCAGCGCCACCATCGACCACAGAAGGTGTTTGTCCTCACGGGTAGCTAAATGGCGAAAGAAGCAAATAAATGGAGAAGGCTAATCACCCAGCCTCAGAAACCCGGTCCTTTGCCACCTTACTAACAAGAAACTTGCAGCGAGTCTGGGCTTCCAAGGCTACTAAGCACTACCAGTACAAGCAGTGAGATCAATAACCAGGACACCGCCAAAGAGCTGGTGGCCCTGGGGTGCCAGCGAAACCAGTGAATCTATCAAAAACCTAAGGGTGCAGATCGGCTCGCAGTGTTTCGAATATGGTTTGTGCCGCCCAGACGTAGCACCCAGTGGGAGGCAACGGGAGATGCCCTAGCATAAAGATACTGCAAGCCTATTATTATCGCTGCCAAACAAGATTCCATCCTCAATGTAGAGGCGTAATTGTGAATACAAAAAGCAGGAAGATTGTGTGGTAGTGGGACGCATTGCGCTTACGTCCACGATGACGACCGCGATGTGAGGGTGAAAATTGGGTGGAGGTGGTTGTTAAGTAATCTACTATTTTCCCTTCTCGGGTCTTGGTATCGGGTATTGGGAATTATGGGGCTATTGTTCGAGATCATTGGCTAATTAATCGAATTCCGGGGTTTTTGACTTCCCTCTCTTCACTCACGTAATGGTTTCACTGCGCTAGGCCTCTAAGCGCAGTCATGTGTAACCAGAGAGACAAAAGATTCTTGATTATCTACTACACGCATATAGGTGGGCCCCGCAGATCCATAATGAAGAGAGGAACAAAAACAGAAGAGAAGGAAGCGAAAGAAGAGTCCGAGATCAGAGATATAGGAAAAATGGGAAGAAAGAAAACAAAGGAAAGACAGAATAAGACAAATGCGGAGAAGGCGGCATATCGTACAGTAGTTGGATGAGGCATGATTAGGAAGTTGGGAGAATAATGGGGAAGAAAAAAGAGAAAAAAATAAGAGGAGTCTAACGATGTGAGAAAGATTTTGGTATGATAGTCAAAAGGACTAAAGACAAAAAAGAGACCAGTCTACACGGCAGATAAACAGTAAACCCAGCGCTAACGTCGAGTGATCACCCATGACGGCTCCTGCACACCGCCCTGCAAACCCGACGTATCACACCAAAGCATCAATACCAATGGCCTAGCGTGAAGTCACACAAAATAACTACACTTCGCTAAAATACACCTTCACCAAGAACTCTCACTAATCAATCCCCCACTTGGACCATAACTCTTGCCTCCACCCGATCCGAAGAAGGCAAGGTAAACCCACCCCGAGATACTCTTCCGCCATTCCCCCAGCACAACCGATACACATTCCTGTTTCCACCGATCTAAGGTGCAACCTCCAGAACCGAGTTTACACTGACAAGCTCTTGACATTTCTGGTACCGAGGGGTGCTAGCCTATTAGCGAGCTTGGCAAGAATTTCCTGTTAGAGTAGGGTCCTCTTGGGATCCTCCCTCCATCCCTTCTTCCCCCCCACCGGGGGAACTGAGTTTGTTGTGGTATTGTTTATCTATTTTTCCTTTGGAGGTTCCGTTAGTATGATGGGGGATGCATTTTGGTGGATGGTAAAGGTCGATCTAGAGCTACGGTGTTCAGTTGGGGTAGGAGGGTGGTGATACAAAAGCTGTGTCACGTCAGCGTATGCAAGGTTTTGACCCGGGGTATCATACTCGAGTACAGTACTCGTACTCGTAATGCCGTGATGTTTGTAAAACGGACCGGTATCCCTTACCTCGTAATCATGGCAGCCGCTAGAAACTAGGACTAGCCCAAAGATGATAGACCTTGCAGTGCGCCTCACAGCCGGTTGCCGCACCATCGCCAGGCTCCCACAATTGTGCTTCAGCCATCTTGCGAACATCAGGATCACTCCTACTTTCACGTTCTAATTATACACTGACCAACGGAAACCTATGGAACGCCCACACCGGCCCCCGGCCAAAGATGAAGAACGCACCCTGCACCCTGATACACAGGTTAATATTCCTACATCTGCTCCATTATCAGAAACGCAACGTCGAGATCGAAATCAGGAATGCCAGATCCGTGCCGCTGATGGAGCTTTTACTAAAGGTACCAAGCCAGTTGGAAATACAAGTATATCCCGCTCTAAAGGATATGTTGGAAGAAATTTCAAACTTCCCGAGTGCCGCAAAGATCCGCAGCCCCACCACTTCATACATAGTCAACGTCAACACTGCATGTTTTGCCGCTTTCTCAAACAGCAAGCCAAAAAGGACCACTTGGGTACTTACGCAAAACTTTTTTTCCATCATTCAAATGGACCTCATGGCAGAGTACGGCAGACATCTTTTACTTGTTCACATTGTATTTACAGTGGGGCTCTGGTCCCTCTTTGCAAGCAATTTTGTCATACGTACTGGCACCAGATATAGCCAACACTTCTTATTGTAGGCCATCCACCACAACACCTACTACGATTATTGTTTGGACTAATATTTAAGAAGAACCTTCAACCGAACTTAAAAGCTACTGGTAAAGTAACATCTTTACAATAATAGAATTTTTTATACTAACTTTGCTATCACAAATAAGTTCCCTAGAAATTGTTATAACATCTCCAGCTTTTGCCCCTCCAATGTGGATCTTCACCGCTCTCCACCTGCACTCACCAGCCTCTCAGAAGCGTGTTCATTACTTACACATCAAGCTCTCCCTCCTCGCATCGCCTGCATCAGAGATGCTGCGTTTTCCGCTCCCTAGCGCAACAGCTACTGCCCATGCAAGAGAGAACAGCAGAGCCAAAAGTGGCAAGAGATGGCTCTGGTCAGAAAAAGGTGGAAGCTGGGCGAAGGAGGGAAAGGTTGGGGATCAGATTGGGGGGTTGTGATGGTAGATGTTAAGTTAATTAGCAGAACTGGGAAGGGGATTTCAGATTGTTGGAGAGTGGCCGTGTCGCATGCATTTTTGATGGCAAGTGCTAAGAGATATGGAGTTAGGAGGAGTGACACTGAATTAATAATGATATAGACTGTTGGTTTTTTTTCTCTTTTTCGTTCTTTGATACTGCTCTGCGTGAGCCAGTGGGTGACGGTGGAAACAGTGAACTGTTGCGGAAGGCAGGGGAGCAGATGTGATAACAGGCCTGGGGGACTGTTGAGTACGGTCGGGCGGGAATGTTGGAGCAGAGTGCGGATTTGTCTATCATTATTTCCTTCTCAGTTCTATACTATTAGTCTTCTCTATTTTAAATTCACTGGTGAACTATCTTAATACACACGCCTTATGGAACTGCCCATAAACCAAAGAACTCAAAGAGTACTTTCTAAGATTCCTTGCTACTTTGGTTGTGATGTACGAGTAGCACCGGAAAAACATACAAGTACCCTGTCAGCCGTTAACCGAGCGCTCTATCCAGCACGCTACGCAGCTGTGAATTTCGGCCACAAGGTAAGGGATTGCGTGCCGCCGGGAAAATTGGCCTCAGATCCTCGGTGGCACGCAAATAGCAGTCTGTCTGTCTCACAAACGTCACGACATTACGAGTACTCGAGTAGATGGGTTGCTGGGGATTTTCATGGAAGCTTGTTTTTTTTCTTGCTTTTGGGAGAGGGTGAGAACTTGACACTTGTTCTCGTATCGTAGGAACTCGAATAAGTGGACCATGTGCCAGGTAGTCCGAAATTTCCCCCTCCGGAAAAGGGGCGATAGGCACGCCAAAAGACTGCTCTCCGGGACCAACGAAAAAGAAAAAACCGGCAGACCTTGCTAGGAGAGGCAACTCCAACGTCCTGTCACATGGCCCAATTATCCGAGTTCTTACGGCAGATTTCCTTCCTGCGCACTCTTGGAAGACATTGGATACCGATGCGGTTCTTTGTCGTCCGGAATCCTCGGAGCGCCGCCGGTATTGCTTGCTTTCTTTCCCGTAAGCTTCACGATACAGGCAGATGTGGCAAACGACACCATGGCTTCACCAAAGACGCTTGCGGTTCAGATTTGGTTGGGCAAACTTGCATTGAGTGCAACCATGTTCAAAACGCCTCAGTCAGTGAGTATCCAACGCTATCCCTAAACCTGGGTCTCACCTCTACAATGGCTCGCAGCACGCCAAATCTATGCTACGCGACTCTCCATCATACTTTGGGCTTCCAGCCTATGATATGATCTCTTAACACTTCTCCTCCGACATCGTTGAGCCCCGGTCTGCGCCTAGATCAATGTACAGGATTCGACAAAAAAAAAAGGAATATCCTCCAGCATCGGTCCATGAGCGTGCTTTTCCACCAGGGTTCAAAAAGAGATCAAATGTTGTGGTGAATCCACCGCACACCCCTTCGTCTATCATTGGGTCCATGAGGTCGACGGGGCAAGGTCATTGTTTTGGTTTGAAACTCTGGTGGCTTATTACCAATTAAGCAAGGATACTTTCCATATCTTGTTATTCCCATAGGCGAGACCTTTCAGACGCAGCATGCCACGGACTACGGATACCCGTGAAACTGTCAAGATGAGGACTACACAAGCCGCCAAGCAAGGCTGCTCTTTAGCGGAGGGTAGGGGATAATCAGGAAGTCCCTCGGGGAGGACCAAGGAAAGGAATCAACTGGAGAGAGAGAACACTTCCTTTGTAGTCCAAAATTTCTCAGGCCTGGGGCGTTGGATTTGTGCTTATATTTTTATTTATCTCCAGAAGCACCTCCAAGACACGGTAATACCGGCATAATACCAAAGGTCTGAGGAGCTTTTCCAAGATTTTTTTTTTCCACACAGACCCCACCTCCCTAGTCAAAAATCTGTGATAACTCTAGCCTCACCTTACTCCATATAATTCACTATCTTCCTACTTGCGCTGCAGTGTTCTTTGACTCGTTTCAGGTTATCCGCTACGCTAACTAGCCAACTATATCGGGTTGAAAAGAACCTTGAAAAGAGGAGGTCCGCAGTCCGAATATTTCATATCGGCGAGGCTACAATGACGGATACGTCTGCCACAAGTGCTTCCCTTCCACCGTTACTATAAACGCTATTGGCCAACGCACACTTGAGCATAATCGTAGTGCGGGGTCCGGGGATGAGGGAAGGGGCCGCAGGATAGACTACGGTAGGTGAAGGCTCGGCGGAGCGGGACCCTCAGCGAGGCTTGGGGCGGCTTGGGGCGGCTTGGCTTGCTACTGCGGTTATAAGAGGAATCATGGTGATAGGCTAGTATAGTATCATAAAGTGAGCGCGGGCTGGGCACTATGGAAGTCCGGAGGAGCGGGGAAGAAAACTGGTGAGGAGTTTGTCTTGGTTTGCATTTGGAAAGAGGGTGAAATTGCCGGTGAGGATGGGGGTTTTTCCTTTTGTGCGAAGGTCCAATTTGGAATCTTGACTATCATACTGTTTGCATCCTGATGGGGTTTGTGAGTCATGATATTAATATTATGATAATGTTCTAATTGTTTGTTTGGTTGGTTGGGGGGTTGAGGTTTCTATTGTTATTGGGGCTTTTGGGAAATACCTGAGGGCGCTTGCCATACATTTTCCTCTGCTCAGTACAAATGAGTCGCAGTCTCGTAGATTTGACGGAGAAAAAGATATTACACACTAGTAGAGAAGGGGAGAAGCCCCTTGTGCCAGATACTATGTATCCCGCTATAATTTAGCATCCGGCAAACCTAAAGTTAACAGCGCTCAGCCACCCGCATTGCCCAGCCGGGCCTTGCGGCCAAGCCTCGCTGAGGGTGCCGCCCGCCGAGCCCTCATCTGCGGTAGCCTATCACCCCCGCAAGTCACAGGGTGAGCCAGAATAAGCACTCAGATGGCGGGCCTCGTAAAGGGTGATCCGTTTAGGAAGAGACTGCAGGTGATCTAGCCCGCAAGTGGTTAATTAAACATTGACGTTCCGCGGTATCATACTCCAGTAGATAATCCCCCCACCGTTAGATCTAGTCCCCCGAGATCTTCCTCCGGAGATTCCGAGAATATTCGTTTGGGGGCGGATCAGATACCGGTACATGTCAATCAATCACCCTGTAGATGATTTCCTAAACGAGCTCCTTTTCAGGCACATATTTCTTGGTCCCCGCATAAGGGGGAGTGGAGGATCTTGGGACTTTGTACGAGCCCCGGGATTGTTTTGTCATATGGATGGGTGGAACATAAAGGTGTTGAAGCGAGAGAGTTTGATTACACAGTGCTCGAGCAACGTGGGGATTGTAAAGCTTAGCAAGAATTGGGATCTTCCGTCCTACATATGATGCCTTGCTCGTGAATTGTTTGTTTTGACGATGTCTGGATCTGATGGCATGGTCCAGTGTGGCCTCAATGTTATGATGACTTAAGTCATGACACTTGCGTACTGGAGGGAAGCAAAACTGCTTCCGCCAAAGTCCTAAGGTCCACGTTACAGATTTCTAGATTTCAGTTTCGAAGCCCTTCTCCCGGCCCCCGCAACATATGCGGATGAGGTGGGACGGGAGGAGAGCCTAAGGTAGCCCTAAGCATCCAGCCAAACCTAAAGCCATTCCGTGAGTGAGTGTCTCTTCGTCAGCCCGCACGCTTAACCTCTCAGTCCAATACCAGTAGTTGCTTATCACGCTCATCTTGTACTACAGAGGAAACATGGTACGGTAGTCCAACCACTCCCCCCGAGTCGCCGGCCTTGCTCCCTCCTGGTTGTGCATAATATCATGCAATACCCGAAAAGAAGACAGAGGTACACCGCATCGCGCCGTGTCGTGAAAACATGGAGCCGGTATTATGGCTACTGGTAGTCTAACTTAAACCTTCGATGTGGACATACCGGTGTGGTGTTGTGAGCGAATGTGATGTGCTACAAGGAGAAGGTTAATCCTCTCCTGGATGGGCCAAGCGAGTACAACGGTGCGGTAGGCTTATGCAATGTGCCTGCAAGCAAGTGCCGAGCGAGGATGAATCGCACTTGTGATAAGCTCGCTTACTATACGTGGTAAGGCTACGAAGTTGCTGAAGAAGTTAATCTTGTTCTTCATTTGTGATTGTGATGATGATACAGCACCTTCTCAGTCTGTGCTGTAATCATAGGCTTCGTTGCTGTGACTTCCCCCCCTGGGTCAGCCAGTATGATAATTTACTCGGGCGCCCGCAAGAGATTGCCAAGCAGAGCAGAGCAGAACGAAGGGCTAGGTCCGGCACCGTGCTGTGCTCTGACAATACAGTGCGCATGGGTGGGACCGCAGTTGGATGGTTAAAAAAAATCAAATAATCCCTGCAAGGATGATGAGGTGGATGACTAGGATGCCCCTCCCTTCCAACCACCACTTCTACCACTTTCGCTACTCGTACTCGACGCTCCCGACGACCACACACCCTCTCGCTCACCCTCTCGGGCAAGGGCTAGGGTTCAGTGTCAATGTTCGATCTGATAGGCCTGGAGCTTGTCTTCATCTCCTTTTTATCGCCATTTTTGGGGTGGGAAAAAAAAAACTTTTTTTCCCTCAGCAATAGGCCAATGAATGCAATTTCCTAGAGTGCCGTCTTCTATTGTGCTGTATGATTGACGTTAGGGGTATTGCCAAGGCTGTGCAATAGAAACAAAATACCGGAGAAGCACTCATCGTCACCACGAAAGGAGCGCGGCTTCAATCCGGCGGCACGAGGAAAGGAGACTTTACCGCAGTCTATGAAATACCGTACTCGCAAGGCAATGTTCTGTGCACGGATGCAACAAAAGGACCAGGGGCTTCTTCCAAGCCGGGCAAACCGGTTGAACGATGCTTGGCCCATCTTTTTTTTGATGACGATGAAAAAAAAAGCCCTCCAAATCAAAGGAGCCAGCCAAGGCCCCCAACTTAACTCATACGCCGTGGCGAGAATGTGACGGGATGATCCTGATGTTGGGGAGTTGCGGGTACAAGTGCTGCAGGCATCAATAGAGTGCAGTATTTGTCTTATGTTGACGGGCCGGCATAAGCTAGCTGTATGGCTCTGGATCTCTGACACTCCTACCTCGCTTACTAGAAGCACTAGCATGTGTTTGATATCTTCCTATCTATCAATCAAAAATCTTACCTCTAGTTAATTCGTTCGGAGTACGTACCGCTATCTTGGGATGGGTGAAATTATATATCAAAAGTCGGGGCCGCCCGGGGGGGGGGGGGGGGGGGGGGGGGGGGGGGGGGGGGGGGGGGGGGGTGGTTGGGGCGGGGGGGGGGGGGGGGGGGGGGGGGGGGGT
>Ga0307509_10003217_pt1 | contig 25255 bp, 29 predicted proteins | sample 10_EM_MG_FD_202245 | JGI IMG/M metagenome (GOLD analysis project Ga0307509, IMG submission 202245) | Populus trichocarpa ectomycorrhiza microbial communities from riparian zone in the Pacific Northwest, United States - 10_EM | ecosystem: Host-associated > Plants > Roots > Unclassified | place... | reverse complement strand
AGGGTCAGGGTTGTTGCGGGAAGAGGCCTATATAAAGGATCGCGACGGGCCGTAGATATAGGATCTTCACGCGACCATCTAAGTACTTTCTTACAATATAACTTTACCTTTATTTTTACCTTTACCTCTCGCTTGTATGCAAGCATTCGAGCTCTTTGCGTCAGAGCAACCACGACCTTATTAAGACGAAGACAATCTTATATCTCTCTCACCTGAGAAGAGATTAAGATACGAAGAAGTTCCCTCTACACCTCTCCCCAATAAGATATTGGTGTGAGATACGAAGAAGTTCCCTCTACACCTCTCCCCAATAAGACATTGGTGTGAGATACGAAGACTATAAGATAGTTTATCAACAAAGAAGAGATTATAAGTTAATCTCGGAAAGAAGAATACTCTCTCGAATATTCAAGAATAATCAAGACTATAAGAATAGTCTAATAAGAACCACGCAAGTAATTCGTTACCTGTTGCATAAATAACCATACCCGTGTAGGATTGTTACAGCACAACTATCAACGCAATGATTGACTCGGGCGCCACAGAAGACTTTATTGACCAAGAATTCTGTAACAAATATCAGATACGCACAACGAAGGCCAAGAACCCGAGAGAGATCTACCTGGCAGATGGAGAACCTAGTTCAATGGGACCTGTTACCCATATAGCTACCGTACCAATGGACATCGGAGCCCATAATGTGAAAACGTCCCATTACTTAGTGACCACTTTCGCGACTCACGTCTTTAGTGCTCAGTAACCTTATGCGACGTCAACCGATCTGGCTTGAACCACCTGCATAAGCTCGCCAAGGGTCTTTCCTCATATATCCTGCAAACGGGATCCGGTCGGACAGACAGCCGCGACGTATACAGGGTTACGAGGAGGGCTCCAATGACCATGTCTTTGGTGAGGGGACGCAACGAGGAAATCACAACCTTCCAAGTGGCAAAACTCCAAAATCATGAGGCAATCTTAGGAATGCCATGGTTAAAGAACCATAACCCCCGAATTGACTGGGGGCAAGGAAAGATCACTTTTGATAGTGAAAAATGCACAACAATGTGCCTGAACGAATCACCCATGGTATATATGATACCAGAAGCGGAAGCCTTGGAAGAAAACCTAATCTGCAGGTTCTCCACGATCCAAGCCAAGAAGGATAAAAGTATCCTAATCAAGAAGATGCATAAAGATGCAAAAATACCCACGAAGGGTACAAGAGGAGCTGCAGGACACGACCTGTATGCAATAGAAGACAAGACTATCCCAGCCAGAGGACAACAAGTAGTCAAGACAGGGATATCCTTGAGACTACCCAATGGTACCTATGGGCGAATTGCACCACGAAGTGGACTGGCAGTCAAACACGGCATAACAGTCAACGCTGGCGTTATCGACAGGGACTACACGGGAGAAATAGGAGTTGTCCTAGTCAACCTCTTCTACTACGACTATCATGTTCAACAAGGAGAAAGGGTAGCCCAGCTGATATCAGAAAAAGTTCTGGAAACGCAATGTCAAGAAGTCACTCATCTCGAAGATACGAAACGAGGAACTAAAGGCTTCGGAAGTACAGATACAAGAAGAATCGAGATAGACGAAATCTCAACCAAGACGTTTGAAAGATCCAAAAAACAAGGAGACGAGGATGGCCTTCTATGGGGAAGGTATAACAATGGAAAACTGGAAATACTAGCGACAAATATTAGTACTAAACTAGCAATCCAGAGCAAAAAAGGACAAAGCAAGAAGGATCTCACCGAGATAGTACCGGAAGAATATAGGGCCTACCAAAAGGTCTTTGAAGAAGAAGAGGCTACCGAATTACCACCCCACCGACTAGGGGTAGACCTAGAGATCAACATCGAAAAAGGAAAACGATTACCACTAAAGAAAATATATCCTCTAGGAACCAAAGATTTGGAAGAACTCGGTAAATACATACAGATAAACAAGAAGCGAAAATGCATCCGAGATTTCTTCGCCGACGGAGGATCACCCATAATGTTTATCAAGAAAAAAGATGGAAAACTACGAGTATGCGTCGATTATAGAGAACTCAACGACATAACCCAAAAGGATCAATACCCGTTACGCCTGATCGGCGAAGCCTTAGATCGACTGCAAGGCGCAAAATTCTTCACAAAGCTAGACATCCAAGATGCTTACCACAATATACGAATCAGGGAAGGAGATGAATGGAAAACCACCTTCACCACTAAGTTAGGAACCTACGAATATCAGGTTATGCCTTTTGTATTATGTAATGCCCCGGCGGCGTTTCAAAGATGGATCAACCGAACACTACACCAATTTGTGGATATATGCTGCATAGTCTACATAGACGATGTCCTTATATACTCCAAAACGAAGAGCGAACACATCAGGGATGTACGAGCTATCCTAAAAGCAATCGAAAAATCAGGAATGAAGATTAAATCAGGAAAATGGGAATTCCATGCAGCCGAAACAGAGTACCTAGGATTCATCATAGGAAGAGAAGGAATCAAAGTTGATCCTATTAAAACCTCCACAATATGAGAATGGGCCAAACCGACAAAGGTGAAGGAAATCCAAAGATTTAGAGGATTCTGCAACTTTTACCGAAGGTTCATCGAAGGATTCAGCCGCAAAGCAAGACCCTTATACCAGTTAACAAGGAAGGACAAAAAATGGGAATGGGGAAAAAAGGAAGACGAAGCATTCGACGAAATCAGAACCCAACTCACTTCAGCACCAACCCTGATACATGTCAACCCAAAACAACCAATCACGATCGAAACAGACGCTTCGAACTATGTCCCCGCAGGAATCTTATCACAACCTGGAAAAGACGGCCTGCTACACCCTGTAGCATATCGGTCAAAAACAATAACAAAGGCCGAATGCAATTATGATGTAAACGACAAAGAGCCGCTAGCCATAGTTAAGGCACTCGAAGACTGGCAACGATATGTCTGTAACAGAGAACATCGAATAACGATACTTACGGACCACCAGAACCTAGTGCCGTTTATGACAACTAAAAAGTTACTTGGAAGACAGATACGATGGATGGAAATCCTAAGCGAATACTACATCAAGATCGAATATCGACCTGGAAAAGAAGGAGGAAAACCAGACGCCCTCACAAGAAGAGAAGGAGACCTACCAAAAAATAACGACGAACGAATCCGACAAAGGGAACGAACCCTCCTACCAAAGGAACAATATTTCGAAGTAATCGAAACGGTTGAGCTCCAATCAAACGAAAAAGAATTGCTACAAGAGGCAGCAACACAAGACTCAGAACAACAAACAATAAAGAAAGCGTTAGAAGAAGGAAAAACGGAAATGAAAGGAGTAGCCCTAGGACTATGCCAATGGAAGGATGGCCTTTTATGGTATCAAGGGAAGATATGGACACCCAACAAAGATAAGCTAAGAGTAGAGCTTATCAAACAACACCACGATATCCCTACCACAGGACACGGGGGAACGGCAAAAACTACCGAACTCATCCAACGAAAATATTACTGGCCACACATGAGGGATTTAATCAAAAAATACGTCAAGAACTGCGACATTTGTCAAAGAACAAAAGCAGTCCGACATGCACCATACGGACTACTACAACCAAACAAAGTACCGGAAAAACCATGGAAATCGATATCCATGGATTTCATCACTGACTTACCAAAGTCAGAAGGATATGACGCAATCCTAGTAATCGTTGATCGCCTGACGAAGATGAGCCATTTTATACCTTGCCTCAAGGATATGAATGCACAGCAGTTTGCGAAAAGCTTCATAAAAGAAATATTTCGACTCCATGGACTACCAAACGATATCATCACCGATCGAGGAACTATATTTACATCAGACCTATGGAAAGAAACAACAAGACTACTAGGGATTGAGAAACGATTAAGCACGGCTTTCCACCTGCAGACGGATGGACAGACAGAACGAACCAATGCGACGCTCGAACCATATCTCTGAGCATATTCTAATTATCAACAAGATAATTGGTGCGAACTACTACCGACGGCAGAATTCGCGTACAATAATGGCTACTAGGAAACCATCAAACATACACCCTTCTTCGCCAACTACGGGATGAACGCCGAATACGAGGCGATAGGACACCTGATACAAGGGAATATCACGCCACTCGAAGAAATGAGTCAATTGCATGACGTACTACGAGCGGACATGTCGGAAGCACAGATAAGACAAAAGGAATATTACGATCAACACAGAAAACCCGAGCCAAATCTCAAAGCAGGAGATATGGTATGGTTCTTAACAAGAAATGTTAGAACCACAAGACCATGCAAGAAGTTAGATTACAAGAAAATCGGACCATTCAAAATCTTGGCAAAAATAGGATCAAGCGCTTATAAACTCGACCTACCCAACACAATGAAAATACACAACACCATTCATATCTCCCTTTTAGAACCATACGAAAACAACAAACTACCATCACAAAGACAAGAACCTCCTCCGCCTGTTATTATCGAAGGTGAACCAGAATATGAACTCGAAGAAATAGTCGACGCTAGACTATACTACGGAAAACTTCAATACCGAGCCAAGTGGACCGGTTACTCTCCAGAACAGGACAAAGTTTGGTACCCAGCCTCAAACCTTTAAAATGCAGTCAACGCAAAACAACGGTTCCACGAGCGATACCCCAAAAAGCCCTCTCAGGATCGATATCACGAAGGAAGACAACGGATGGACCTTAGTACGAGTGTCACGACCAACATCAGCTCAAGGAACACCACCCACCTTTCCGCCAACAAGCTCGGACTACTGTCCTATGAGAAGCCCCACACCATCCAAGTGTCCAGGTGCCGGAATGAGTTCGACGGCATGCACCGAAGATGCATGCCAAACCCACAGGACAGACAAGGAAAGCACCTACTTTCCACAACCCCAACGACGAAACAAGTCGCCTGCTGGTCCCTCCGAATGGGAACAAAGATGCGAAACACAACCAACAAGACGGGACCGTCGGGGTTCAACGAAGAACCACCCAAGGGACCAAAGACAACCAGCGGGGTCCATCAAAGAAAAAAGGAACAACATGGGCGAACCCATTGGACGAAGTGTTACAGAGACGGATGCTGGCAACACAAGGAAGAAAAGACGAAGAATCACTACTACCCCCGGTGACCAATACCCGGGGAAAAGAAAGTGAAAGGATGGGGAAACGACGCGAGGACACGCCCTTGGGGGGAGGGGAGCGAAAAGACCCAGCCTGATATCGAAGCCTATCAAAGGCAAATTCAAGAGCTGTTGGAGGAACGGGACAGAAACAGGAAAACGATTGCCGACCTCGAAACGAATGTTGGAAACCAGAGAAGGACGATTGCAAGCTCGGCATTCATGCTAGGAAGAGCGGAAAACGAGGTGAGGACCCTCCGTCGGGACATGGAGAAATACGAGGTCCTCAAAAGCGATGTCAGGTGAGCTGGGCGGACGTTGTTAGATTTGGGAAATTAGGGTTGTGGAACCAACGCGGAGGGAGAGAGGAGCTAATATCACAAATTGTGACTAAGCAAGGCAGATTTCACATGACGAATAGTTATTAGTCATAAGGTATGTTAATGTTTCACGCTATGCAGTCAGTTGACTCATAGTTCTTACATAACTCACACTCGTGTGTCATCGTTATATTATGATTGGTTGATGTTTCTATGACTCACAGTTGTGAGTCATAATGATGTAATGACCTTCGCGCGTGACTCACATTATGAGTCATGAGTTTCACGCAGGTGACGTGCTTTGCGAACCTGACATGTTTTATGTTTTATGATTGGTTTACGGTAGGTTGCGCAGTGACTCATAGTGGTCATCTGATGGATTTCGGGCATGACTCATTATGAGTCATAGGACCGTGTGACTCAAGTTATGAGTCACCAAGGGTTAGGGTTGTTAGTGTGAAGAGTCTATATAAGGAGGAGACTCGGTGACAGTAGTTAGAGCTCTTCACGCTACCATCTAAGTACTTTCCTACAATATAACTTTATCGTTACCTTTACCTTTACCTCTCGCTTGTATGCAAGCAACCTAGCTCTTAAGCGTCAGAGCAACTACGACCTTGTTAAGACAAGGACAGTCTCACATCTCTCTCAAGAGACAAGAGATCCCGATACGAAGAAGTTCCCTCACCATCTCTCCCCAATAAGATATTGGAAGTGAGATACGCAGACGATACGATAGTCTAATATAAAAGACGGGATTATAAGTTGATCTCGGAAAAAAGAACACCCTCGCATATATATAAACTTACAATCACTATAAAGATAGTTCTAGATACTCAGCTAAGTCCTTCGTTACCTGTTGCATAACTAACCCCTCAGGGTAGGATTGTTACAGGGTGTAACTGAGGTGGGTTTTTGTAGAGCGACCGAAGATCGACCGCGGGAATAGGGGCAGCAGAAATGTACTGGCCGGGCATGGAAGGGGCAGTAAGGGGCCAGCTGGGGAGAGGATGTAGTTGTAACCAAACAATGGGACGAGTACCAGGTAAGGGGGGGGGGTGGAGGGAGAGTGTAGGAAGGACTAGTCCAAACACTTGAGACGACCGACCACAGTGACCGCAGCTGATACTTTTCCGAATGCGAAATGAAGACAAGGTCGTGAAGTTACAAGCCGTAGCGTTCCCCAACAGGACGCACATAGTCGTGACAGAAAGGAACTTCGCAAAGGGCTTGGAGAGCTCAACGCCCACCCTGAGCGAAGGGAACGGAATGCCGACCATGCAAAAACTAAGCGAGGTGCAAAGGAACTGCGGGGTTGGGGGGGAGAACAAAACTCCATGAGCAGGAGTCAACGGTGAATGGGAACAAGAACCCCATGGAAGAAGGCAGGGACCCCTAAAGGGAGAGGAGTGGTGATAGCATCATTGCCCTAGACAAATGCGATCAAGGGGGAGGAGAGGAGGGGGTGGTGGAGTTGACGATGATTTCTCCGGTGTTGAGATTTCAATCGCCGGAGGTGTAGAGGAGATGGTTTGTGGTCTAACTCCTGTCACTTTCTTTTTTTTTTCTTTTTTTTGAACCATATGCATTTGTTTAAGGTACAAAGACAGTCATCCTCCATCTCCTCTACACATCCGGCGATTGAAATCTCAACACCACGAGATTATCACTACTTTTCTCAACTCCACCCCCCGCCATAGGTTTGCCCTAGGGGGTGGAGTGCATCTCCCCTCATCTACTCCCGCTCTTAGGCTTATCCCTTTGGGCTTTCTTGTCCCTGGGTTGATGCATTTCGTCGTCTTTTGATGATGTTTCCTCTTCCCATGCAGCGTTTGTTTGAGCCTTGCTTAGAGCATCCGCACTGTCGGGCAACACTTTTCTCATCGCCGATGTTACAGACGGCCAGGTACATGGTTTGCAGTATGAGAAAACATTTCAACAGGCCACCGTCGGATTCTCTACTCTCTTTCATTTTAAGAGGCTGCCTAGTCAAGACACGAACGCGTCTCCGATAGTTGCTACGGCACAGAGTTGACTCTACCCCTCTTTCTCCTCCTTCTCCTACGGTCGGATCGGCTGGCACCCTACTGCTTCTGCACTTTTTCTGGCTGGTACCCACAACTACCTGGCTGGTATCCATAACTACTTCTTCACCATTCGGACTATGACCATGGTCCATCATTGCTTGCCTCTGCCAGGATAGTATTACCCTATCTCCTTGTTCTTTTTGAGTGCTTTGCCAGCACAGTTGGCCCCTTCCGGCCTCCTCAGGACTTCTATCATGCCAAGCCTGCCCCCCCCGCACCGTGTGTGTGGAAATTTCTAAGTGGTCACTGCTATGTTTACTTTTTTGATTTTCTTTTGTTCAGATGATCGTGCCATGGGTTTTCCTGACTCTTCCTGCTTGTTCTTTGATTTGATTCCTTTAGTCTACCTTCTTCGTGAGTCAAGGGTTTCTTGTTGGGGGCGTGATGTGCAGTTGGTTCCACACCAGAGGGACTTGGGGGGTTGGCTTTTTCCCAGGGGTAGTTGGATGTTTTTTTATGCTATAGCGTGAGCTGCATGCAAGATTTTGTACCTTAGAACAATAATCATATGAATCAAAAAAAAAAAAAGTGAAAAATGAAAAATGAAAAAAAAGTGAAAAAGGTACAAAGACAGCATTCAGCTTTAATGCTAGGGCCAACAAAAACTGTACCCTCCTCACCTCAGGAAACATCCAAACCCCCAAGTTCCTCTGCTATCAGACCAACCGCACATTGCGCCTATCGCCCAACCAAATCCTACGAATATACACGTATACTCGAAGGAAGTAGAAAGGAAAAAAACAAGCAGTAAGGAGAGGAGAACCCTTAGCGACATCTAAAAAAACCATAAAGGTGAACCAAGGGAATATATGAACTCCAGACAAAGGAAAATTACGTCTGATAGGTGACAGGATCAGTCTGAGGTAGGAAGTGAGAGTGTGGACCTGGGCACCGGAGCGGTTCCGGGGAACGAAGCGATGCCCGATGGCAGGATTGGAAAGTAGGTGGAGGAGACACTCTTGAGGGTGTGCCAAAACGGCATTAGTGACGGCCAGGTGGACGGGCGTAACCGAGGCGGGTTTTTATATAGCGACCGAAGCTCGACTGCGGAAAAGGGGGCAGTAAGGTGCCAGCTGGGGAGGCGGGAAGAGGGGAAGTGGGTGTAGTTGTTACTGGGCAATAGGACGAAGACCAAGAAGGTAGGGGAAGGAGGATGGGTGGAGGAAGGACTTTCAAACACTTGAGACGACCGACTAGAGTAACCGTGGCTGATCCTTCTCCGAATGCAAAATGAAGACAAGGTACTGAAGTTAATAAGCAAAGTGTTCCCTGAGAGGACCACGTAACCGAGACAGAAAGGTAGTTCGCAAAGGGCTTGGAAAGCTTGGTGCTGACCGTGAGCGAAGAGGACGGAATGCCGACTGTGTAAAACCTAAGTGAGGCGCAAAGGAAGTGCGGGGTAAGGGGAGAGCACTGAACTTCATGAGCGGGGGTCAACGATGAACAAGAACAAGAACCCCGTAGAGGAGTGTGTAGACCCCCAAGTGAGAGGCGGGGCGGTGGCATCACTCCCCTAGGCAAGAGCCATGAAGGGGGAGGAGAGGGGGTGGTGGTGTATCCCATGATGATTTCGCTGGTGTTGAGATTTCAATCACTAGAGGTGTAGGGGAGATAGTTTGTGGTCTAACTACTGTGACCGAGTCTCGCTTATTTAGACTCTTCACACCAACAACCCTAGCCCAGTGACTCATAACTCTAGGCATGTGGTCCTATGACTCATAACAAGTCATTCCTGAAATCCATCAGATCACTCCTATAAGTCACTGTGCAATATACCGTAAGCCAATCAAAATACATAAACCAAGTCAAGTGTGCCAACCGCGTCACCTGGGTGAAACTCGTGACTCATAATGTGAGTCTTGCACAAAAGTCATTACATCATCATGACTCACAATCACGAGTCATAGAAACATCAACCAATCATAACATAACAAAGACATTCAAGTGTGAGTCATGTGAGAACTATGAGTCAACTGACTGCGTAGCGTGAAACATAAACATACCTATGTCTAATAAGTATTAGTCATGTGAAATTAGCCTTGCTTAGTTATAATTTGTGATATTAGCTCCCCTCTCCCTCAGGATGGGCACCACATTGCTAATTTATCAACTCTAATAACTTTTGCCCAGCTCTCCTGACATCACTCCGAGCACTTCGTATTTCTCCATAGCTTGGCGAAGGGTCCTCACTTCTTTTTCCCCTCTTGCTAGCACAAATGGTGAGCTCGCGATCGTCCTTCTCTGGTTTCCGACAAATGACTTGAGGTCAACAATTTTCTTCCAGTTTCTGTCCTGTTCTTCCAACAACCCTTGAATTTGTCATTGGATTGCCTCTGTGTCTATTTGTGCTTTGTCGCTCTCCTCCCCGCAAGGAGATGCTCTCGCGTCCCTTCCCATACTCTTCTTTCCTTCTTTCCCTATGCATCGGCCTTCTGGGGTAATGGTTGTGTTTCGTTTTTTCCTCCTTGGCTGCCCAACACCCATCCCAGTAGCCCCTTGACCAGTAGGTCCGGGTGTGTTGTTCCTTCTTCCTTTGGTGTACTCCACTGGGTATTGTTAGGCTGGTGGGTAGATCGCCTTTGAACCCCGAGGATCCACTGGCAGGCTGTGGTTCATTGAATATCTGTTCCCATTCAGAGGGACCAGCAGGTGATTTCTTTTGAGGTTGTTGTTGAGGAAAGTAGATACTTTCCTTGTCCCTCAAGTGTGTTTGGCATGTGACGTCGGTGTATGCCGTCGAGTGCATTTCGGCACCTGGACACCTGGTGACAGGTGTGGGGTTCTCTAGGGGCAGAATGCCAGGGTGGTTTGTGTTGGTGCTTTAGGAGACTGTTACCCAAGGCTCTCCATTTTCCTATTCCTTGAGCTCGATCCAGATGGGGCATTTTGGGATATCACTTCTGGAACTGTTGCTTTGTATGTTCTACATTGGCGAAGTTTGATGCTGAATACCAGAATTTGTCCTATTTGGGAGAGTAACCGGTCCACTTGGCCCTGTATTGGAGTTTACTTTAGTAGAGTCTCGATTCAATTATTTCTTTGAGTTTGTATTCTTGTTCGCCTTCGATGATGATAGGCTGGGGAGGTTCTTGTTTTTGTGATGGAAGTCATTTGTCTTCGCATGGTTGTAGGAGGGAGATATGAATTGTGTTGTGTATCTTCATTGAGGGTGGTATGTCAAGTTTATAAGTGCTCATTCCTATCTTTATTAAGATCTTGAATGGTCCGATTTTCTTGTAATCCAGCCTTTTACAAGGTCTTGTAGTTTGTACGTTCCTTGGAAAGAACCACACCATATCTCCTGACTTGAGGTTTGGATCAGGCTTTCTGTGTTGATCATAATATTTCTTCTCTCTTATCTGTACTTCAGCCATTTCCGCTCGTAATACGTCATGTAATTGACTAATCTTCTCAAGTTGCCTGAATTTTCCTTGCCTTTGGTGTCCGATCGCTTCACATTCCAGGTTTGTTCCGTAGTTGGCGAAGAATAGTTTATGTTTGGTAGTTTCTTGATATCAGTTGTTGTATGTAAACTCTGCTATTGGTAGTAGTTCCCACCGATTATGTTGTTGATAATTAATATATGTGTGAAGGTACTGTTCCAGTGTTGCATTAGTTCGTTCTGTTTGTCTGTCCCTCTGCAGATACAACGCCGTACTTAACCGCCTCTCAATTCCTGGTATTTTTGTTGTTTCTTTCTATAAGTCTGATATAAATAGAGTTCCTCGATTGGTGATAATATCATCCAGTAGTCCATGTAGTCGGAAGATTTCTTTTATGAATGCCTTTACAAACTGCCGTGCATTCATATCCTTGTGGCAAGGTATAAAATTACACATTTTGGTCAGACTATCTATGACTACTAGGATTGTGTCATTTCCTTCTGACTTAGGTAGATGGGTAATGAAGTCCATGGATATCGATTTCCATGGTTTTTCCGGTACTTCGTTTGGTTGTTGTACTCCGTACAGTGCGTGCCGGACTACTTTCATTCATTGACAGATGTCGCAATTCTTGACGTATATTATGTTTTATTCCCTCATATGTGGCCAGTAATATCTTCTTTGAAGGAGCTCTATTGTCTTAGCCGTTACTCTGTGTCCTGCCATAGGGATATTGTGATATTGCCTTATAATATTCGTCTCTAATTCCTCGTTTTCTGGTATCCTTATCTTCCCTTAGTGCTATAGCTTGTTGTCCTTCTATTGGCATAATTCTAAGGAAACTCCTTTCATTTCTTTATTTCCATGTTCCAACACCTTTCTAATTTCTTGTGATTGAATATCCACTGCTGTCGCTTCTTTGATGCTTTCCTTTTCGTTGTCTTGGATTTTTGTAACTTCCATGACATCGAAGTATTGCTCTTTTGGTACTAGTATCCTTTCGCATTATTTAATCCATTCATTATTGTTCTTTGGTAGGTCTCCTTCCCTTCTGGTTAATGGGTCAGGTTTTCCTCCTTCTTTTACTGGTCGGTATTCGATTTTTATGTCATATGAACTTAGTAACTCCATCTATCGAATTTGTCTTCCTATGACCTTTTTGTTGGACATAAATAGTACCAAGTTCTGATGGTCCATTAATATGGTAATTCAATGTTTCGTATTGCTGACATATCCTCTCCAGTCTTCTACAGTTTTGACAATCGCTTGTAGTTCCTTGGCGTGTACATTGTAGTTGCATTTGGCTTTCATCATGGTCTTTGATCAAAATGCCACTTGATATAGATTGCCGTCTTTTCATAGTTATGATAACACTCCCGCGGTGACATAGTTAGATGTATCCGTCTCAATCATGATTGGTTTTTCTGGGTCGAAATGCATCAGCACTGGTGCTGATATAAGACATTGTCATATTTCATTGAATGTCTTGTCTTCTTTTTCTCCCCATTCTCATTTCCGTCTTTCCTGGTTAACATGTATAGGGGTCAGGCTTTTCGGTAGAATTCTTGTATGAATCTTCAATAGAAATTGCAGAATCCCATCAACCTCTGGATTTCCTTGATTTTTGTTGGTCTGATCTATTCCCATATAGCAGCGGTTTTGAAAGGATCACTCTTAATTCCTTCTGTTCCAATGATGAATTCTAGGTATTCCGTTTCTTTGGCGTGACACTCACACTTTCCTGGTTTGACCTTCATTCCTGATTTTTCGATTGTGGATAGTACATTTTGAATCTCTCGTATATGTTGAGTCTTAGTTTTTAAGTATATGAGGATATCGTCCAGATATACTATGCAACATATGTCGATGAATTGGTGTAACGTTTGATTAATCCATTGTTGGAAGGCTGGGGCTGCCTTGCATAGTCTGAAAGGCATAACGAGGTACTCGAATATATCCAGTCTTGGGGTGAACGTTGTTTTTCATTCGTCTCCTTCTTTTATCCTATTATTGTGGTATGTGTCCTTGAAATCCAGCTTGGTGAAGTATTGTGCATCCTGGAGTCGGTCCAGAGCTTCTCCTATAAGGGGTAATGGATATCAGTCTCTTTTGGTAATGTTGTTTAGTTCTCGGTAATCGACAGATAGCCTAGGTTTTCCATATTTTTTCTTGATGAACATGATTGGAAATCCGCTTTCCATGAAGGATTCTCTGATCCTCTCGTTGGTTCGTATGTATTGGTGTAATTCTTTGAGTTCTATTGCTCTGAGAGGGTATATCATTTTTAGGGGAAATCCTTTCCCTTTTTCGAGGTTGATTTCCCGGTCCACCCCAGGTCTGTGTGGTGGTAGTGTTGTTGCTTCTTCTTCTTGAAATACTTTGTTATAGTTCCAGTATTCCTCTGGTACTGTTTCAGTGACCTCATTTGGTTTTTTTTCTTTTTTGCTTTTGATGGCGAGTTCAGTGCTGATGTTGGTAGCCCATATCTTGAGTTCACTATCCACATTACTTCCCTATAGGAGGCCGGTCGTGTCTCTTTTTCGTTGTGTTTTCTTGTAGGTTTGTGTTGAGATTTCTTTTATCTTGATCCTTTTTTTGTCCGTGCTTCTGAATCCTTGGTTTCCCCTATCTGTTTCTTCTAGATTTTGCACTTCCTTGCAGGCCGTTTGTAATATCGTTTCAGGAATGAGTTGTGCTATGCTGTCTCCAGCTCAGACTTAGTGGTCTTTGTCAAACAAGTTAACTAATACTACCCCTATTTCTCCTGTGTAGTCCGCATCAATTACCCCCGCATTGGTTGCTATTCCATGACAGATAGTCATTCTACTATGAGGTGCTATGCGCCCATAGGTATCTCAAGCTAGCTTGATAGATATTCGTGTTTGGACCACTTGTTGTCCTTTTGCTAGGATTGTCTTATCTTCATTGAAGTATAGGTCATGCCCTCAGGATCTTTAAATCCCTTCGTGGGTATCTTTGCATCAGGGTGTATTCTCCTGACCAGGATTTCTTCTTTGCTCATGGCCTGGATCATGGAGAACTTGCTATCAAGATTCTCTTCTAGGGCTTCCGCTTCTGGTATCGTATATGCCATGGAAGATTCGCTCAAGGACCATGTTGTGTATCTTTCACTATCGAAATTGATTCTTCCTTATTCCCAGTCAATCATTGGGTTATAGTCTCTTAACCATGACATTCCTAAGATTGTCTCGTGGTGTTGGAGTTTTGCCACTTGGAATGTCGCAAGTTCCCTATGCTGTGCAATGTCCATTGGGATCTGAGCCATATGGGTAACTCGTTCCATTGAGCTAGGCTCGCTGTCTGCTAGGTAAATCTCCCTTAGGTTCTTGGCTTTTATCGTCTTGATGTGATATTTTTGGCAGAATTCTTGGTTGATAAAGTGTTCTGTTGCCTCTGAGTCTATCATTGCATGGATCGTTGTACTTTCATTCATACCATGTAAGCGTATCTTTATTATAGTATGGTCGTTTTCTTCGTTGAGTGATTCCATGTTGTTAAGTGAGGTGTAAAGGTTTCTGATAATGATGAGTTTAGGTTCTGGTCTGGTCTGTCTCTCAGACTATCTCTTACTAGGGACAGTCTTCGTTTCCTGCGGGCTGCTATCTTTCTTCGTCTTCATCCTACTTGATCTCCTTGAGTTTGGCTCCCAGTCTCCAATTTCCACTTCTTGCATTGTTGTCCTTTGATCTTCTTTGGCTAAACCTTTGCCATTGTTTGATACATTCTCCTTTGTTCTCAGATGCCGTGCAGTCTTTGACCATATGTCCTGGTTTGGCACATCTGAGGCATAGTCCTAGTTTTCTTCTCCTTTGGTATTCTGCAGGTGATATGTTGAACCTTCTGTTTTTTTTGAAAGCGTCTATCTCCATTGGTTCTCTGCGGTAGTCTATTGTCTAACGGGTCTTGAATGTACAGTCATTATTTCTGCGCGTTTCAATCTTTCTTTGTTGGTTGATTGGGAGTTGTATCTGGTCCATCTTATGATAACGGTTTTCTTGTCTTATACTCCATGCTGCCAAATCGTCCACCGTGTTGTGATAGTTATTGTTCTGGGTCCATGCTAATTGTAGCCTTTTATTGAGTCCTCGAAGCTATAGCCGTTGTTGGGTTCTATCGTGCATATTGGCGATGACTCGGATTAAGTGGAATTTGCTCCTATAGTGTAGAACCGCTCTCGTGCCTTGTCTGATTTGTCCAAGTTTGATCCTCACTGTTCCTTCCGCATCGGGGTCTCCGTATTGCGTTTTTACGGCCTCTTTCAGTCCATGGTAGTCTTGCCATTCCTCCTCTCTGTCACCTTCAATGTATGGTGTAATCTATTTCGATACCGCTCCTCTTAACAGTGATTTTGTAAAGTTGATTTTCTCTTGTTCGGTAGTGATGTTGGTGATTTGAATATAGAAATCGCATTGTGCTAGGAAATCTTGGAGCTAGTCTCTTTCTCCACCAAATGTCGAAGGCTTTTCAGGTTTGAACCTTTGTCGTGCTATTATTTCTCTTATAATATTTATGAGGTTTTGGAATTGTTCTTCCATTGTCCCTAGTACTTGTACATTGCCTTGGCCAGGATTGATCACGGCTGCTTCTACAGCTCCTGACGTAGTTTGTCTTCATGTGTAGGTTGAGCTGGTATCAATGGAGCCTGCCTCAGAGGTAGGTAATGCTGATACCGGGCTTGCCGGTCTTGCTCTGTCTTGTGATTCTTCTAGGGCTTCCCCTAGTGCTTCAACATTGATCTCCTCTTCTGGGGGGTCGATGTCTGAATCATTGTATTCTTGTTGGAGTAAATCAATTTCTGGGGAGTTGTTTTCCAGAAGATCAGCTGTCTTAGGAGTTCATTAGATGTTGCGATATCAACGGAACCAAATGTCAGAATCCTACCTGGTAGTAGTTATTTATGCAACAGGTCATGAATTGTTTACGTGAGAATCTTAAACTATGTAATCGTTCTCATTTGTACTTAGACTATCTTATAATCTTGGTTCATGCTTAAACTATCTTATAGTCTTCATTCGTGCTTAGACTATCTTATAGTCTTTGTATCTCACACCAATGTCTTATTAGGGGGAGATGGAGAGAGACCTTGTCTTAGAAAGGTCATGGTTACTCTGACACTAAGAGGTAGATTGCTTGCATACAAGCGAGAGGTAAGAGTAAAGAGTATATGGTAAGAAAGTACCTAGATGATTGCGTGAAGAGCTCTAACTACTGTGACCTCTTTTTTTTTTCTTTTTTAAATCATATGCATTTGTTTGTTTAAGGTACCAAGACAGCATGCAGCTTATCGCTATGGCCAACAAAAACCCTATTCCTCCTCACCCAAAGAAACTTCCAAATTCTCTAGTCCCTCCCGTATGAGACCAACGGCACATCTCGCCTATCGCCCAATTAAATCCTGTGAACATGCTCATACATACGAAGGAAGTGGAAACGAAAGAAGGAAGCTGGAAAGAAAGGAGAACCCTTAGTGACATCTGCAACCAAAAGTATGAAAACAAAAGAAAGTATGGACCCCTGACAAAGGCAATATATATCTGATAATGGACGCAAATGAGCCAAAGCGTAGGAAGAGAAAGTATGGGCCTGCACGATAAAGGGGTACCGGGAAACGAAGCGATGCCCAGGGGCAGGTTGAGAATGGAGGATGGAGAGGACATCAGAGATGGGTCCCCGGTGGGAGTGCCAAACGGCATCAGCCACAGCCAAGAGGACGGGCCTAACCGAGGCGTGTTTTTGTATAGTAATCGAAGGTCAACCGCTCGGAGGGGGTAGTAGTAGGGTGCCAGCCAGGGGTGCAAAGGGCAGTAGGGTGCTAGCCGAGGGGGAGCAGTAAGGTGCCAGCTGGGTGGGGATAGTGTAGCTGTAACCGAGCAACGGGACCAAAACGAAGGAGGTGGATGAAGGAAGGACTAGTCCAAACACTTGAGACGACCCTCTAGAGTAACCGTGGCCGATGCTTTTCCAAATGCGAAAAGAAAATGAGGTGGTGAAGTTACTAGCCGAAGTGTTCCCCGACAGGATGCATGTAATCGAGACGGAAAGGTACTGCGCGAAGGGCTTGGAAGGCCCAGCGCCGACTGTGAATGAAGGGAACGGAAGGCGGACCATGCATAACCTAAGCGAGGTGCAAAGAAATTGGCGGGTAAGGGGGAGAACCAAACTTCATGAGCAGGAGTTAACGATGAATGTGAACAAGAACCAGGTGGAGGGAGGTGGCAGGGCCCCAGAAGAGAGAGGAGTGGGTATGGTATCACTCCACTAGGCCAAAGCGATTAAGGGGGAGGAGAGGGGGGGGTGGAGCAGTTGACGATGGTTTCTCTGGTGTTGAGATTTCAATTGCTGGAGGTGTGGAGGAGATGGTTCGTGTCTAACTACAGTGACTTTTTTTTTTTTAAATCATATGTTTATTGTTTACTATGGTACAAGAAATAGCATGCATCTTATCGATATGGCCAAAACAAAACCCAAAATCAAATAACAAACTACGAAAGTAATAATTGTAACCAGTACCTCCAACGCGACCAATACGTGTCGCAGAACAGCCGAAGTTAATAAAAGAAATGTATGAAATGCCAACTGGACTCAAGGACTCAGGGCAGGCAGGGGAGTGTTAGCGAAGAAGAGGTTGGGTGAGGGGTAGCATCCCCGGAGGGAAGCCTGTAGCAGTGACGCGAGTAATCTCAGCAAGGCCGATGAGCAATTGCTGGTCCGTCCAGATTGGGGCTTCTGGGCCAAGATCAGAGACCACTTGGAGGAGGCAGGATGTCTGCCGGGCAGACGAAGGGCAGGCGAGGATGGTGTGCTCAAACGACTGGGGAGCGTCTGAGCTGCAAGGCCAGGTTGTGTCAGGGTTGGGGTTCTCCCACGAGGTGTGTGCTGCCAGGTAACTCTTCCCTGAAGGCATCTGGTGGATCCTGCCGGCCACAAATTTGCCTAGGCCTATAAAGGGGTACGGCTGGGTGGCCGGGGGGTGGGGGTAGTAATTGGGTTGCAGGGTCGGAGTCTCAATCGACAAGCAGGTATTGTCTGGCATGGGGTTTAAGCCTCCTGTAGGAGAGGACGACCAGAGGGATGGGGCGAAGGTACTCCGTAAGATGGAGGGAGATCAGGGGGAGGGTGACAACGTCAGAAATCAGGGGGGCAGCTATGAATGCCAGGGGGGAAAGCACATTATGTCAGTACCTGGGGTTCCTGTTCTTGTCTGGAGGACAGTCCCAAGACAGGTTGAAGAATAGGTAAGGTTTGTTGGTGATCTTCTGCTCGGAGAGAAGAGGAGCCCGGAAAGAGGAAAAGGTGGGTACAACCTTTGGGAGACGACCTGTAGCCGGGTTGACTTCTGGTAGGAAGCATAAGAGCCTAAGGCCTGCAAGGCGCCGCTCGTGGCGGACCAATCAGGGAACGAGGGGGAGGCATGCCTCCCTATGGAGACATATTGAGTTTGTAGTAGAAAGGCAGTTTGTTGTCCACCTGCAAACCCGTTGCCAGAAGACAGACATTGGTCCATGATGGTGGGGGGAGGGTGCCATACAGTCGAGCCGTACAGGAGAATTTGGGTAAGTAGAGACCATGCGAGTGTAAGGCAGAGATGAAGGGGGAGACCAACACCAGGAGGGGACAGGCGTCTGATTGTGGCAAATGCGGCGTTGGCTAGGGAGAGCCTACAAGAGAAGTGGGCTCTGGGGTCGAATGACTGGATGAAGAGGAAACCGAGCCACTTCAGAGAGTTTTGGGAGTAGAAAACCTGCCCCTCTAGGTGCATGGGGAGGTGGCAGGGGGGCTGAGTTTCCCTGGGTGTTCTCCAGTGCATGAGTTCAGTTTTCGGGACGGAGAATGATATGTTGCCTGGGGTTGCCCTACGCGTGAGGGTGGAGAAGGCCGTCTGGAGGGGGCGTACATTTGTTCTGTAAGAGGGGGATGCCACTATATTAGCGAAGTCGTCCACATAGGAGATGGTCAAGCCATTTGGAATATAAGTATAGAGGGAGGACACATATATGACAAAAAGAAGAGGCGAGATGGGGGAGCCCTGTGGGACACTGACTGAGACTGGGGTGAAGGTACATGGGGAACCCTGGAAAGCTAGGCGGCAGGTGCGGTCCCTAAGGAAGGAACCGATCCACTGAATCAGATAGGCGCTCACATGCTTGGGGCGGAGGAGGGAGAGTAGGCCGGACGATTCCACATTGTCAAAACCGCCCTTAATGTCTAGGAACAGGGTAGAGACTTTATGCCGAAGTCAGTGAAGAGACTGAACATGTTGTTGCAACACATGGGCGGCGTCAACAGGGCGTCTTCCAGGGAGGGAGCCACACTGCAGTGGGTGGATGAGGGAGCAGGTGATGGCCTGGAGCAAGATCCTCGATGCAGCTATCCTTTCTAGGATCTTTGACCGAGTACAGAGCAGGACGATGACCCAGAATGAGGAAGGGGAGTCATATGTCGATTTGCCAGGTTTGTTGAGGACAATACCTAAAGCCTTGTTGAGAGATAGGGGGTGGAAACCATGGGCCAGAGAGGATCCAGGAGGGATGGAAGGAGGGAAGGCCTGATGCGATAGAGGGACTTCCAGACCAAGTAGGGAATGTGATCGGGTCCAGGGGCGGAAGAGTTAGAGGAGCGGGTGAGTGCTAGGAGACCTCTTCCACAGTGAGGGACAAGTAGTCTTCCTGTCATGAGAGTGTGAGGAGGGGAGGAGGAGGAGGTGTCTAACTACTGTGACCGAATCTCGCTTATATAGAATCTTCACACCAACAACCCTAACCCAGTGACTCATAACTTGAGTCATATGGTCCTATAACACATAACGAGACATGCCCAAAATCTATCAGATGACTCCTATGAGTCACTCTGCAATATGCTATAAGTCAATCAAAATAAATAAAACAAGTCAACTCTGTGCGAACCGCGTCACCTGAGTGAAACTTGTGACGCATAATGTGAGTCTCGCGCGAAAGTTATTATATCATTATTGTTGGAAACCAAGCTGCTCGCCATACTCTCAGGATACTTCCTTTGTCTTTAGATAGCTTCCGGGACGCACATTGCCTTCACGCATGAGGAGGCTTCGGGTTCGGGCGTGTGTTTGTACAGTCGAGGAAAGTAGTTCCTATGTAGGAATGTTGTGATCCGACAAGAGACAGAAAGGCTGTAAGAAAGGCCGGAAACGAAGAGAGGTGGGTGTGAGAAGGTTTAACACCCAGAAAATGGGTATGAGAATGTATGAACAACAGTGTTTGTTCATATATGAGAGTTGGGAAAAAGAGTGGAGGTTGTATACAGTGATGTTTGTATCTGCATTTTGTTAGCATGAGATTTCGGAAAAGTTGGGAAAGAAGGAGACAGGGCACATCCTTTCCTGATAGGAAAGGATGATATATACTTATCCTTTTGTCCTTAGTTAGATGGTTGTTGTTGAGTGTCGTGGATGCGAGAGACTGTTGTTGTTGTTAGTGAAGAGATTTTTCCCCCTTTCCTGTGTGCGATCGTTTAGGTGTGAGTTCCTTGGCATTTCGTCTTCGCCATTTCGTTTCGATCGCCGTTTCGTTCCGTTGTCGCCATACTGTCGTCGCCGTCGATCCTAGTTTAATAGGTTATGAGCCCGGCTTGACGCTATCCTCCGATACGATTGACGATACGTTTGGGGTTGTCGGTGCGCCATCAGAAACGAAGTTGACGATCCTTTCGACGCTACCCTCCACGATCCTAAATAGGAAAACACCGTTACACAACCCCCTCTTTTCCCTCACCGTCGCAATGTCTTTGAAGACCGGTCAGGAAGTGAATATCCTCGCTTCGCTCGTTATTAAGTCCTTATCGAAGGCCTTGAATTATCGTCAATGGACACTCGCCGTCGTAGACATTCTCGCCGAGAAGGGGTATTGGCCCATTGTCTCCGGTAAAACCGAGTGCCCCGGTGAGACCGGTGAGGCAAAGACTCTGTGGGAGAAGAAAGCTATTAAGGCCCGAGGTATGATGGGCAGGCTTCTAGATAGTGCCCACCGTGAGCTGTATGCCGAGGATCGCGACCCTAAGCTATTGTGGTCGAAGTTGGAAAAGCGGTATGCCGGAAAGGACCAGGCTAGGATCTGGTTCCTGCGCGAGGAGTTGTCCAAGGTAGAGTATCGCGATGATAACCTTGTTGACTATATCTCCAGCCTCGAGAAACTGTTCCATCAGTTAGCTGCCGCCGGTGAAGTCCAATCTGAGAAGGATAAAAAATACCTTCTACTCTCGAAGCTACCCCAATCCTACCACCCCTTCCGTACCTCCATCTGCCATAACGCCGATTATGATGAGACCAAGTACGATGCGATATGCGACCGGTTAGTGCTGGAGCACCAGCAGTTGACCAAGGCTACCACAGAAGATCCTGAGACCACAAATGCTTTTTATGCCGGTAAAAATGCAAGAGGTGGAGCTAGTCGCCGAGGAGGGTCTGAGAAAGGCCCAGGAGGCAAGGAAGAGCGTGTCGGAAAAGACAGTTGTTTCTTTTGTAAGGAAAAAGGCCACTGGGCTAATAAATGCCCGGCAAAGCAACAGGCTAAAAGAAGACCCGGGAGAGGAAGAGGAGGCCGCCGAGAAGGTTTTGGCAATGCTGGTAGACCAAGTCAGAGTGCTAATCGAGCTGTGGTTGAAAGAGGCGGAACACCTCAAGCATGGACCGCGATGGATGAAAAATCAGCAAAGGTCTCGCAGTCGAAGTGGGTTTTAGATTCCGGTGCCACAAACCATATGACTTCCGATCGTACCCTGTTCCAACAAATGAACCCTGTTCAAACCCCGATCCATATTGCGAATGGAGATACCATGATGGCTGAGGGTGAGGGTGATGTGGTAATAGGTCTTGTGGTAAATGGTGTTAAAAATCCGGTTGTGTTGAAAAGGGTTTTGTATGTTCCTGAGATGGGTAGTAGTGGTCTGGTCTCGGTGCGATGTATTCAGGCTGCCGGAGGAGTTGTCAGTTTCGCTGGCAATACCGTTAGCATAAAGCATGGCAGAGAGCTTTACGGTATCGCGAAACTCGAACAAAATGCCTACATCCTCCAGACCGAAAATATCGAGGCCAAGCCTGCAAGTGCTGGTATAACTACCAAGCATGCCACACTTCACGATTGGCATTGTCGTCTTGGGCATATCAGTTATGATAATGTCAAACGACTCGCGGAGGACCACCCTGAAATCACTATCGATGGGAGCCGCACTAATCCTACTTGTGTTAGTTGCGTTGCTACGAAGCAAACCCGCACACCTAATCATTTCCCCTCTACGAGAATCACAACTGCTCCACTAGAACTTATTCATACCGATCTTGCTGGCCCTATGAAAATTCCCTCAATCGGAGGTGCTCGCTATTTTCTCCTATTTATCGATGACCATACAAGATATACCATGGTCTATACCCTCTACCAGAAGTCCGAAACATTCTCCAAATTCAAGGAATATAAGGCGTTGGTGGAAAACTATCACAATGGGAAGATTAAGGCTCTCCGGAGCGATAATGGTGGAGAATATACCAGTAACGAGTTCTCTAAGTTTCTCAGGGAAAGTGGTATCTCCCATGAGACAACGGCCCCATACTCACCAGAGCAAAACGGAGTAAGCGAGAGGGCCAACCGGACCTTGATAGGTCGCGCGAAGGCCATGATCCTGGAAAATGAATTGCACGACAACCTCTGGGCTGAAGCAATCCATACCGCCGTTTATCTGAAAAATAGATGTCCAACCACAAGCAAAATCTCAACTCCCTACCAACTCTGGACAGGCCAACGGGCAAATTTATCTCACCTTATCCCCTTCGGTACTTTAGCCTTTCACCATATTCCTAAAGCGAAGCGGAGGAAGTGGGAGAAAAATGGACAAGAATGCCGAGTGGTAGGATATGCTGGAACGAACCAGTATTGAGTTGTTGTTGGAAGCAAAATTCAGATTGTGCGAGATATTCGGGTTATTAATAATAATAACACCACAGAAGAATTACAGTTGCTGGACGAAGACAAGACTATTGAATTTATTTCAGACTCCGAAGATGAGTCCACACCTGAGATCGCTACCCAAGAGGTAGAAAATCCACCGTCTCGGGCTATTGTTTCTGCCCTACCAGAATTACCGGAGACTCCACAGCCAGAAACACTACAAGAGCGACAAAGAATTCCTAGACCCTGCAATATACCTGCCACTCCTACTCTAGCATCCTCAAGCCCTCGCCGAGAAAACGCTTGTAAATTTACCTCCACCCGCTACCACCACCAAGCATTTCCTGCAACCCGATCTTTAGATCCCCATGAGCCCGCATCCTATACCGAAGCATTAAATTCAACCCTGGCACCCGAGTGGAATATCGCTATTGATGAGGAGCTGAAATCAATTATCGATAATGGAACCTGGAAAATTATTGATCTGCCGAGAGGACGGAATCCAGTAAAATGCCGGTGGGTATTTAGAGTCAAGCGCCGTGCTAATAGCGAAGTTGTTCAGTATAAAGCTCGCCTGGTTGCGAAGGGATTTACCCAACCGTACGGAATTGATTACCTGGAAACCTTTGCAACGGTAGTTAAGCACACATCCCTCTGTATTATCCTCGCTCTTGCAGCTGCCGGGAATTATCAAATCGATCAGACCGATATTCAGAGCGCATACCTGCTCGGAAAATTAGAGGAGGAAATATATATGGAGTTGCCCGAGGGCTTAAAAATTCGAGAGGAAAATAGTAGCTGTTCGCGGAGAAGACAGGTGTGCAAATTGCTGAAAGGGTTGTATGGACTGAAGCAGTCCGGGAGGATTTGGAATCAAGAGAGGGACAAGCATTTGGTCGGCACATGTGGATTCACTAGGAGCAAGAACGATCATGCAGTATATTTGAAAAATAACGGTGAGGACTATTGTTGGGTGCTAATCTGGGTGGACAACGTACTCTGGGTAGGACCCCGGACTATTGTTGACGAAGTGAAAACTTTGTTAGCAAACCAATTCCCCGTCACGGATTTAGGAAGAGCTCACTATTTCCTCGGTATTGAAATAATTCAACTACCTAGCCAGATTACGCTAAACCAATCCGCCTATATACAGAAAATCCTCGCGCGCTTTAACATGACCCATGCCTATACGGTATCTACCCTGCTAGCCCCCAGTACCAAGCTAGAAAGAACTACAACCACGCAGGATGCAGAATTTGAGTACTCCGATGCAGATGAAAAAGAGTATCGGAGCATAATCGGAAGCCGGATGTACCTCATGTTGTGTACCCGGCCTGATATCGCATTTGCTGTGGGAGCGCTGAGCCGATATAATAATGCACCGAAGAGTAGCCATATGGTGGCCGCTAAACACCTACTCCGTTGTGTCAAGAAAACCTCACACATATCCCTCAGACTCGGTCCCTTCGTCACCAAAGATCTCTACCCCGTGCTTTATTGCGATACTGACTGGGCCGGTGATCTGGACACACGGAAAAGTACCGCAGGATATGTGTGTATTCTGACCGAGGATAATCTGCTCAGGGAGGAACCTAGCCGGTCAGCAGTATCCTGGTCCAGGAAAAGACAACCAACTGTTGCGCTATCCTCCACCGAAGCTGAGTATATAGCGCTCACCCAAGCCACCAAAGAAGCCATCTGGGTATCACGATTTATCGCCGAACTTCAAACTATTCCCATAAACCTTGCCACTGAAGACCCTGCTGCCGAAGACCCTACCACCGAAGACCTACCACTGAAGACCCTACCACTGAAGACCCTACCACTGAAGACACCACTGAGGAATCTACACCTCAGAAACCTGCGACAAAAATATTTGTCGATAATCAAGGAGCGATCGCACTCGCTCACAACCCCGTATTCCATGCCCGGACCAAGTATATAGCCATACAGGAGCACTATGTCTGAGAGAAAGTCACTACTGGGGAGATCGAGCTAGAATATCTCCATACCGGGGATATGATCGCAGACTGCCTCACAAAGAACCTTAGTCGGGACAAGGTCAATAGGTTCCGGGCCGAGATGGGCTTGCAGTGAGTGGGAGCGCAGGAGCGGTGGATTTGGGGGGAGCGGAGAAGATGGAAGAGTGGCGGAGATCAGATAATAGTGGATCTGGCAGGATTAGCAGTAACGGGCACAAGAGAAAAGCACGGGCACCGGCACGGGAGCTGGTGGATTTTTTATTTTTATTTTATTTTTATTTTTATTTTTATTTTTATTTTTATTTTTATTTTTATTTTTATTTTTATTTTTATTTTTATTTTTATTTTTATTTTTATTTTTATTTTTATTTTTATTTTTATTTTTATTTTTAT
>Ga0307509_10003216_pt1 | contig 25256 bp, 20 predicted proteins | sample 10_EM_MG_FD_202245 | JGI IMG/M metagenome (GOLD analysis project Ga0307509, IMG submission 202245) | Populus trichocarpa ectomycorrhiza microbial communities from riparian zone in the Pacific Northwest, United States - 10_EM | ecosystem: Host-associated > Plants > Roots > Unclassified | place... | reverse complement strand
TTGCAGAAACTCATATCCTATTGACGGAGTTAAGTGTACCCGAGTTGGTCCGACACTTCCGGCAGGATAAATCCTGATGGAGGGTAGACCTCGGACACACCCTGAGCAGGACAGGGTGCTCGCACAAGGTCGGAAGTAGTGGTGAATGTCAAAGGCTTAAATCTGATATCTACTCAAGTTTAAGCGTTTGGCATTCTACTTCGACAACCAACTATTCCTCGAGAGAACTAAATTGAGTGAAGCTTCGACCTTAACTATATTAAGTTTTACCCTTGATTCTTCTGAATTATTTTACCTCATCTTTATCTTTTACTTTGAGTGTTTGGTGCGGTCGCAACCTTAGAGTTCACCTCTCTCTAGGGTGCCCCCGTTACAAATAGACTCTACCAATGTGCCTCAAGCGATTAATCCTAGCCCTTTCCATTTACAACAATGGAGAGCACATAAGTGTGCTCAACATAACTATGAAGTACAATTATTTGACCAACCACCCAATGTTCAGCCTAGTCCTATAGCCAATTACAAAGTGCCTTCAGCAGTAGCAGTACAAGACCAACCAGAATAGGCCAGCAATAAAGACAATTTTGAACTCTTCTCTTAAACACTATTCCAATGGCTCTCATGTTAGCCAGCATTACATTGAATGCTCAGAATGTTTAGATATTTTACAAAACACTATTAATAATATCAAAAATGTCCTCTTTCCACACTCAACTACTAAAATACATGCACTTGGTTATCTTTATTTCCGGCAGCACTATAATGTACTTTGCTTTTTCACATTGCAAGAATTTCAAGAGAGACTAGCCCTTTCATGGCCAGGATTAGACATTCTAAGGTTAAGGACAAGTCTGGCCAAGCAGGTTGCCAATCGAAGCCAGTCAGGTTTGCATATTATGTGGTGAATGATAAGGGATCAGATATCATAGGTGCAAGATGGTATGATTAAGATACGGAAACAAGAATAACATCCAAAGATTTCTTGCATGTTGAATGATGAGAGTGTTGTATTGGCTGTATGAGAATATATTTCTCAATCTAGTGAAAGTAAGTTACTTAAATCCCAATAGAGTATTCACTATTCATCTTTTTGCATGAGTGATAACATAGGCTAATATTCAAAGATGTGGACTCCTTTCAAATAGCGTAGATGATCAATTAGTTCTAGACTGAAGCTAAGGACCTTGTCATTCGCTAGGGTGATAGGAGCAATATTCAACAGTTTCATAAAGCTATTTCCAGTCAAACAGGCTGTTGATAGCCATTCAAACTAGGTTTCAAGTGGAAAGATATTAGTAAAGACATTTATCGAGATAGCCATAAACACAAGTATGTAATTGCCTATCGAAATACCATTTCCTTGCCAACTATGAGATCCCTTACTTCCCATTTAATAGTACAGGATGAGGATTTAGAGCCACAGCCAATATTACCAGTTCTTAACGGAGAAGAACAGGCAGCCATTGTTGCCACACATGATAAGTGCATATTTAATGCAAATGATGGTCAGAAGTTTATTTGGACACATGAGGACAATAATTCAATTTGAAAGAAAGGTATTGGGCAAGGGCTATATGTATCAGAACTTCTAATACCAGTAGGCTAGCTTGAGAAGAAGTTGCTTGTGAGATTCTCAAGTGCAGTGGTGATGTCTGGTAGGATTGGGCAAAGTTGTAGAACAAATCAAAACGAAGGCAATTCCAATATTTGAAGAGGGGTTCTGCGGCTGTCAAGCTCTATTCATATTTGACAACACAAAAAATCATATCAAGTACACAGATGATACCCTTAGAATATCCAAGATCAACCTACAAGAGTAAGGAAAGAATGCCAAGCCTATGAGAAGCACCTGTATTGCTAATCCACAGTATGCAAAATGGGGTTGGTAGAGATCAATAGTTACAGTAAATGGAGTTCCCAAAAGGTTTCAAACTCTCTTAACAGAATGGGGATTATACCGAACTGGCAGACCAAGATTTTGAACTCAATGCACAATTAAATCTTTCTCCGGCAAGTCTAAGCCAAAATCACAATATTTTAAAGCACGTAGTTATCGTGCTCATACTTTACTTGCTACTGATCCTGACTTCAAAGCTCAGAAAGAGGAGTTGCAAGAAGCTATCGAATCTGCAGGACATCTTATTCTCTTCTATTGACCCTTTGACTGTAAGTTGAATTTCATCGAGTACTTCTAGGAAGCTGCCAAGTAATACACAGATGTCAACTGTGAGTATTCATTTCCTTCACTTAAATGTTTGGTACCTGAGGCAATGTCACAAATATCAAATCAATTAATTTGGAAGTTCTCCAATTGTATAAAGAGAATTATGGATGCTTATGAGACAGGAGCAATTTATCAGTCTGAGGAATACAAATCTATAGTCTCAACAAAATATGAATCTTATAGACCAGTCTCAGACATCTGATGTATTTTACTATTAATCAAAACCATATTATTATCTTATATACAGTCCTATCCTATCCTATCATATCATACTAGATATACTGTGACTTGAACATATGAAAAATAATGATGAACACTTGGGGAATTGAGCTGAGGTTTACTGTTAGGCAGTAGCCTATCTCTAAGATATTGTGAGATAACTAAGGCCGATAATCCTTATTGTAGACAGAGATTGTCTAGGAAGGCTCAAGTGAAGTGTGCGTATAAAAAGTTGATAGAATGATAAAAGATGTTTCTAGCGTACAACTTATTATATTGATAAGATCTCTTCTCTGGTACTTGATGATTTTTGCTAAAGCTTGAGAGGTACTTCAATATTTATATGCTACATCTGACTGTTCACAGGCTACATCTAACTCTCATACTAATTAAGTATATACTCTCTAAATTCTATCTTATTAAAAAGTGCAAGCACCTTTTGACCCTGGGAACATATTGCCCCATTACTAACCTCTGGCCTGGAGCACTGTTCTTTCTGGTCTTTGGTAGACTCCACCCATGAGAGATGGATGGTCCCATGGTTAGCAAGAAGATGATCCAATGCATATGCATTCAGGCTCCTTGTTTGAACCAATCAAGTGGCCTGCTTCATCATCGAACCTCTTATAGTTCGCAGTCAAAGACCATGCCGACATATGCAAGGCATAGGATAAACTAATGTTTGCGATTATACCAATGGTAAATATCGCTTACTATATCTATCTTTATCCATAGCTTCTTATTGATAGTTCTAGCAAACATATCAATATGTATGGATGTTGACATATTCTGTTTCCAAGTAGGTGGGATAGTTACATTGAGATTGTTCTGTTACCTTTGGCCCATGTTCTATTCTACCATAGAACACGAGCCATAACTTTATTCAACCTCAATCAACTCTGTCTGAAACACTTGCACAAGCTTGCCAATAGTGCTCACACATATATCCTCCAAATGGGATCTGGTCAAACAAACAGCCACGACGTATATGGTGTTATGAGGAGGGTTCCAATGACAGTGTTTTTGGTGATGGGACACAACTACAGTGGCATCCGCCAGTGTAGTGCCGTCCGAACACTAGTGTCAGAGGGAGGTGTTAGCTTGACACACCTGAACTCAGAACCGAAGATAAGGTAACTATGAGTCTTTATTCACTAAGGGAAGACTAAGCCTTCAAGTATGCCTAACATCCATGTTCTTAATTTCTGGCTAAATGGCAAGCTGTCCCCTGTTGCAAAATATTTAGTTAACAGCATAGATAGCAAGAACCATATCAGAAATAATGTCTTTCAGTTTTAATAGTAAGCTTACCACTTAATAATTTCAAAACTCGGCAGTCTTATAATACTTATATTCATATACTCTTATTAGTATATTAGAATACATATTTTTATTCCATCCAAAAAGTAGCTAAGCTATACTATTATAATTATAAAAGATAGGCAACAATTAAGGTATCTAGCGTTCTCTATTAACTATATTAGAATCGACTTTTTTGTATCTTAACTGTACTCTTATACTTTATCATATCCTACTCTTGCATCTGAAAGACCGTTCAGTTATAGCTATCTGCTATATTAGAAAAAACCTCTTTCTAATCTAACAGTAAGTTTAATACTGGATGATTTCCATACTCAGTAGTAAATAAGAGTAGTATTTGGATATATTGATTTGTCATATTCAGATTAAAATCCTCATATTTGTGCAGTTGCTTCACTATTCTTTCATATCGTATCTCAACAGGCAACAGGAGAGATTTCTAACTAATTTCATTATACATATTCAGTTTGACAATCTCATATTCTAGTACTAGCTTTACTACTATATGATATGCTATGTTGACAGCCACTAAGAGTAGTTTTTGGTTAACATTGTTTGGGATATTTGGGTTGATATCTTTATATCCCAACTGTCCCACTACTCCCTAACATTTATAATTAAATGCCCACAATAGTGGTGTTCATCTATTATTATTCAGGATATCTGACTCAATATATTTTTGTTCCAATAGTAACTCCACTACTTCATAATTTCTATAATTGACATACCATGAAAGTGGTATCCAAATATCTCTGTTTGTTATATTGGGATAGATATCCCTCTATACCAGCACTAATCTTACTACTTTATTATACTCATTCCCAGCACTAATCTTACTTGTGGAAATGGGTATAATAAAGTAGTAAGATTAATGCAGGGAATAGGTATAATAAAGTAGTAAGATTACTGCTGAAAATGGGCATAATAAAGTAGTAAGATTACTGCTGGAAATGGGAATAATAAAGTAGTAAGTCTTACTACTTTATTATACCTATTCCCAGCAGTAATCTTACTACTTTATTATTTCCATTCCTAGCAGTAATCTTACTACTTTATTATACCTATTCCCTGTAGCCCATGATAGTAGTATTTGTTTAGAATTGTTTTGCATAGTAGTATTGATAATGTTTTTCACTTCTAACTGCTGTTTTAGTACTCAAAGAGTGCAACAGTACCAGGAAAGTGAAAATCAATAATTAGTAAACTTCAGTAATTTGAAGAAAAGTTAAGCAATGAATACTTTGCAGAAGATAAAAAACCACAGTTTTGAGAGATTCAAAATTATATGTTGTATCTTGTATTCCATTAGTTATCACTGGTAGATATACCAGAGAGTAGAAGAAATTGAGAATGAAATTAATAAATGTCCTCATGTTCTCCAATAGAGGTATGATTTAGCACTGAGATATTTGCTGCTGTAAAAGCACTGCTGCAATACTACCATAAGGCCACAATAGTGTAAAAGCCTGGAAGAAAGATGTTATAGGAAAACTAAGAGACTGTTTGGCATTTTTTGATTTGAGATATCTGCTATCTCAAATCATCATTTAAACCCAAATCATGATTGGAAATATTCATAATGTTTGGCTGAATAGAAATTTCAAATCATGATTTGGGAAAACTTTGTAGTGTATGTGGGAATATTTAGGGTGATAACATTTTATTTTATTACCTTATGTATTTTGTTAGTAAATGCTAGCAACTCTTGAGAGCTTCTGATAGCATCAGCCCCAAATTGTAAATTCGAAAATAGAAAATTGCACTCACCTTTAGCAGAGGGCTGTTTGCAAATCGCGATTTCAAATCATGATTTCAGATCACAGCTGTCTCAAATCATGGCGTGCCAAACAGCCCCTAAGATGTGTTCGATGTTCGATGTATTTGTGACAAAGGTGTAGATGTTCGTGATGAACAGAGAAAGGAACGCAGCTGAGACTAAATACAGTTTGCGGTAGCTGCCGCACAGTGGACTCTCTATCGCACAAACACTAGAAACACCAGTCACTCTCGACATGGTGACAGTCCCGCTCTTACTTACTAGTGTGCCCTAACTTCATACCACGATGGGGCTACTCCATCATCCTCGAACGTGTCAGTCGTTGCCCCATGCTTGGTTGCCCACGCAGCAAAGTCAGTGATGCATGAGCACACGAAAGGCCTCTCGTATAACTTTCCAGGACACCCGCCCCAACCAACCAATACTCATCAGAACCGTCGCATTTACTAACCCTATAGAAACCTAACTAAAAATAACTAAACCCACAGTAAATTTCTAAAACTAGCAAGGCCCCACTCGAGACCTCGAGCGTTGGGTCTTTGCTCCTGTTAGCACATACAGTAGTGCTTTATTCATTGGGGTGTTTTGCACCCGAATTCTCCCCCCCCTTTTAGCCCGCCTTTATGGGGTGTCCTGTTTCTAGTGGGAATCGAGAGTCTACTCCCAAGGACCAAGCAACAGAGCCCAATTTCCGGCTGCGCGCACAGGGCAGCAACTGGATAAGATTATCCAGACATTCTTTTTTTTGCCCACTCAAGGATAGGCGAGGAGAAAAAAGAGTGTAAAAAAACACTGAATGTGACAATGTCTAGTTTTGGCTGAACCCTTTCAGATAAGCTATGGTTTGCCATCGATCTTTCACTTGGAATTTGTTGGACGGATGTTCTCGACTTTGTTACGGGAATGTGAAGGATAGTTCAGGAGGCATGCAGAAGGAATAGATACTAGGGAATGTTGAACAAAGGATTTTAGATGCAATGTTTTTCTTGTTATGATTGGAGTGTCTGCTTGCCACCACAACTCAGTAATCAGTTCTCCCAGCCGTTCGGGGCCCCACAGGGTCCAGCCGCGCGGAAGGCTGCAAAGAGAGCCCCGGAAAGGACCAGACAGCATTTAGTAATTTAGTAGTCACCTAAGGTAATGCAAAAACTCTTTAGTCTAGACTTGCTATTTCCATTAGCCTAGGATAGGTTTATTTTAGCAAGTCAGCAGAATTTCGTGTACCATACCCTATTGACAAGATCTAACATGTGGTAATTTTCTTCCCTCTACGCCTTCATCCGTTCTCAAGCTGCCTTGTAAGCGTCCCTTCTACACCTCCCTTTTATCACCCCCTCGAATCTCCTCTCTAGCGGCCTCTCATCCCTCCCAGAATTGCAACCCCCTACGAGGCCATTCGGATACCATACCACAGTTAGTAAATAGCCCGAATTGTGTTGGGAAAAAGTACTTGATATTTTTCCCCCTCCCCCCCAGATGTTATTTTCCTAATCCCCCCCGCAAACCATCCCATTGCCTTCTGCTTGTTAACCAAGCCCAACCTCCACTCCAGGTATCCTCTAATATCGCTCTCGCTAGGGCCGATTAATACCAAAATTGCGTCGGCAAAATGCTCCACAAGTTCGTCCGTGACACCTGAGCCCTTCAACTCAACTTTTATTTTTTTTATTTTTTCCTCACCACTTATCACTCGGCCACTCTCTTCCAGTCCCCATTGAAACGACTGAGGTTGATCAAGGAAGAAAGGTGGGGGATAGTCTAAGCCCGACTAGTTATACAAGTACAGTTCCAGCCACCGTTAACCACTCCTCACTCGCCCTATCACCCGCCACATTACCGGCTTAACTATCTTGCGGGCCACCATCCCGGCATGGAAGGACACTCCACAGCTTCCCCTACCATTAACCACTTAGCGCCAAGTCTACTCACCATTCCTTTCCCGATACTTTTGAATCCTACAAGTACTTGCACTAAGGGGCAGGTGGAAGTATCTCGGCTAATATTAATCCACTAGAAGTGGTTGAAAAGTCATTGAAAAGATTGTCCAAAAATGGCCAAAGGTAGGATCGTGATCGCGTCACGGTAGTGTGGATATGAAGATGGTGGTTTTTGATCACTTGAGGACATTGATGTGTCCTAAGCAAAATCTACAATCTACTAGCCTAGCACTATAAGGTCCATGTTCTATTCTTATATTCGAGTGATGACCAATGAAAAGCCTACAGGTGGTTCACAAATTTCTTCAGACTACAGGTACAGTACTTGGGCACTTGCGGGCTTTACGTAGACATCTGGCCGCTTTGAACTAGGCGTCTAGCAACTTTGGCCTGGGTTACTTGGGGGGTTGCCCGGGCCCCGCCGGACTTTGGAGGCTGCCTGTGACTTCCACCGGACTGCCCGCTTGGAATCACTAATCAAACATGGCGAGCTTTAATGCAAAATGGGAGTTTCACCAACACTTTTTTCTCAGCGACTGTACTATTATAAATCTTCCTGTCCGTGTAGGAGTTCCGCCATTCCGCGGGGCCTCTACCTAAAAGCATACCAGAACAGAGAACAGCAGGATTTGTCGGGTGTGTAGCAATCCACACACCCCCTCCTCAGAAGTAACTTGACTATTTCACTCCCACCATCCTTAGCCCATGAGAGTGGTGTTCACCCCTCCCTATCCTCGGTTAGGGTGAACATCATCCCGTTTCCGAGGAGTTTGACCACTTGTGGCCATAAATGGCCAGGTACTAGATTGCCGTTCGGCCAATAAGGCATGCTATATCAGGACCGATCTTCTTCCATCCCAATAGGAGGCTCACTACTCCAGCCAGCCAATGCAGGGCTGCGTAGTCAGTGTTCCCAACCGTCCCGGGCAGGATGGGTAAGGAAACCGGGGAAGTAGTCTGTCTTTCTTAAAGACGGCCGGATGGGTTGAAGGCCGGCCCTGCAGTCTGAGCCCAAATAGGATTTTCCGGTAGAACCCGGCCATGATCTGCAGGGCAATGCCGTCATTCGTAGGGCCTTGCCGTCATTAGTAGGGCCCGGCCGTCATCTGCAGGGCCCGGCCGTCATTCGTAGGGCCCTGCCGTCATTCGTAGGGCCCTGCCGTCATTCGTAGGGCCCGGCCGTCATTCGTAGGGCCCTGCCGTCATTCGTAGGGCCCGGCCGTCATTCGTAGGGCCCTGCCGTCATTCGTAGGGCCCTGCCGTCATTCGTAGGGCCCTGCCATCATTCGTAGGGCCCTACCGTCATTAGTAGGGCCTGGCCGTCATGTGCAGGGCCCGGCCGTCATTGGTAGGGCCCGGCCGTCACCTATAGTTATTTCACATGAGACACCTATACGGCCCTGCCGTCCGTCCGGCGGAGAGGTTCGGACGGACTAAGGGTGGGCGTCCGTCCCGTCCCAAGCAAAATACGGACAGACTGGAAGCTTGGGTTCACTGTGCGTAATGGAGCGCGGTCTGGCCCTTATTGTCGTGAACCTCCGCGCTAACTTCCTTCCCCTCCAATAATAACTCCACGATATCAGCATGCCCCTTCCCTGCAGCCCATGGAAGTGGCGTTCGGCCTGTTGGAAATCTCGAGGTGCTGCTCGGCATGCTCTCAGGATAGTCGCTTTGTTGTTCGGATAGTCGTGTTATTGTTTGTTTAGCTTAGGAACGCGCTTTGGCTTCACGCATGTGTTTGTGCTTTCGGGAAAGCATTTCGGCTGCAGGAATGCGCTAGAATTTTAGAACGATGTACCCACCGGAAGGAAAGTGGGAGCACTGTGAGGGAAGCCTGGAAGAGTAGGACACATGAAGGTCATATGCTCAGAGGCTATGGGCAGTGGGAGTTTGTCTTTCATTTGTTAGTACGGGAGTTTGCGAAGGGGAAGGGGAGGCATACGCGCATTACCATGGGCATGTGTGGTGGTATATAAAAGGATAGGAGAGCGTTGTCTTGTGGTTATATCTACTCCTATTTTTACACTTTGTTAGTTAGAGAGAGTGTCATTGAATGGAGTGAACTTCCCTACCCTGAGTTGTGCGATGGTTTTCGTTGCCAGAACTCCTGGCGTTTCGTTTTGCTGCCGTCGTCGATCCCCGTTTGAAACAGCCATCGTTGTCCTGCATGTCGAGCCGGACCTCTTTTCACCATGAGCAGCTTGACAATTCCACCATGCCCCATTCCGGCAGCCAGCAGAATCTGGCCAACCGGGATTAATATCTTTCCCTTTCAAGAGAAGCTTCACTACTCCCACGTGACCCATGATTGCAGCCCAAAAGAGGGGTGCCCGGCCATGATGCTCAGTCTGATCAGAGTAGGTCTCTTCCTTTTTCAACAGGAACCCCACGGCTTGGTAAATCCCGTTCCCCGCAGCCCAGGGGAGAGGTGTTAGGTTTGCCACCGCCAAGGTGTCCTCCTGTTATAATATCATATTTAGCATTTGAAGATAAAAGCGGCGGGCGAGCAAAGTAATGAGGAATAATTGATTAACTCCAAGAAACGGTTGCCAAACAACCCTTGGCAACAAAAGGAAGAAAATAACACGAACCTTGCGGTATTTCTGATCCCACAGTTCTGCTCCAGCAGATTCCCACAGTTCGGGGAAGAAGAGGGTAAGGGGCTGTTTCGACACAACGGTTCCGTTCCGTTTCCCCATACAAATGGACCTTTCCCTTCCGTTTCAAAACGGAGAGAAGCCCATTTTCAGAGCAGAAACGGTCGCCCAACTGAACGGCCCCATTTTTGCCAAACAGCCCCTATAGAAGAAGAAAACAAGAAAATGTCCCAAATCGTCCTTGAAAAGGGAACGAGGTGGGTATTAGGGAAGTAGGAGAAGAGAAGAAGGAAAGGCCGGCGAGGCACTAGAAAGAAAGGCAAACAGAGGGAAAATCATCAGGGGCTAGGAATGCATACGCGGCGTATGCGTGAGAATTCAGGGAAGAAGAGTACGCAACATAGCGCAGGATAAGAATGAAGCAAGTGCAGAGATCAACGAAACAATTATTAAGAGCGCTTTTAGATCTACATTGGAATACCTTCCGTCCTGGACAGGACCTCTAAGTTGTCCTTCTAAAAGATGAAAGATAGTCATTTGCCTTATAAACTGCATTTCCCAACCGTTCCGGGTGCCCTACACGACCCTAGCAAGCTCATAGTCCTGGGGTCCCGGGCAGGTTAGACCAGTACCGCCTTTCAATTTCCGTTTTTTTTGAGGGTCTGATACAGGTATTCGATAAGAGTTTTTACTGGACTGTACCTGCTAGGGGTGAATGAATATAGTCGAACGCCACACTTTCTAACTACCGATAACGTAAACGAAGGAGGGGGTTGCTCCTAGGGATTCAACTACTAAACGAGCAGGTGTCTAGGAGCCAACAGAGTGGGTTCCCAAAAAGAGGTGTCCGGGCTGCATGAGTCCCGCTCAGAACGGATTTCCTCATATCAACCTACCTACCAAACACTTTGATAATCCTTTTGCACGGAACGAAGTCGACTCTTCCGCTAAATCATCTTGCCGTCTCACCTCTCCACTTGATCAATCGGCTTCCGTTGTGTATCTATGATGCTTTCCCTTTCTCCTGTAACGGGACAACATGGCCAAAGGCGTACATACATGCTGAGATAACGCTCCTAGGTTCAAGTGCATCCAAAGCACGCTACGATCATTACTATTCCCCTCCCTCTCCTTTCTCATCTTTTTCTCCTTTTCTACATACCTAACCCCATATTGCGTATATGTCCTCAGGATCGTAGTGCTCGCTGTATGCACATGAAAGTCCACGAACCCGAGCTAAAGTATAAATATGACCAAAAATGTGTCTCCCGAAATCCCTAATGTTGTACAACACCATCAGCACGAGGGGCTAGCCTAGATGGTTCTCACAGATGGTTTCACTACTATCACCTAAATCCACGAGCACAGAGACCCCACACGAAATCTAGATAGTAAAAGTATAGAAAACTGGTTCTACCAAGAGCTTAATATATCTAGGACCAAGTGTACTCTTATTTAGCCATTGCTTGGGGACAAACCCACGCTCCTCGGCGGTCTTTCTTTTTCACCTTAGGGAAAGGTTCATGAAAGGACAAAATCCCACGGGCCCAGTGGGCTGGGGCAAATCCCGCTGGGTCCTATTGACCAGGGCATACACAGGCCTACTGGTACATACCTCAAGAGCTTTTGAAACCCGATAGGCCTGCCTGGCTGCCTGGCCCGCGGCAAGCACTCCCAGCGGACAAGCCTCCACCGGCCGTTCGGCTAAGAGGATAGAAACAGGTGTAACTAGTATGATAACTGTAAATAAATTCAGTCATTTTCCGCAAGAATAGCAGAACGGCGCTGTACTGTACTGTACATACTATACTTAGAGCCATAGCCCCCACTTCAGATACTCGTATCCCACGATTTCTATGGTGAGATTAAGAACTTAAATACCCCCAACATGCCAGCAAGAATGAGGTATTAATGGAGAAGGTGGGTTTATCAAGAGTCTGAAGCTAAAAATTAGCTTACAGCGTCTTGATTAGAGCACTAAGGAACTGGTTTCTCAAATTTCCACCCCCCCTTTTTGAGGGGGCGTGATGGAATTTGTTGTCAAAGTTGCTGCTTGTATTTTCCTCAGGTATCCGACTTTTAATCCTATTACTCCAAAAGCCCAAAAAGAAGAAAAATGTACCAGGATGTTGGTTCTTTTTCACTTTTTCATAAGTTCCTACTGAGGGCTGAAAAAGATTCTTTCTTGCTATGTTTTCTCCCCTTGCCGGTAATCCGAAGGGAGGAATTCTAGACCTCCTAGACTCGATCTCAATTATTCCAGTTTTACGGTTGTTCAACTTGGGACCGGCGGAGGATAGGTTACTAATCTGCTAGATCTTATGGCACACGGGATTATTAAGAGAAACAATAATTATAGCAACGAAGTCCGGACCGGTTAAAGTCCAGAATATCTCCTATTCATTTCGCATTAAGGTGTGTCTCCGGACACGGATCAAATTGGATAATACTAATATCATACTGTACGATACAAGTACCGGCGCCAAGACAATACGGGGCTTAAATTTACTCGTTAATCTTGATAACAACCTTGCCTAAATTTGCAATATCGATCAGTACCCTGGGACACAATCATAATTGGTACAATGAAAGAAATGAAGGTAGATCTGCTTACCAATGTGCTTCTGCTCCCACTGGTATAGGTACGCATCCTTAGCCTCCTTGAAGCTGAAGATCCTCTTATCCACCACAGGCTTAATACCGTTGACCTCGATCGCGGCATCCATTGCTAACATCATGTCCCTGCTTCCAACCAGGACACCACGAACAATGCAATTCCTAAAGAGGGACTGCATAAGTGAGATGTCCTCCGCAGTCTGCTTCTGCGCTACGAATCCGATCACATTGATGATTCCCTCAAACTTGATAGCGGCGAGCGATTGAGGGAGGGTGAAGGGTCCACCGATTTCAACGATGCGGTCGAAGCCAGCGCTGTTGTGTGTATGCTTTCGTGCCTCCTCGCCCCAGTTGGGGGTTTCCTTGTAATTTATCACGACATCTGCTCCGTGTTCCTTGAGGAATTTGGCCTTCTCTGTGCTGGAGGTGGTTGCCACGACGAAGGCACCGGCGGCTTTAGAGAACTATTAGGTTGGAGAGTTTGGTTGGTGTGCTTTCCCTAAGAGAATCGAGGCTTGGACATTATATATACCTGGAGAGCAAAGGCGCTGACACCACCGGTTCCCTGAACCAAGACACATTGTCCGGGCTTCAAAACCTTCAACCCGTTCAGAGCGTTCCAGGCAGTAAGAGCAGCGCAAGGGAGTGTAGCACCCTCTTCGAAAGTCAATCCCCTAGGTAAAGGAACCAGCCCCTGCTCATGGAAAACACCATACTCCCTCAACACTCCGTCCAAAGTGCCTCCGAGACCAGTCATAATGGATTCATTATCCAGGGCGCCATACTGATGCCCCTGATTAAACAAGGTCACAACCCTATCGCCCTCCTTGAGATGCTTAACGTGGGGCCCTACAGCAACCACTTCACCGGCTCCATCTGAAGCGGGCACAACTCCAGAAGCAGTGGCTACATTCACTCATTAAACGCAATTAGCCCAATCTTTTCCACCACGGTCATATACCGAAGCAAATCGCGAGAACGGAGCAACTTACGAAACGGATACGACCCCATCAAGATAGCCAGATCCCGGAAGTTCAACGACGCAGCCTTCATCCTGACAAGAACGTCATAAGGTCCCAATGAAGGGATCTCTTTCATCTCCAGCTCCAACCTGTCGAGTCCGGTCTCCAGATGGCGGATGACCCACTGAGCAGTGGATTTTGGAATGTTGCGATTTGCAGACGGCATATTTAACTTATTCTCGGTATCGTCAGGAATAAGAAAATGCAAGACGTTGTTGCCTCCCTGTGGATTTTTCTTTAATCGCCCAGAAAGGTTCACGAGGGGCCGCCCATTTTATATTAGAACCAGACTTAAGGGTCACCAGGTCAACGACGTCATCCCCCTCCCATACTCCCCACTCAATGCACCCTCTCCGTCTCCCATGAACCTTCGTGGGGAAAAAATTATTTCCCATTCCTCTTGCTTAAGAGTTGGCATGGTAGGAACGAGAAGCTCTATTTCTAAGCGAGCCTTTGCAGGGAGGAAGGGGGGAAACGGCTTCCCCCACTCGAGGAATAGCATACTCGAATACCGTAAGAATTGGAGTCGCCTCTCCTAGTATGGCTTATTGTATTCTCCTCATTATTTGCCCCAGAGGATGGAGCCAGCCTTTTTCGAGACGATCCTCCCATTATCAAAAGAAGGGAATTCTAGACATCCTGCGCGGAGCTCAATTTCTCCAGCCCTTGCGAATAAACACTGCTTTCGGCACGGCAGGCTCGGCAGCTGCTGGCCACTGTGAGCATCACGAAAATTACTGACTTTGTAAGCCTGACTAAGTTAGTGGATCGAACTGCCCGTGCGACGGTTGGGTACGGTACCTTGCGAGGAGACGGGTATTCTGGATGGAAAGAAAAAAACGACCGAGGTTATTGGTTTTGAGGAGAGTACAAGGTGGAAAACTTCCGACGGGCAATGTTAAAATCCAATTATGTTGTGGATCATGGAAGGTGGTGGATTGGTATGGAGTGGATTGGAGCGAAACCGAGATGGCCCTATGACATGGATGGCCTCCCTATACTCGAGTACAGGGCGGTTGGCCCGCGGGATGGCAAGGGGGGATTTAACTCTAATAAGAGAGCTCCAGAGAGCTCCGATCTACTCGTACGAGATCAACCACCGACCAAAGCATACCAACCAATTACTATTATTATTAAAAGGATAATTATAATAAATACCATATCGCGTAACACTCCCGCGGTAACCTATGTTCATTGGGTTCGTGAAGGAAGGAAGGAAGGCACTCGGAGCAAAATGAGAGTGCCAAGATCCCCCACCCAATAGTTGCGCAAACCAAACAACTGCCACGAGCAGCCCCTCAGAAGAAGCTCCTCCGCAATTAAGGTTCTGACAGAAAAGTGATAGGGAAATAAAATTATGCGAGAGGGGAGAGGAAGAAAAAAAAGCCACCCAACCGGTGGAACACTTTTGGGATGCTAATCAAATGAGTACCGGCACTCGAGTAGCTATATTCATGCGTACGGATGATCTCCACCGTTCGGTATTGGCGAGATTAGAACTCGCTATCCCGACCATCCATGATATGGTGGGTAAGGGTCCGTAGAGTGTGGTAGGTGCTTGATGAATGGTACTGGGCACAGTACTAGTACAGAAATACAAGGAATGAACGGGACAGGCCAATCACATCTCAGGCTAGATCTGGCAGCGTCCAGTTCAAGTACCGTACCGTATTCGGGTAGGAACGGTGCCACCCCAGTGCTACCTCAGCTCGAGTGACTACCGGTGATCATCTAGAGCCTCGCGTTGAGCAGGGGAATAGAGCACCGCGAGAGACAAGGATTTTGATAGCCGAGCAGGATACATCCTGGGCAAAATGGGCATTAGAAGAGATCCTATGCAATTTCTTTCCTGTCGTATTCGGAATTTATTTCTATTCCTTCTCATTCTTTAGCTAGGGTAATGCCGGGGCTCTCGCTATAGTAGCTTTCCCTCTCACTTTAATTTTTTTTCCCGAAAACACCAACTTTGAAACCCCAGGTTCCGCTACTCCCCCTTTCCGCTAAATAGAAAAGAAAATAACTATACTTGATTTACATTTACATCGAAAGTAGGGTAAGAATATGATGAAAGAAAAAAAAGACATTGACAAAACAAACAGCCTGACCAGGGTTACAAAGATATGGCGATGGCAGCTGCTATTCCGATGAAAAATGCGAGCGCGGAGCTAGAACCAAGGGAGGATGCAGCATTGCCCAAATCGCTCTTGTAGAAGTCCCAATTGTATTCTGTCCCCTCAATTTGTCCTGCATTCTTATCGACCTGCTTGGAAGCATCTGCTCGTCCGGGCGATGGATCGGCAGCGCTGCCGAAGGCATCGAGCATCTTGATGCTGACAGGGAACGTGGAGACGTCTAGCCCTGGGCAGATTTTCTCAGCATCTGCAAGATTGATCGAGGTGAATCCGAGGTGTTTGGCGGATCTGTGCATGAGGTACGATTCCTGAGTCCTGCAGCTGCTCTGGCAGAAATCCGGGATAAGAGCCGTATCGGAAGTGTTGCCGGCAGTGCCTGAGGGCCAGGAGGGTAGTTTGTCACTTTTGACAAGACAGAAGTCGTTCTTTTTTCCAGATTTCCTGAACGTTTGTTAGCCCTATTCTACAGCCATAAAGTCAGAAATGACGGGGGCTGACTCACTCATCCTTCAAACAAAAAGACCAATAAAGATTCTCCTGGACAGAATGTTTATCCTCCAGCGCCAACCCCAGGTAAACTCCTGACTTAAGACTATCCACAAAATTCTTGTCCCTGTCGTTACAGCTACCCTGGAGATTTGTGTCCCACTCATTCAAACTGTCCACACAATCCTCAGTGCAAAATTCGGCGAGGTCTTTGGCGCGGAATAGTTTGCTGCCCCTCTCCGAGTCTCTCAACTTGAAGAGGTGATCTGTGCAGGAGATTTGCGCAGCATATGCATGTGCGCAGGATTCGCTTAGACCGGCGGCTGGAACAATACCGTCGTAGTCGAAATCCTTAACAGTAGTATTGAAGGTAACCTTGGCCTGAGCGATGGTAAGGAAGAGAAAAGCGGAGATGAGTGATTTTTGCATCGTAAAATATCGAACCGTACCCGTACGGAATTTGCGCGAGGAGTGTTAGGGACTGACTAATTCAGCAGTGAAAGGGTGAAGAACAGAGACAAGCCAGTTGCAATGCAAGGAGCGTGAAATTTTGAATTAAAAAGGAATGAAGAAAGGAAAATAGAAAGAACGTAGAAGTAACGTGAGAAAGAAAATCGTGAATCTGCAAAATCAAAGAGGAGAAAGCAGGAGAAAGTGGGACGGGCCAAGATTATAAGCCTGGGGGGGTTCCTGGTTCAGAGTCTGTGGCTCAGATGAAAGTGAAACCTTCTACCGGCATAAGGAAGGTAGGGGGTAGGCGCCAGCAGTGTCTTATTGGTATTGATAGGATGGCGCACCCATCACAACTGCACTAACAACCAACCATGAAAGGCTGTTGAAACAAAAATATGCTATCCTCCCCCACCACAGCGTGCAACCGACCAGTAAATTTAAGCAGTTACCCTCGCGAAGCCCGAACCAAAGCGTGATGGATCATACACTGCTTGTAAGAGCCTCGCATATTCGTTAGCGCAGGACCTATGCACCCCATCATGCATAGGGTAGGCTAGTTGATGGGGGGAAGCATCAGCATAGATAAAACTCGAAACCATAGATAGCCCAACATAGCTTCTCCAGAATGCGAAAGGGAAACCCACAAGAAACCCAACAATATCATCCCCCAGCTAAGAACAATACAATTCGTTCGACATTTTAAGCCGCCCTTTGAGAGGCTGTTTCCCACTATCCAACATTGGCAAAGCCTTGGCTGCGGTGAAGACAAATCTATGAGTTGTTCGCTCGGCTTTTGTGAGGTTTGGCACGAGATGGCCTGCCGTATCTCTTTTTCAAGTCTTGTGATGATGTCTCGTTGCGCCCGTAACCCATTTCATACGAGCAGCCCCTGCGCCACCTAAACCCCCGATAATCGTAGCGAGCGGACCCGTATGGCTAGCGACGAAATCGGTTGTCTGGGGGTGGGTGCACTGTACTGTACTCGTACTTGTGCCAGGCAAACTCCCATACTAAAGGTGGTCGTCTACCCAGGACCGACTGCAGGTGCAGGAAGGAGGAAGGAGCGGAGACAGACGACGTGGATTGCTGTCGTTTCTGTAGCTGAACGAAATGATGTGCCTGCTTCCCACTTCTTCGTTGTTCTCTTTCTCCTTGATTCCGTTGTCGCATCTCTTCGAGCAAAGGGGGCAGCCGAGTATTTAACATGCTGAGGTTCAGTAGAATGAGCCCCTGCTTTCCTACCGGTACTCTGCGCGTGGCCTTGAGAGAAACGGGGCCCAACTGTAGAGTGCTCAATATACTTGTATCGTACGTCTCTCCTACAGCGAGATATCATACGGGCATCGCAGCATAATTCGAGGGGGGTAATGACCCTCTGATTCTGTAGGGTTAGGGTTCCTTGACTCCTCCTGGCTGGGCTCGCTTGGCTGTTCATCACCAGGCAGCCCACGAATTCTCCCATCCGCGATTGTGTTGGGAAGAAATGACCTTCCTCTAGCTAGCTAGGACCTTGGGTATGGGGCTTCCGAAAGAAATGAAAGAAATATCATACTTTGACCTTGCCGAGCTAAAAAAAGAAATAAAAGGAAATAAAAAAAGAAAGGGAGAACTACGGTATGCAAGTTGCTAGTACGGTAGTGTAAATTTAAATTCCTACTAAGTTTCGAATCTCTTTGTGTGAGCTGTCCTATCGCCGGTACAGAAGGTGGAATTTGAATAGGTTCGGGATGTGAGCTACATCGGTTGACTTCCCAAAGAAGCTTTCGAACGCTTATTGATGAGGTTTAACTCGAATTGTTAATCTTTCCAGACAAAGGATACATTTAAGCGCTGACCATGTCTCAAGCATTTACTCAATCTGGTCAGGATAAATACAGTAACAATTCAGCCGACTTTCTCTTCTTGGGGCCTACGGGAGTGCTCTTACTGATGGGTCAAGCTGAAGCTGCTAACCTGAAAAGGCTAGTCTCTCTCTGGCGTCATTCCCTCTACCATTTAGCCCATCTACTCGACATCAATATCCTTCTCCAAGTTTCCTCCACTGCTATTTCTCCTAATTAGCAATAGCACTACCCAGACTAGCAAAAGGCAGTGATCGAATTGGTAGATGGCTTCGGTTATGTACAGGTGGGGAATTTTGCCACAATCAGCGCCGATGGCGAGCTTCGTTCCCGAACCCATCCAAACTTGGGGCCTCTATTCTGAGTAAAGAGTCCTGCCTTGTATAATGACAGCGTCTTTCCCTTCCTAATTTTTGGCGTCTATATGATACAATACAGAGATTGGACCTCGAGTGAACACCTGTGAGCTCAGACTAACGTTTTCTCACAATCTGGTGGTCATGGGAGATCACCCGCTTGTTTACACCCTGCACCTGGCTCCTTATTTGGATCCGGCTCTAGATAGCATGGTCGTCTATATATAAAGCCAACGGAAGGTTCCCCAGAGAAGATCTCGTTAGAGAAACGAGGTAGCCTGCCCACATGACTAAATCTGAGCGGGAACAGCTGCCGGCACCATATGGTATTATCTTTGATGTTCCTTTCTCAACAGATAACCCTTAATATCGGCCTGTGTAGGGCTGACCGGTATCTGGACCACTTCGCTAAAACATCGCACTATTTCTTCGTAGATATGGGGCCTCCCAGTAAGGAATAATCGTGTGTTTGGTGACATTCGAACAATTTCACTCAGTGATTCAAGGAGCTTGCGTCGGTGCTTTAGAGGGGATTCGTCTAAAGCGTCCAAGCATATAAATACCTGCTTAGACGATGTAATAGTCCTCTTCAGATTTTCTACCACATCAATAAGTGGGGGACTGCAGCCGCTAAACAGTTTTTTGGCCTTCTGAAAAGCCTCCCGCATATGCTCTGAGATTCCACCTCTCGTGATGAGTTGCTTAAGGATGGCGCCCAACAAATTTATAGCGGATTGCTCCCCCTGGGCGAGGAAATTGCAGTATACTCCCGCAATAGCAACGTCTTCCCCCTGAGCCTGGTCGCAAAGACTATCAATATCAATACAAAAAATGGCCATCCGGCAAATATTTTTTCCTTGTTTACATCACCTGTGATGGCCGAACCTTTACATACACATAAAATTCAAAATTTTCACTATGACTATTGTGTAATAATATTGTAGCTTGGAACTCGGGTTTGGGAGAATAGAGTAGCTGAAAGATATTACTGCTCTCCGGGCTGGAAGGTGAGAGCCAGGCAGTCATTTATCCTATAATTGAGATGAAGGTTAGACAGGATAATACTCTATACAAAGCTCTTGCTTTAATAGATGAAAATGAACTAATAACCTTCTTGGTATAACTCTACTGGGTGAGTAATATTGTGTAATTTTCTATTGGCATAGTCCTATTGTGCTTGCTAGCTAGATGAATCCAGATTCTCCAATATTCATGCACAGTACTTGTGCATTCCAAAAGTATCCGGATGGGGGAAATCTGGCTTGGCGCCAAGAGCGCCCAAAGCGCCAAGTGATATCTATTTATCCGAACGGTTGTTTTGATTTATGTGCTATACTCAAGCACAGGCTGGCATTCGCGTGATAAAATGGCACGTGCTATAATAAAAAGAGGTAAGTAAACGCGAACTTGAAGACTATATTAACAATAGAACTGATCAAGATATAGGAAAGGAGGTTACATCACGTCGGAGAGCTGTCATAATTACCCTACGCAGTCTTCCAAACCCGATAAGCTATGAGAAAATAAAGCTTCTTACCGGTATTCCATCATCAACTGCGAACGATATCTGGAGGCATGCAGTTGAAAATGCTCAAAGGATACGCCATGAAACGGGGTTAAATCTCCAAGAACCAATCAGCTTGCTAGAGCTGGTAGAATCAAAGTGTCTTGATCCTAATTCTCGTTCTGGGAGGCCGGATGCATTGACAGAGGAGCAGAAAGATCACCTGGTCAACACAGTTAAGAGAGATTTTTCAAGTCACCGGATGAAGCTAGTGGACATTAGGCGGGAAGCCGGACTCTCACATGTGGGAGATGGAACTGTTTTTCGTGCCTTGGTGTCTCAAGGCATTCATGCATATCATGAAGAGTTCAAGCCTATCCTAGGACCGGAACATAGGCTCAAGCAATTAGTAAGTTTCTATTCTGCGTTAATTTTGTAATATGCTCAGGTATGGAGGTTAGTGATGAGACAGACAGGGTACTCCTCTCAGGATATCAAGGCTTATCACCCTGCCAGTTTCTGCTGCCAGCATTATTCCTATCAAATTAAATCTGTTGTGTTCTACATAGTATTGGTGCTCATACTCAAACCCCAGTCTGTCTCATTACTAACTATAAGAACTCGAAGAATTGGACCAGAGGTTAAAAAGTCCGAAGATTTCTCTGCTAAGATAGCTGGGCAAGTGAATGCCGCAATCTGCTTGCCTCGGCCTAAGCTAATAACAAAAAAAATAAAGAAATAGCTAGACCTGACCGGCTAAGGCAGCCCCAACGTCCTAGGGCATGGTCCAATTATTTGAGTTCTTACAATATCAGTCTGCCTTGGACGGTCTAAGACAGTAAAATTCACGATGAGCATGATAAGTATTACCTAGGTCCAGATCAGGCTAGGAGCTAGCTATTTCAGGTTTGGAATTTGGCTTTTCAACTTCAAAGGGACTTAGCATCTTAACAATCATTTTAATCCCCAATGAATGACAGTTTTTCATCAAGTGTTAGAGTGCTGGTCATGAATTTTACTGTCTCAGACCACCCAAGGGATACTGGAGTCCATAGGCAACAATCTGGTAGTAGAAATAATTAGGAAGAGGGCTAATGTGTTACCTAGAACTATTGCCGAGAACGAGCAGTCTGGAGTCCCGAGGTTGAATGGGCAGAATATATGTTCACTGACGAAATGTCGATTGAGGTGGGGGCTATTTTTGGGAAATCTCTAGTTTGGTGGGAGAAGAGTGAAAAGTGGAACAACGACTACATCGGGACAAAAAAAAAAAAGGCCAATCGGTCATGTGCTGGGGGGCAATTACCTGGGGATGGAAGGGGCCATTCTTTTTATGGCCAGCTACGACAAAGGAGGAGAGAAAGAAGGCCAAAAAAGAGATTACTGATATAAATGAGAAAATGGCAGAAGAAATGGACAGGCTTAATGATGCCTGGAAAGCGTCGGAGGAGGGGAAAGAACTGAGAGAGCAGGAAGTAAAGGTAGTGGCGGAAATGAGGGTAGCAGGGCGGGCTGAGGGGAAGAAAGTCAAAACGGTGCAATCTTTCCAAGGAAAGAAGTATACATTTCGGCCACTAAAGGTTGGTGAGGGCAAGAGGGTTGATTCATGGAAATATGTGAATCATTTATGCAAGCCAATATTGTGGCCAGCTTGCAAGGAGCGGATGGCAAATCTTCCAAATTTCCAGTTAATGGAAGATAACGCACCCTCACATCACTCTGACTTCACAAATACGGCACACGAGAAAGAGGGTATCGGTAAGGTCAATTGGCCAGCTAACTCCCGCGACTTTAACCTCATCGAACGTATATGGCGCCTGATGAAGTCCCGTATTCTATGTCGGAGAGGAGAGGAAAGACTTACAACTCCGGCTCAGATGAAAGAGGTTTTAGTGGAAGAATGGGCCAAGATCTCACTTGAAGAGATCAACAATAAGATATCAAAGCTACCACTAACAATGGGAAGGTGTATGCTACAGGATGGGGGAAATAAGTTTGAAGCATAGATGTATTTTTTGTTTTTGTTTTCACTCTTATCCAATTCTCCCGGAAGATTACCTATAGGACATATGGTTTTGCGGATATCAAAGAATATGTGTTGGTATTGGCTAGATGATAGATGGCTATAGGCCTGGGTTATGCGGCTTTGTGTTGTAATTTGTGATTTTACTTTTCTTCTTACTTGTTTCTTATTTCGTGTTTTCATTAGGCTCTCTCATTTCTCCTTTCTCAGGTCCAAGTCCTTAAACCATTTGCCCGCACACCTCATTGTTCTCAATAAATATCTAAATGTAGTCAATTTTCTTAGAGCGAAGCATATCCTGTTCTCACGAGCCTATAGGACGGGCTATTACCAATCGTAGGATCTACTGGGTATGAAATTAGCTGCCCCTTTGCAACACCAATGATCATTCGCCACAATTTGCTTTTTTTCATCCTAGCATGAAAAAGAGACTGCCAAGACTTTAGTGCCCGCATCTGGATACTTTTGGAATGCACAAGTACAATCAAACCAGGTCATTTAAGGATAGGTAAACATAAGAGAACGTCTACTAATAACTCTACCTAGAGCCTTATTTTGGTTTGGACTGCCTGTCAGTAATGCAAGGTGTGAAGTTGGTCAACTGGTTTAGTTGGTTTTTGAAGAAGGGAGAGTAGGAAATCATAGGAATAGAGAGAGTTCTAGCTTACAAGAAAGTGCCCAAAGCAGTAATTGAGTAATGTCCTACCAATCATGATCATTGTTGTGAGAAGTCAATACTGGAAGAATAATAAGATACCTATATCATGGTTGATCAAAATAATATGGTTGTTGAAAACAATATGTATAGAAGAAGTGATCAAGAGTCCTGTTAGAACAAAGTTTATCAGACTATTAGTACAGGGACGTATAGTGATCCAGTGAAAATGTTCTTTATTCTGGAAAGACTTGTAATAGGCAATGGGAAAGATATAAACTACCTTAAAACTATGTCAGATATGCTGGGATGCAGTTAGGGCAATCAAGCTAGTAATTAGTAAGCCTTGATTTCAGCAAAAAAGAGTATTACTGAACTCAGAGGAGCATCCTCCAGCCTTTGCATTTGTATCAGCCAACAATAGTTACTCAAACTGGTCACCTATTCTGATAGTATTAATAGAGTACTTGCCGTATTGGTGTACTCCCTTATTGTGGTATACAATTGCCCCAGCTTTAGGTCCATATCAGATAGTATAAGTATGCCCTAAATTGAACAAAATTGTAACCAGAAAATGAAAACTTTCATTGCTCATCTTGCTGGTATGATCAAGTCCCGCAAACACAGTTTCCTGAGTTCTAACTTTGTATGTATGAATATTGTGAAAGGCAGAGTGTAATTTAAAGGGTATTTTGAAGTTTATTTCTATGTAGTTCTTAGTTAGGTAAGATTTGTTTGTAAAAGAATAGGACTAAGAAATAGAATTTTGTTTGAGTTGTAGTTGGAGTATAGGGAGTATAATATTAGACTAAGATATCAATAGCTGACTAGCTCAGAAGAGCCTGAAATATGTGTTTTGGTTTAGGAATAATAAGTCTTGTGTAATAACCATACCTGGTATAGGTTAATATGCAAGAGATAAAAACTCACTTACAGCTACCTTGGAATATTGTTATAGTTTTTATATCAGATTGGACTATCTTATGGTCTTGCAGATATTATTCTCTTAGCTTATGATTGGCAAAGGTGTGAAGTTTCATCTCATAGAACTAAGAGGCTCGTATAAAGGAAAAATATCATAGAGGTGTAGACTTTAAATTGAAAGTATGGTGTCAGAAATTACTGAGATAATGTAACATGTATACATATTCTGGTAACTGTATACAGGAGCGGAGTGTCGGATTCCCTATGTTTAGTTTGATTATTTTGCTTACTTTGATTAGTTTGATTGTTTTACAGCCCCGAAGCTATATTAAGTCCCGGCAGCTTGTGTTAAGTTAAGTTTTGCATGTTGATTGTTTTATTTAGGATGACAAGTGAAGGAAAGGTCATGTAAGCTGACGATAGCATTGAGGCAGTGTTATGACTCTTAGGTTTCATGTGGGATCACAGGACATGCAGGGCAAGGTGCACTGCCTGGTAATGATCATGGTTGCAGGATATCTGATTACTATCACTCTGGAGGAACTCTTGTATTTAAACTCATCTCCTGGCTAGCAGGAGAACAGCAGACTTTAGCAGACTCATGTTTTAAGAATATACTTGGTTGAACAGTGATCTCAGAGTTCCACTTGCCATTTAACTATTATCTCTCTCTATCCTCGAGTTCTCAGAAGCCTCCCTTAGAGCTAGCGCTTGCTGGTCAACCGCTAGCCCTCGATTGTACCTTTTCGTTAGACAGGAGTAAACCTGTTACAGATAAGTAGATGAAGAGTTCTTCACTACTTTGACTAAGTTCTTGTTATATAGAGGCTCTTACCACAACCTTAACCCTTATGACTCACTTCCATATTTTTTTTTTTTTTTTGAATCATATGCATTTGTTTAAGGTACAAAGACAGCACGCTCCGCGCCCTCTATTTACCTCTCGCTTAAAATACTTACCGCTTTCGGCCAACATAAACCTCAGGGTTTGGTCTTTATTTCGTCACGATACATCTATTTTGGCTTTTCACTTGGGCTTCATTTTCAAGTGAAATATATATTTCACCTTTGCTGAGAGGATTTTTATTCTTGGAAAGTCGAACTGGAAGTTTGACTTTACTTTCTCTCACCTCCTCCTCCCCGTCCCCTGGCCTGGCCTGCTGGCCTTGT